>Ga0256406_1000112_pt1 | contig 151852 bp, 164 predicted proteins | sample RumenRJG_03DNA_FD_185986 | JGI IMG/M metagenome (GOLD analysis project Ga0256406, IMG submission 185986) | Bovine rumen microbial communities from Lethbridge, Alberta, Canada - RJG_03 | ecosystem: Host-associated > Mammals > Digestive system > Stomach > Rumen | place: Canada: Alberta... | reverse complement strand
GTCTACACTCATTAGCTTAAACTCCGCTCTGTATGCGTAAGCATACAGTAGCACGGTTTTAGCTGTATCTGTAGTCAGCGAGTCTTATAAGGTATGATACTCCTTATAAGAAGCACGCGACTTTAGTGTGAGGCTTCACATTCGTACAGGATATATCCTTTCCCTTTGACTACCGCATGATAATTTGGATCGTTCTTTATGAGATAGGAAAATATGTCACTTCGATCATAAGCTATGGCATAGTCTGCACGGTATAATGTCGTTATTTTGTGATAGTATGCGTCTGCATTCCTGATATGATAAGATTTCATATCGTACAAAGGCACAATGTTTTCTGCTACGGAACGCCCACCAATGGCTTTGGAATAGCATTCAGGACGACTGTCCATGGCTACACGAAAGCCTTTGTACTGCAAATACGAACCGAAATCATGACAGCATAGGATCGATGCTTTGCTCTTTCCGTGAGCGTTCAGCCATCTTACTGCCTTTATCGGGGTAATAATACTATCTTTCGGATGGAATGTAGCATTCAGATTGGTCGTATAAGTATTCGTTACCAATACCAAAGCAGACAAAGCCATTACAAGAAAAGACAGTTTATTGTTACTTTTTTCGAATTTAAATGTTCGTCCTACGGTCTTTAATGGAATGGATCTACGATCCATTCCTAGGAACGACACTTTGTGTCGTTCCATTAACTCTGAACCTTTGCTTCGCAAAAGTTCAGACGACCACGCAATAAGGAAAGCAAAGGCAATATCCATCCACATTGTCTGCCGTACTTTTGTCCACGCCAATACGGTCAGTCCGAGAATCATGCAGAAGTCACCAATATGCAGCTTTTTTCGCTCAATGGAGTGAACCTTTAGTTCACTCCTAGGAACGATTCTTCCGAAGCAAGCAACAAGTTGCTTGATCGCTTCGCATTCGTTCCATTCAATGGAGAGAACGGTAAAAACCGTCAACAACAAAACCCCAGACATCACACGAACCCACGGACTAAAGAATATCAATCCTATTTGTTTTGGCATCGTGACAGAGCGAAGTTCTGAAATACAACCGCCGTACTGATTCAAATATTTCATTGAACGTGGCAGATAGAGAATGCCGTCTATTCCATACGGATTCAAAAACAGGCAGGGGATCATGGAAACCATGCCAAGAAACAGGAAAATTCCGTACCATCTTGGATATTGCTGTCGGTGAAACCGTCGATGGAATAGCCATTGAACAAGATAAGGCAGGACGACAACAAAGTGCATTATCCACATACTGCCATGCAGGTTCATTTCCAGGACTGTCATAAATGGTAAAAACAAGAGCCATCTCCACTTTTTCGCACGAAAAAATGGAAGTGTTTCTACTTTTTCCCCTACGTTACAAAACTGCTCCAGTCCGCAGATTTGTAACATAAGAAGTGCAATAGTCAATAGTTCCGGTCGGACACCGTGATAGGGTTCAATAACTTCCAAAAGTACGGCGAACAGAAAACTCAAGGACATGGGAATTTTCCGCAGGCGAAAGAACCATGTAAAAGAAATGACAAAAAGAGCTACGGACAGATCAACCAAAAGTATCGTTCCAATGGCATTTCCGAAAGTACGAGTCAGGAAGGCTGCAAGCACCATATACCCCCATTGCTGAAACAGAATTTTCTGTCCGGGAATATAAGAAAAGACATTTGATTTGGGAAACGACCATGGATGGTCTAAAAGATACCCTCCGTCTTTTAGCATATAATAATAGTCAACACTGACTCCGCCAATATTGATACATTGAGGGATCAGAAGAGCGATCGCCAGAAAAACAACAGCGATAATAGGAGTGAATCTTTGATTCACTCCATTAAATAAATTTTTCTGTTTATGAAAAGTTAAAGACTGTAACATCAGTTTCTCCATTTCGTTAATGTTTCAATATCCACATAATGATTTTTCTTCCATCTTTGATGGAACAAATCTTGGAACGAGATCCTTTCTGTCTGTCATGATAGGAAATATCCTCTGTAACATACGGCTGTCTGGAACAGAAAAGGTTCATGGTCAGTTCCGTTTCCACAGTGAAATCATCAGACTGAATGGGATATTTTAACAGAAATGCCCGCGTTACAATGCGAAGTCCCGACATCACATCCACGGAACGGGCATGGCACTTTTTCGCCACAAGATATGGCACTAGGCGATTCCCAAGTGCATGAAAGAGTGATTGATTTTCCACAAAATACTGTTTCCTTCGGTCACCGATCGCCATGGCACAATGAGGTGTATGTATCATTTTATCCAAAAGCATTTTCCCATCCCGTGCCGAATATGTTCCGTCACCATCGATAAAAAGATACTTATCTGCCTTTACTTTACGAATCATTACCTTTAAGGCAGCACCTTTCCCCGAAATAGGGCATGGAATGACCGTCACACCACAGTCCTCGGCAACAGCTTTGGTATTGTCGGTACAATTATTGTCACCGACAAATATCTCTGCCTGCGGTAACTCTTTTTGACAGTCACGAATGACTTGTCGAATCGTTTTTTCTTCATTTTTGCACGGAATCAAAATCGCCAAATTCAGCATTAAAAATCCTTTCCAATACATAAAAAAGAGAAGAGAGCTGTTTCTTTCTCTTCTCTTTTATGAATAATTTTTTTTGGTTCGTACAAAAATTGTCACTTCTCGGAATGAGTTTTACCCTTTTTCCCCTTCCCGCACCTTATCTTCTTCCAGTTCAGCAGCGATGAGGTTGATTCCCCTGTTGCCCTTATATCGTTCCGCGTTCAGTTCTCCAATCGCTAGGAATGGCTTGTTAGGGTTTATGTCACCCAAAAGGTCCTTATATCGGAAAACGGTCACCTTGCCATTGTCATTAAAATTTTAGTTCATGGGATCTTTTTTCCTCTTTGTCACAAAAAAGTTCATGAATGTCAATGCCAAGGGCATCTGCAACACGAACAGCTTGCCAAGCTCTGGCATTTCGGAAGTCTTTTCTTCCTGCCATATACGGCTCTAAAGACCGAGAAGACAGACCTGAGAGTTCCGCAAATTTCTTTAGAGACATTCCTCTTTCGGATAGGATTCGTTTTAACGGACTCATCATCGTTCTTCCTCAATATCGTTCATATCGACGGTTTCCTCCTCGTCAAGCAGATTACATGCCGAATCAATAGGAATGGTATCTGCCCCGTTTTCAACAGTACCTGTTGCGTTTACATTCCGAGAATCCGATTTTTCAACATTCGAAGCTTCGTTTCTTGTCTCTAAAATGATGTCGTGGATATTAATCGGACAGCCTAAGTTTCTCATACATTGAACAAATTTACCGATATTCAGATTTGTTTTTTTTAGGTGAATGAGACCGTCACATTCTTCTTGGTTGTTCATTAGAAAGAGATAATCGCCATTTCGTCTTACAACGAAATTGTGATGATTAATAGTAATTTGTGTGTCACAATTTTCGGGCAATTGACAAAGTGCCGAAATATAGAGTTCAAAAATCTTAGCAATTACTTTAGAATTCCATTGTTTGTATTCGTCTGTCTTTTGAATAGACAGATTTTTTTCCAGCGTCGGGATCAACAGTTTCTCATATCGAACAGAAACTAGCGACTTGTAAAACCCCTTTCTCCTTTCGGAAATATAAGGGATACTGTCAATCACATCGTTGATTGCCTGAAGAGAAATTTTTGGAATAATCCTTCGCTCTGCTCGAAGAATTTCTGGCTCATGACCGTTTAAGATTTCGGCAAAGGATAATTTCCTGTGTGTATTTTCGTCTCGTAGTGCGGATTGTACGGTGAGTGCTTCCCGATTCGCAATTCTTTCTGACAACTCTTCATCTGAGAGCAAAGGAGAAAAAGAAGACCCACAGTCAAAGACGGGCGCCATCGAAATTGTATGATCTGGGTATTCTGCCAATCCCCAATTTCCATTGTGACGATCCGTGTTTCCGATCAAGGCATCCACAATTGTCATATCACAATACTTCTTCCACGCTGTCTGCCAATCATTTGTAGTTTCTTTTAAGAGCCTTTTAACGGTTGACAATGTTAGACTGTTTTGTGCATCGGAGTCAACAGAGGACAGAAGCAGTTTCTCTGCTTCGTGCAAAGTAATTCCGTCATTTTTGAAGTCTCGACACAAGCATGCAATTTTCGGAGTTCCTGTCCCTGCCATGTCTGCGATATAAATTCCAAGCGAAGTCTTCTGAACCGAAAGTCCGATGGTCTGATAAACATGACATCCAAGATATTCTGAGATGGTATTGTTTATGTAAGAAAGACGCAATCCTTTTTCTCGTGTAGGATCTGGGAATTTTAACATGTATCGTTGACCGTCGTCCATCAAAAGTGTTTTCTTCCTTTCCGAGCCACTATATACGTTGAGTTCTTCCTTTATGATATGAGCATTAATATTGTTTAGAAATTCATGCATTATTAATTTCCTTTCTAAGCACTTCAAATTCCGTATCCGAAATCCGATGAATGGATCGAAGCATTTTCAGGTCATTGAAAATGTTCTGATAAGCGCATAGCAGTTCATAGTGGGTATCCGGATTGGAGTTTTCCTGATACAAAGATAAGGCTTTTTGGTAAGTTTCAAAGTCTTCTTTTGTCTCATCGTCTAGCTTTTCAGAATAACTAAGCATACTGTTTCCTTTCCCGATGGTCTCGTTTTAACGGACTCATCATCGTTCTTCCTCAATATCGTCTTCTCGTTCTTCACTCATATCAAATATATCTTCAATCATCAGACTCACCGCTCTTTCTGCACATTTCTGCCAATTTTAGTCCGTTGTTTTTGTACCTGTTTTGGGTCTCAGACGTACTTGCTTTTGCAGACGCACCTCTTTTTTGACAGAAATTGTTTCTCTTGTTCTTTTTATTATATACGCATATCAACGTATTTGCAAGTTTGGGCCTTTTTCTTTTTCCAAGGTCCGTTCGTCTTTCAGTTCGCTGGCGATCAGATTGATTCCCTTATTGCCTTTGTACCGTTCTGCATTCAATTCTCCAACGGCAAGGAATGGTTTGTTAGGGTTTATGTCACCAAGCATATCCTTGTATCGGAACACCGTCACCTTTCCATGGTCGCCAAAGAAGAGTGCAGTATTCTTGTCACTTCCGCACAGATAGGGTTTCTTTTCCATGGGATTCATGTGGACACCGAAGAGGGGAGCGGGATTACCCTGTCCGAAGGGAGCAAATTCACGAAGGGCATGGTAACATTCTTCCATCTCGTCCTGATCGATGACGAAATTCGGTTCCAGATGGTCGCATTCGGCATAGACGGACAGATCGGGAAGATTCTGAATTTCTTCTAACTTATCCCGATAGACCGACAGTCCGGCTGCACCTGTATGACCGCCAAATCCGACAAAATATTCCTTGGGCAGACTGCACAGATAGTCAAAGATGTCAAATCCCTGAATGGAACGGGCAGAGCCTTTCAGCACTTTCTCATCCTCTGTATCGGTCAGTACGATACAGGGTACTCCGAACCGTTCCGTAATATTTCCTGCAAGAATACCGATAATGCCTTCATTGACCTGCGGAATATATACCCATAAAGGCGACTTCAGACCTGTTTCTTCGATCTTCTTTTCCACGCCTGCATACAAGGTTTTGGTCAGGTCTTTTCTGGTCTCATTGACCTTTACCATTTCCTTTGCCATTTCCTCGGTCGGGTGCAGAAGATACTTTTCTGCCTTGGTCGCTCCAGCATCTTCCATACGAGACTGGGCGTTGATGATCGGACCGAACATGAACCCAAAGTCCTTTTCCGTAATGTCCTCCCATGCAAAATCATGATTAGGGAATGTGTTGTATGCCTTGCCGAGGTATCTCCACGATGTCGGCATTATTCCGTTCGAAAGTTCATTGAGAGCAGTCTTTACTATCTTATAATTATCGCCTGTCAGCTCCATCACATCAGCTACCGTACCCAAGGCAGCGAACGAGCGGAGATGACGTAAGAATTTCGGATTCTTCACGAATTGTTCTGCGATCTTATAAGCAACACCCGCACCACAATAACCGTCATAATCAAAGGGGTTGCAGTCCTTGGCTTTCGGATCGATAACAAGATCTGCCCTTGGTATCTCGTTCAGTCCCTGTTCGTGATGGTCTGTCACGATGACACGGAATCCGAGTTCTTTTGCATAGGCAATTGGCTCTGCTCCTGCGATGCCGTTATCCACGGTTACAATGGTACAAACTTCACCCCTATCCAAGGCATCTTTTCTCCGTTCATACAGGCGGTCTATGAGTTTCTTCTGAATACCATATCCATCTGTGATACGGTTCGGGATCAGAAATCCTGTGTCTTTATGAAAGGTACTCGTCATCAGCTTATACATGATATATGTCGATGTGACACCATCACAGTCATAGTCGCCCAGAATGTCGATATGGTCAGAGTTCTTTACAATGGCATAGAACTTCTTTCTGACCTTTTCATCCATGCCGAAAGACTTGTCCTTCAGGGCATTGTATTCCTCGGAGGTCATTCCGAGGTTATGCAAAGTATATTCTTTAATTGCTTCTCGAATAGTCATAATTCTCCTTACATCACGCCATTGGCCATAAAAACAATGGTGCAAATCCGAACGGCTTTAATGTGTCCGGATCACGGTAATATCCGAATGTTGATATGTTCCTTGCCACATTGTATTTCCTGTCACAGGCGAGCATTCCCGACAGGAACTTTCTCGCATTGGGTATTTTTACATCGTCTATCGCCATAAAAAATATTTTTTCTTCAGGCAGACCTTTGTAAATGGGATCGCTTGCATATCCATGAAAGAGATCACCTGCAGGAATGTATTCCATAGCAAGGCTTGCTTGATTCTGAAATCTGTAATAAACCTCGTCATATATGAAAAGGTAGTCGCCTTTAACAGTCGGAACATATGGTCTGTACTTTTCCTGAAGAAAAACAGGCTGTTCCGTCAGTTCAGTCCTTATGGCGAGATAAAAAATGTTGCAGTCGGATTCGTCCTGCAAATATCTGCATTCTCTCGGCAACGGTAGCGTCATGTTGCCAGTATCTCTCGACATCAGGACATCCTTGTTTTCGTCCTTATCTTCCATCAGCGAGAACACATCTTCCGTTTCGGGTTGGATGTAAAGGTTAATGCTGTCCCATCGCTCATTCTCATTAAGACGAACCCAATAGCAGTCATAAAGCGACAGATAATGGAGCGGTAAGAACCAACTCTCGTTCACGACACGGGCATCCTTCAACGCTTTCACATCGGCACGCTTATCAGAGACACGCCGATTTTTGAGCCAGAAATTTACGTCATCCTCATCGTTGATGTGAGGAATGGACGGAGGGAGATGCTTCTCGTTTGATACCGACAGGACTCTTGAACAGTTGCCCTGTTCGTTCATAAGGAATTCAACGGTCGGAATATCCTTGTGCATAAGGGTTGCTTTTCTCATGCGTCCGCCTTTTTCAAAAGTTCCCCGACTTTGCCATGAACTTTGTTGTAGTCCTCGTCAGATGCAAAAATGCTTGCGAATATACAAGCCAAAAGTCCTGCTACAAGTGCATTTCGTAATGCCATAATTTATCTCCCTTCCTTTGGAACGACCGAATCGTTCCAACACTCGTTCTAAAATATCTATGAGTAAAATGTTAAGCCTGTTTTCAAAAACAACACTTGCTGATCCTCATTATCCTTTCAGGTTCGATACCTGTGGTCTTTTGCTGTTCGCTTAATGTGTTTTCGAGTGCATGATATTCAACCGATGAGAGATATATGCCTGTTGACTCTCTTATGGATTCGTTACCATACATTACAAGGTATCGCGAAATGGAATGGATCGGATCCATTCCTCGGAACGGTTCTAAAAGAACCGTTCCATGAAACACTTGTAGTTCTTTGCTCTTTATCTTACAAAGCAGGTCTGTCATTTCACCCCTTGTGATATAGCCTGTACTCCCGACATTGCCATTAAAAATGAGTACGCTTTCGGTCGGCAGTTCTCCTTTCCTTGTATTCCCCCATGCCATGCACCACGGTGACGGAGTGAGGTCGAATAATCCATACGGTTTATCCATGACCTCATCGGAGAAGAACTTCCTTATCTCACCGGTCTTATCCATAAGATAGGTCTCATAGTAAAACCGCCCCTTTGACTTTACAGGTCTGTCTTTATTAACAAAGCAGACAACAGCTCCGACTCTTGCTTTTCCCTCTTTTGGAAATCCGTCTGTAAGTGCAAGCCTTCTCCATATCGAATCGTCAGGGAATACGAGACCCATGGACTGATATTCGTTTCCGTATAGTTCCAAAAGCGGTTCTTCAGAAGATCGACCTTCGGTCTTTAACTCTGAGTCTTTGCTACGCAAAGGCTCAGAAGGTCGACCTACAAATTCTGACATTTCGGGGATCTTTTCAAGTTTCTTTGCCTGTGCATCCGTTGGCACGCCATTTTCTGCGGAATCGAGTATCTTCTTCCTTTTCAGGGCGTTCGGAACTTCCTGTTCAAAGTATTCGATCACGCTCTGGCGACTTCCAAAATGCCGGAAGAATCCTGCATTCGTGAGCGTTTCAAGTACGGGAAGCGTCAGGGGGTTTTTCTCCCAGAACGCTTTCAGAGTCGGATAGTCACCGCCCTGTATCTTAACGTCTTTACTCATGCCCTTGATGTGGGTATATCCGTACAGGATGTCCTTACCATCAAACTTAAAATCAGGCGTTGCATATCTTACATCAGGACGTTTTAGAGTTATTCTTGTGCTATTAAGAGTACGCATTTCGGACACAAACGGAGCAACCTCGTCAAGCGTTCCCGTGTGATTCAGAGACACGGCGTAAAACTCGCCCGGATGATAGCACTTAAAATAGGCGGTGAAGAAAGAAACCAGACTGTAAGCCGCTGCATGGGACTTATTGAAAGCATAAGACGCAAAGTCCAACATCTGATCGAAGAGAGCATTGTAAGGAGCAAGGTCGTTATCTGATAATCCGAAAGTCGCCTGCACGCCTTTGATATTTCTGCTCTTATCTCCGTGCAGAAAAGCCTCACGCTCAATGGTGAGTTTGTCCAGATTCTTCTTTGCCATAGCTCTGCGGACAAGATCGGCATCACCAAGGCTGTAACCGGCAAGAAATTCAAATATCTGCATGACCTGTTCCTGATAGATGATACAGCCGTAGGTCGGTTCCAGAATACGGTTCAGAACGTCATTATTTATATCAATGGCTTTCGTTGGCTTCTTTCCCTGTCCTTTTCTGTACCATTTCGTTGCTACGATCTCATCCTTGTACTGAAGAGGACCGGGTCTGTAGAGTGCGACAAGAAGGATAAGGTCTTCGAAACAGTCAGGCTGAAATTCCCGCATGAGTTCTTTCATGCCGTTCGATTCGAACTGGAATACGCCCTGTGTATTGCCTGTGGAAAAGATCTCCTGATAGATCTTCGGATCGTTCAGTATCTTCTCACGCTTTTCCCTGTCCATGAGTGAGTTATCGCCTGTAAGTTCCATCATGTCCGTGAGAAGATTTAAGTTTATGAGACCGAGAAAGTCCATCTTTAAGAATCCTGCCTGTTCGGCTTCATCATGTACGCACTGGGTAGAGAAGTTCTGTTTTTTACTGTTCCAGAACAAAGGCATGGAGTCCGTAATGTCATCACGGCTGATAATGTTTCCGCCTGCGTGCTGACCAAAGGACAGGAACAAGCCCGATAGACTTTCTGCAAGGTCAAATATTTCCTGTTCCATTTTGTTAAAAGAACCAGTGTCCGTAATGTTTCCGTCTTTGTCGATAGACTTCGACAGTCTGTCGGCAGCGTTGTACCACGGTTTCAGGAATGTGCTTTCTTTGATCTCCATCTGTTTGATCAAAGGGAGCTTGTCGTATTCCTTTGTTCCCAGATACCGTGCAGCCAGACGGATGTTACCTGCCAATGCACCGTAGGTCTTTGTGATGATCTTGCAGGTAGAGTTCTCACCGTACTTCATCTTGGTGTATTCAATGGCTTTCCCACGAAGATCGGGACGGAAGTCACAGTCGATATCAGGCATGCTCTTTCGTTCAGGGTTTAAGAACCGTTCAAAGAGTAGGTGATAGCGAACGGGATCTATATCGGAAATTCCGAGAAGATAGCAGACCAGAGATGAGACCGCAGAACCACGTCCAGGACCCATGTTTATTCCCTGTTCGGGGATATGGAATTTCTCAATCGTTTCATCGAGTTCTGCCATAGTCGGAACGACTCCCTGATAGGTCATGGAAGAATTGTCAAGACAGATGGTTTGGTTGGTAAGGTCAGATGTAAAGTCGATTTCATGGTCACGGAAGAAGTCAACGCAATATCCGTACTTCTTTGTCCAGTTCACATAATCCTGAACAATGAGATGATAGTCGGCATATCCCATTCCGCAGATGACATCGAGTTCGTGCTTTAACCGCTCATCGTATTCCTTTGACGGGAATCCGTTCGGGAATCTCTCTTTCTTTCCGATCTCTACACAGGCTTTCAGGTCATCTTCAGCATGGTCGGAAAACTTTGGATAATGTCCTTCTGACTTTTCATACAGATAATCCGTTTCACAGGAAGAGAGAACTTTCTTTACATTCTCCATACCACATTCAACGATACCATCAGGCAGAGAGGGAAGTTCTCTGACAGCGTTCATCAGATCTTCGTCATCTTTGATGTATAATTCCTTGTCTGCGTCGGTGATTTCCCATACAGTATGATACCGGCTGTATTGTGCCACATTCCTGCGGAGAAAATCAGTCTCTGTCGGATGTACTTTCCCGACATGGATATCGTTCGTAAGAAGAACATTGTCCATGTGAACCTGCGGTAACCGTGCGATCGTGGAATATATCTGTTTCTCTGATGGTAATCCGTGATTCTGCAATTCAAAATACACGAAGTCTTTTCCGAAAATGGAACACAGCTTGTCATAAGCCTTGGAACATAATTCGAGGATGCGTTCCTTGGAAAGGACGGGTATTTCATTGACCTTTTCGATTTCCGTCTTATAGCGTTTGTAATGCAGATACAGTTTGTGATTGTCCTTATAAACCTTTGTTTCATCTGCGGTAATAGTCTTTGCCTTTTTCTTTTCAGACAGTTCACTTTCAACTGCAAGGATATGTTCGACCTCTTCTGCGGTAAGACCAAGTTTCCTTTCCGCCTTTTTGGTAAGTTCCTGTTTTGTGATGTCGGGGGACTTTACGATCTGACCAAAAATTCCCTGAATACAGGCAGAAGACATAAAGATGTGTCCCTTTGCAACATTCTTTTCCAGATTCTCCCATGTGATGATAGGACGCTTATCCTCCGAATGAAGAGAGAAGTGCTTGTTTGCATCCGTGATGATCTTGGACAGGGAACGATAACCCACCTTGTCTTTTGCCACCAGAACCATGTGAGCATTGTGGAGGGGGAATCCGTCTATAACATCCGTCATCGTTCCCTCTACACCGGGTATCACCTTGACAGACCTGTCCCTGCACTTGTCTTTCAGTTCAACAAAGGAAGTGAAAACATCGTGTTCAGTAACTGTTACCTTTTTTGCACCGACACTCTCAAACTCATCTAACATCTCATCCAAAACGTTGCCTGTATCGTTTGGTGATTCAAAATGCACATGCCATGCTCCGTACATTGCAAAAGATTCCTTTCTGTGTTTGTTTTCGCCTTACACATTTTCTATGCGTAATTTTTTAAGCGAAAGACAAAAGTTTGGGAAATTTTTTGCAGACTTGACTTGGTACATATACATTTCGCACTTTTTGCACAAAATTAACCCTTATTTTACGCACTTTAACGCTTTAACGAACTAACGAAATATTTTCGGAAATGTTGTGCAAAAAATGCGTTTCCTATATGTACCAATTCAAAGCTGCATTCTCTCATGCTTTTCATACCCATACTTCCAACCTACCTTTAACCCATCCTTAAACCATCTTCCAATCAACCTTCCAAACAATTCCTATACCCTGTCCTACACATCCTTTCCTAAACCTATCCTTAAACCTACCCTTACACTCTATGCCCCTTAACCCATCCTTATAATCTATCTCTTAACCTATCCCTATTTCTTTATCCAATCTACCTTTAAACTCTGTCTTAAGTTCCGTTTCAAACTTTGTTCTAAACTTTGTTTCTGAACCTTTGTAAAGCAAGGGTAAAGAGTTAAAGACCATAGACAGAACTTCAAATTCCATTTCAAACTCTGTTCAAACTCTACCCATATCCACCTTATCCAAACAGAATGTAAATCTTCAAAAGTGCACTTAACGTTTTACTCATATATTTTGCAGAAGGTTAAAAGGTTCTCTCCAACGGGGAGAAAAGAGCGGTCATAAGACCGTTTGGAAAAGTTAAAGTTGTTTCTCAAAGAAAGGAGAAAGGCATAGAGTCAAGGGTTTGACCTATGTCAGAAGACATTATGATGTTTTTCGAAATTGCGGAACTGATAAGCCACGAGAGTGCGAAGGTAAAAGATCCCGAGATACGAAAGGAATGCTTCGAGATCGCACAGAAACTCACTGCGTTAGGATTTGAAGCAAATGTCCGTGGAGTGAATGATCCCGACAATGCAGATCTTGACAATATCGTTGATGATGATGACGCTTCTTCCGTGTACTCGTCCTACATGGATGAAAAGCCGAAGGAAACAGAGGATGTTGGTTCGTCATCTGCTGATGAAGAGTCAAAGGCTGCAAACCCGCCTGACGATTTGTCCGGTGGTGACGATGATGATTTTGTGGATGGCGGATCTGATGAGGTTGGATTTGAAGGGTATCTGAATTCGGGTAAGAATGAGACACCGAACGCAAAAGAATCGGCAGTAGAAGATACTCCTACGGTCTCTGCTCCATCGGAAGAACCGGTAGAAGAGCCGACAGCAGAAGTATCAAAAGAGGACAGCTCTTTCGGAATGGTAGGTATGTTCGATATGTTCAACAAGGCAAAAGCCGAGACTGATACTTCTTCCAGACTGCCCGAAGAACGGTCAAAGACACTCAACTCATTTCAGTACGATCAGGTCGCTCTTACCGTAAATTCGGCTGACGGACAGAGACACGATGAGGTCATCGTCACGGCATATCCCCTGACAACTGATGACAGCAGCAACACACCTATCTTTGTAGTCCTCGCTATCCCGAACGCCGAGCCTGTATTCGCTTGCTCTTATAACCGTGAGACAGGAAACATGATAAAAACATCCATTGGCGGTAATGACTTCCTCATCACAGGCTCTATCGAAAACGGCAAGTTTACCGTGAACGTAATGCTGACCGGAGAAACACAGCAGAGAGGTGACAGGATGCATATCGTAAAGCATGGCGGTCAGAACCCTTCCGCTGACATTATCGGTTGCGGACACATTCGTTTCTACTACGATGCAGGACAGGGCGTGACCGGACAGCTTGAGGTATTCCCCTTCGGTGCAAACTTCGTTTACATCCACAAGGTCGAGAACTTCTGCGACATGAGAATGTACGGTAATGGCGATGTTGCTATCCAGACAGCAGACGGACACATGACACAGATCGCCATAAAGAGAACTGACAGAAAGAAGGGCGTTGTTGACGGCAACTCAATGGTTTCTGCCGAACTTGTGCCATACGAGAATTGAAAGAAACGACAATCCGGAAAGAAAACAGTCCGCATGAGGTCTGTTCTTTCCGGGGTACTGTCGAAGGCTCTACCTGGTTTCCTGTTGCTTCTGGTGATCGGCTGCGGATGGGTTTTTTGGCGAACCGGAATCTTTGCGGACGTTCTGAAATTCCTTAAGCACGGGAGCGTAGTGCTAGGTGAAATGAAGTTTATGAAATAGAACCGAGAAAGGAATTACATGGAGACATACAATGACTGCTACCTGTTTGGGTTTATAAGCGAGTCACCAAAAATGAAAGTGAATAAGGATGTATGGCGGATAACGGTTCCGTTCTACTTTTTAACAGAACATTATCCCAATGTTAGATTAGCCGAGATCGATGTCGTGCTTGCCGATTCCGACGGCAAGGATGAGTTTACCAGGAAAAAACCGTTCGACATCCTTTCACTTCACGGACATATTCAGCGTCATACAGACGGACGGCTGTATCTTTATCTTCTTGAATATACAGAGGCGGGCTTTGCGAAGTCAAAGGAAAATGCCGTCATGCGTCTTGCGGGGCATACAGGTTCACTTCTGTTTTTGAAGGGAGAATTGAAGAACGGACAGCTTGTCGTTCCGAGAGTGAGACAGAAGAAGAACATCACATCGCATGATGTGTTCAAGATCGAAGGACTGAACGGAAAAGACGGAGAGCTTGTTTCATGCCGATGTCAGATAAATGCTGACGGAACAATAAGGAAAAAAGAAGTTCGACCTACGGTCTTTAACTCTGAACCTTTGCTTCGCAAAGATTCAGAAGTTCGTCCTGTGAATTCTAATTCTTCAGTAGAGGAAGGGGGTGCAAGGTGAACAACATTACGAACAGTGGAACGGTTCTAAAAGAACCGTTCCTAGGAATGGATCAAAGATCCATTCCATCAGATGAAGAACAGCGTAAAGAGTCCGAACGTAAAGAGTTCGAGAAGATATGGCGTGACTATATCGACGATCCCACGAACCGTATCTACATACAGGTGCAGAGAAAGACGCTGAAACGGAAGGACTTCCGTCAGAAGATCGTAGAGGACGGTAAAAAGCGTGGAATATCAGATGATGTGGTAAAAGCCGTTGCTGATGATATCGATAAGGCTCTGTGGGGGTTCGACATCATAGACGACCTTATCAATAATGATGACTCTGTTTCCGACATTCGACTCATCAACGAGAACGACATCAGGGTAAAGAAACGCGGTAAACGAATGGCTGCAACGGATAAGAACGGTGATCCGATCAGATTCCCCTCAAAGGAAGCATACATTCGGTTTATCGAGCATATTACGACACGAAACAATACAAATACAGCGATTTCAAACGCTGCACAGGTATTTACGGATAAGGATTCGTCAGAGAATTCAATTCTCAGGTTTTCACTTGTGTCAGACCTTGTGAATACGAACGACAGACCAACACTTCTCATAAGAAAGATACTGAAGCATAAGAAAACGTTCGATACGCTTGTAAAAGATGAATATATGACACTGGCGGAGAAGATATGGATAACGAACAGATGGCTTTCGGGACACAGCTTTCTTATATGCGGACCGAACGGTTCAGGGAAAACAACACTCATCAATGCCGTGCTTGACGTTACGCCCCAGAACAGATCGTGCGATGTTATACAGGAATCGGAAGAGCTGTTCTGTGACGACCACCCCGAAATGATATTCAGGCGTATAGTTCCGAAGAAGAATAACAGTAATATCTCTTATTCGATCGTTGACCTTGGCAGGCTTGCCCTTATGGAATCCTTTGACATCATCGTTATCGGTGAGGTAAAAGGTCCGGAAGCTGCACAGATCGCCTATGCCACCTATACCGGTTCCCAGTGCATGACATCCGTGCATTCGATTTCCGCACATGACGGATATCAGAAGATGATCGACTACGCTATGGAGTCGGATTCCAAGATGACGGCTAAACAGTATGCCAATCAGTTTCAGGCTATGGATACGGTCATTTATGTTAAGGACTATCACATATCACAGATCGTTACGGCAAAGTTTGATCCGAACGCCGAGGGGTTCTTCGACTTCCATGACGTTGTAAATGAGGATCTGGGAATAAACCGCATAGGAGCTGACGGTAAGGAAATAACGGAGCTTTCACAGAATGAAAATTCAGGCGATACAAAAGTTCAGGATTTGGACATTCGACCTACGGTCGTAGGCTCTGAACGTGATGGAGAACCAAAGTTTGTAGAAGAACAAATATCGAACTCAAACATATCGAGTGAAGATGATACGAATGGAACGGTTCCCGTTCCTATGCGAGAACAGGAGTCCACGACAGATGATAACGGTAGTTCTTCATTCCAGATGATGGCATTTTAAGAAAGGGCGGTACGATGGAAAGCACGATTTATGTATTATGGGGGCTGCTCATAGCCTCCATCATATTCTTTGTCTATCACCTTATAAAATGGCTGATAGAAGATCAGGTCTTGCAGATCCTTGGTGCGAAGATAAGCGGAAACATCAAAGAAGTTGCAGAAATAAAAAGACACGCCCTGAAAAAGAAGATCAAGGCTGAACGGCAGGGTGTTCATAATGTCAAATTCTCGTTCGGTGAAAAGGTGTTCAGGTTCATAGCGCAGACGGGAATCATGGAAACCTTTCCCGGAGCAAACGAGATATCCATTCTGGCATGGCTTGGAATGATACTTCTTATCATTGGTCTCGTTGTCGGAGCTATAACAGGTTCGGCTACCGATGGACTGATAGTCGTGGCGGTCGTCTTTGTGATCGTACTCCAGACGGGACGTACGCTGATCGGCAGACGGAAGATGAAAATAGATACGGAACTTCTGCCCTTTATCAATTCGTGTATGTCGAGTTCGGCAGGACAGGCTGACATAATTTCCATCTTTCAGGATATTTATCCGAGTATGGATGAACCGCTCCGCTCAATGCTTGAAGCGTGTGTTACCGAAGCCAATACGACAAACGACAAGAGGAAAGCAATAGCACATTTGAGAGACAGGAGTGCATCGGATGAGTTTTATTCGGTCGTCAATAACCTGTATATCTGTTCCGAAACATCGGGAGAATACGAAAAGACGATAAAATCGCTCTCAAAAACGCTGATCATTTATAACAACAATCTTGAGAAAAAGAAGGCGATCATAAGAAACGCAAGAGCGAACGGAATACTGCTTGGTGTTCTCGGCGTTGTGGCACTTATATCATGTAATGGATTTTATGACGGATTTCTATCCGTAGTGATTTCAAGTCCCATCGGCGTAATGCTTATTGCAGGAATGGTCGTTTTGTCGGTTCTCGTTATGACAGTCTCTCCGGATTAATGGAACGAGGTGGTTTTATGCTGAATTTTGGAATAAAAGTGCTTGAAACGACGCCCGAGGTCAGGACGGTGCTTCAGGTACTTAAAATCATATCAATGGTAGGAGTCGCCGTGTTCGGAGCGATCATAGTGGTTTCCGTATGTATTCGGGCATTCACCGAAGAACGTCAGAAGTCAACGATAACCGGACTAGACAATGCTCTTAAAAAAGTAATAAAGACTGACGGCGTAAGAGGGTTCAAGAGATACATAATCCAGACAGGCATACAGGATAGATTCCATGACCTGCCGATAACCCCGGCTACATACATACTTCTCATGCTTCTTTTCGGTGCCATCATCGGTGCAGGTACGGAAGTCCTTTTTGGGAAGTATTTCATATTCGGATTTCTTGCAGGATTTATAGGTCTTGACGCTCTGATGAGGGTAATGAATTCACAGGACAACAGAGAGATACAGAAAGACGTATTCATGCTCCTTATGAATTTGAGAGTGCAGCTTGAAGCGAATGTGTTCATTGTAGACGCTCTGATGTCGTGTGAACCGCTGATAAAGAATAAGAGGTTCAAGAAGGCAATAGATGAACTTATAAATGATTTTGGTAATCAGAATGTTTCCAATCTTGACGCTATAGAAGCGTTCGGAAACAAGTTCAAAAACATAAACGTCATGAACCTGAAAATCTTTTTACAGAACTATCAGCTTTATGGCATAAGCGATAAGTATCTCGAAGATATGATGTCACAGGTAAACTCAATGTCTGAAGCGGAAGGCATGGCAGAGGAAAACGACCTTGACCAGAAAATGGGTCTGGCATCGCTCGTGTTCTTTGCTCTTATGTTCTTCCTGATGATGTTCGGTATGATGCAGGTCATGACGATGCAGGGAATATTCGGATAAAACAGTAAAAAAATGATACTTACGTTTTATTCATAAAAATTTAGAAAACGAAACAGGGATTTTTCCTTGTTTAATGGAGTAATTCATATTTTTAACAAAGAAAGGAAGAAGAAAATGAATTGGATCCGTGAGAAAACAAGAAACGCTTATCTTAAGGCAAAGGAAAGGAGAGAAAGAGGAGAGAAAGGTGGTATGGAGATCACCACCGTTGTTGGTCTGGTCATTGTCGCTATCGTTGTGCTTGTAATTGTAAAGAATATGTTCGTTAGCACAACACATAAGGCAACACAGAGCACCACAAAAGCAATCAATTCTCTGTATAACAGTGACACTGATTCTAGTGTTGAGCAGTAACTTAGCATCTTGTAGTAAAAAATGAGGAGGGGTACGTCTCGTACCCCTTTCCATATCATAAGGAAAAAACGTATGCGGAACAAATCAAATGAAACAGAAAAGGGCGGTGCAGTAGATCTCTTTGAAGTCATGCTTGTTTCCGTTATAGTGTTTGCTTTAATGTTGCTTTATTTCAATTACGCAAGAGGCGTCCGAATGAAGATGGCGATCGACCTTGCTGCCAAGAACGCTCTGTACCAGATGGAAGAGACAGGCGAGTGGACGAATGAGATCGACAGGAACTTCAAGAAGGAACTTGCCGAGAATAATGTTCATCTTGTTCAATCTGCCGGTAGTGCCGTCAACACTGCTTCACAGGATAATCAGGACATAACGCTTTTAAATAAGAGCAGTGGTAAGGGCGGTACGAAATCGGCTCTTTACGGCGAACAGGTAACGATGGACGTTACGATCTATTTCTATTCTCCGATGACTAATGTTTTTGGTTCTGTGTGGCACGGCATGATGCCGGAAACAAGGCGTCCTGTTACTTACCACATTGTAAGGAGTACGACATGCAGAAGGTAATGCGGGAAAAGGGAGCGGTAAATGCGGTAATATCCGTGCTTTCAATGGCACTGTTCCTCATAGTGATAGTGTCGATCCATTACCGCATGTTGACTGATAATTCGGAGCTTGCGTCGGAAGAACTGCATAACGGCACTCAAATCGCATTATCGGACGCTATATTTGCGAACCAAATAGAAAAGACCGAACTTGGTTCTACGCTGATATTGGAGTCATACGATAATGGCGGTAGGGAAATGGCGATACAGTCGGCAAAAGACAAGATAGCGAGAAAGTTTAATCATGCCTTGGTACAGAACTTTGACCTCGGAACAGACCTTCGTCCCAAAAGCGGTGCTCTCCATAACATGGCGGGAGATAAAAAGGTACAAGTCCTCGAGTTTTTCGTCATAGAGTGTGTAGGCGATCCTGACGCACACGGAAATTACACATTGAATAACTTCCGTGTCTATCCGTACACTTGTGATAACGGCACCGTAAAGGAAACAAACGGTTGTACCGTAAAGGATGACGAGCTTTCAACGATAACAGGGAACAAGGCTCTGCCGTACATAAAGAAAATTACTCGTAGCGATAGTGTATATCCGTCAGGTTCTACCATTTACGCAAGAGTAGCTTTTGCAAACAGAACGGATGCCGCCATGAAAGCCGTGCTTTTAAATAACGGTTCTATTCCCGATACCGAGAACGGCAGAGGACTTCTTGTGCGGTTTGATGACAAAACGATGGAAAAAGCAAATGCAACAAATGTGAAAGATCCGGACAGTTATTATGTACGCTATAACACAAAGGGCAACCTTCCCGGTGTTGCAGTGACCGAGATCATGGACATTACGACTGCGGAAAATGATGGAAGAGAATAGAAGGAGCATCTCATGGGATTTTTTGACAACACGAAAAAGGGCGATGGATCCAAGGCAGATTATGAAATGATGCCGAACATTCAGAACCTGAAAATGAAAGAGAAAAAGGAAACAAAGCAGTATGTCTACGCCATTGTTGGCGTGATTGCAGCGGCTGCTATCTTCTGCGGACTGGTCTATCTGGAAAGATACATCAATACGCCGAAGCACTACACGATGACGATCGTGACATCTAAAGCCATTCCCAAGGGAACAGTCATAACAAAGAAGAACTGGAAGAATTATCTTACCGGCATAAATATGGATGACACGATACGTCCGGGGGATGCGATGTCAACGGTAAACGACCTTATCGGAAGAAAGACGCTTGTCTCTATGAGCAAGGGTGCAATTCTTTCGAAGAAGGCTACGGTGTCTACAAAAGATATAGAAAATATCTTTACAGATCCCGTTGAGGTCTCGATGGCAGTATCCGCAGAGAATGCGAATGCAGGACTTTTAAGAAAAGGCGACCTTGTAAACTTCATGCTTTCGGCAAAGGATGACGATACCGTTACCGCAAACTTCGTAATGGAAAACGTTTATATCAAGAACGCTTTTGACGGAGACGGTAATCCGATCTCATCTGCCGACAATGCGACAAGAGCAAGCATGCTTCAGCTTCTCATGGATAAGGATGAGCAGATCATGTTTGGTAAAGCTATGGCGTCAGGAAACACCATGACCGTTTCAAGGATCGTCAATACGGCAGACGGATATGAGAAAGTGCTGAACGAGAAAAAGAACAGCGATGCGGAAGACGCAAAGGACGCTGACAAATCCGATAAAGAGAACTCTGACGGGAATGCAGAGGATAACATTTCGGTAAAGGGATCAAGCACCGAAAGTCTTACAGACGGCGTTAACACGGAAGGGTTTGCAAATACGAATGCCGATGGTGAATTCAGTCAGGAAAGCGTCAATAAGGATACGAAAACAGCGGAATGAACTATCCATTGGAACGAATGTAAGCATTCGTTCCATTCAAAAGTACACTTAACGTTTTACTCATATATTTTATCGAAGAGAAAGAGACTAAAGTCCCTTTCCTAGAGAAAAAAACGAGACAGACCTTTTCATTCTGTCCCCAAAAAATGCGTATTGAAAAGAGGTAAAGTATGCAGAAAACAAAACAGATTCTTCTGAAGGCAGAAGACAAGATGTCGTCCATGAGGACGGCTGTAACAACAGCGATGGTCACAGGTGCCATAGGCGGTACAGTACTTGTGCCGGGAGTACACGCAGACGCCATAGGCGGTGACGAGACCAAGGCAAAGGGTCTTGTAACCACAGTTGCGGATGCCATAGCGGGAGTTCTTCCTTATATTGGAGTATTCTTCGTGCTTATGGGCGGATTCAAAGTTGTTCAGGGTGTAAGAAATGATAATAACCCCGAAGCTATTTCGAGTGGTGCAAAGGATGTCGTTATAGGTGCAGTCCTGATCGCATTCAAGGCACTTCTTTGGGCTCCTCTCAAAGGTCAGATCGGACTATAAAAGGAACGAAGAGTTATTCACGAACCGAGGATCGTTCTTTGAGCGATCCTTTAGTTCGTTTTTTTTAATCGTTAAAAAGTGAAGGAAAATATTTTATGGCTAAATTTTCAAATATGTCGGATGCCGACTTCACAAAACAATATAAGGCGATGAAAGGTAAAGATGACGCCAAGAAGCTTGCTATGGATCTTGGATTCTCCGATAAAGGTGGCTTGTTCAAAATGTCAGAAGCTGACTATGCCAAAAACGTCATCTGGACTCAGGCTTCCTGTGATAACGGACCTTTCAGCACGTTGATAGATAAAGCGGTTTCTCTTAACGGATTTGGATCGGGGGAAGATAACTTTCTTCTCGGATTTCAGAGTTCGGTGTCAGCGTCACTTGTGCCTGTAGCATATGCCATAGCACTTATTTTTTTTATCATCGCTCTCGTGGAACTTGGCATGAGTGAGCGAATGAACATAGACAGTTTCACAAAATTCTTTGCAAGGCTCGTTGTCGGCATATTCATGATCGACAACTGTCAGAAGTTCCTTGACGGCGGACAGGCGGTAGCTGACTGGATGGGTGACCTTATAGATCATCAGGGCAGTGCCGGAGGAACTTCGATGTCGGCAAAATCGATGTTTAACTCGATAAACAGTATGATGCCAAACAACGGATTTGAGCGAGCCATGAATGCAGCATCAAATGGTATGTTCAGTTTCTTCCAATTTATACCATTGCTTTTGATACTAACGACGCTTCTGTCGAGGCTAATGGAGATGTGTATTCGTGGTGCATTAATGCCGATAGCATTCTCGTTTGCAACGGAAGAAGGTTGGCGTGGAACGGCAGTAAGATATTTCAAGCGTTATATAGCACTGCTTGCGATGGGTCCGCTCATCAAGGTCGTCTTTTCCATGGCAAAGGTAATACAGGCAGGTATAAATTCGTCGATAGGCGATGCGAGTGGCGTAGCGTCATTTATCGTAATGATAATCGTGAATATGGCAATCGGACTTGGCGAAGTAGGAATGATCAAAAAGCTTCAAAGCGTTGTCAGTGAAGCATTTGGTGCGTGAACATAAAAGGAGAATATTATGTTTGTTACGATGTCGAAGGACATATTATCCCGTGAAAACAGAGCAATTGGAGATTTTACCACAAGACAGGTAGTGTTTGGCGGAATCGGACTTGCTTTTGCATTGTTCGTGGGATTCAAGGGTGCAGCGAATTTCAGCACACAGAACAGGATATATCTTGCCATGGCCGCAGCCCTGCCGTTTTTTGCATTAGGGTTCCTTAAGATATACGGCGAGCCTATAGAAAAGATACTTCCAATCATAGTAAGGGATAATTTTCTGAACCCCGTAAAAAGACTGTATCATGCCGAGAATGCGTGTATTGCGGAGTTTGAAAAAGAGAACGGTGTAGAAAAGGGCAAAGAAAAAGGCAAAGATAAGAATATTGTCGATAAAAAGCACCCGGTCAAGGCAAGCAAAGATCCGATGCTCATTGCGATAAAGTGAAGGAGAGTTTATGGCTGATTGGCAGAAAATGCTGACAGGTGTCAGCAGTACAAGTTCAAATAATGGTGCGTCCGCATCAAGCGAAAAGGCAAGAAAGAAACAGGCAACAACGGCACAGCGTACCATTCCATATATTGATGTATATCCGAATGGAATGATACAGTCTGAACCGGGCGTGTTCTGTAAACTCTATCAGTTACCCGAAGCGAACTTCAAAACGCTTTCTGATGAAGAGCAGAACAATTTCTTTGACAAGTATGAGACATTCTTAAATTCCATCGAAGCGAATGAGCATGTGCAGTTCATACTTCTCAATACGGTAGACGATATTGATCTTCGATTTGCAAAAATGAAGATGCAGGAACAGGGCGACTCCATGGATCATCTTCGTGAGGAAATGAACGACATTATCCACACAAAGCTTGTGGAGTCAAGAGGTTCAATAATCACGAACAGGTATCTCTGTTACAGTGTCCGTGAGAAGAGCGTAGACGCTGCGGCAAAGCATTTCAAAGATCTTGATCTGAGAGTCGCACAGGAGATGAGAACATTCCTGAAAAAGGAAGTAAGGGCACTGACTATTGATGAGTATCTCGAAGTCCTTGCCGAGATATACGGCACATCTGACAATCCTCTTTTCCATCATGATGAAAAGGGAAATACCACTGTGGACTTTGATATGTTAAAGAAAACAGGAATGACAACAAAGGATCTTATTGCTCCGCCCGCATTCAAGTTTTCTTCCAACAGGTTCATTGTCGGAGAAGAAGTGGCACAGTCCATGTATCTGTCAGGTATAGCGAACTTCCTTTCTACAGACTTTGTGGGTAATCTCATGGACATCAATGCAAAGCTTCTGATATCCATTGACGTACAGCCGCTAGACCAAGCCGAGGGAACAAAGATCGTACATAACAAAAAAGTCATGATAAACTCGGAGCTTGTTGAGAAACAGAAGGCTGCCGTAAAGTCAGGATACAGCCCCGACCTTATCGGAGGAGACCTTGAGATAGTCAAGGATCAGGTAGAACAGCTTGAACGTGATATGCAGTCGAGAGACCAGAGAGTGTTCTATTTCCAGATGAACCTTACGGCATTTGGAAATACAGTAGATGAACTCGACAGGACAAAGGCTGCGATAAAGTCAGTACAGAATCAGAACCTGTGCCACTTTACACCGTTTGTGCTTCAGCAGGAAAACGGCTTCAATGCAAGCCTTCCTCTGAATACTAACCATACCTACATGAAGAGACTTCTCACGACAGAGAATATGGCCGCATTCATGCCGTTCACGGAAACATCTACATTGGATGAGCATGGATTCTATTACGGTCTCAATTCCGTTAATAAATCAGTCATCTTCCTCGACCGAATGAAGGGCATGAACTATAACGGTCTTATCCTTGGAGCATCAGGTTCAGGTAAATCCTTTGCAGCTAAAATGCTCATGATAAATGCCATCTTAAACAGTAACGCCTATGTTTACGTTATCGATCCCGATGGTGAGTATTCAGCCATCGCAAACGAACTTGGCGGTACTGTGATAAAGATCGCACCCGGCAACGGCGTACATCTTAATCCGTTCGACCTCGATATGGATACATCTATCGATGAGACCACAAATCCGCTTGCACAGCAGGCAGACTTTGTGACCAGTCTCTGCGACACCATGATGCAGGGCGGTGTGTCGAGGAACTACAGTACCCTTACACCGGCTCACAAGTCTCTCATCAATAAGGTGCTTACAAGACTGTATCAGAGTTATATACGAACTCTTTCGAATGAGAACCCTGACCCCGTGACCGGCAGACAGCCAACGATCGACAGGAGGGTAGCACCTACGCTTCAGGACTTAATGAAGGGACTTCTTGAATACGGACAGGACTATCCCGAAGCACAGGAATTGGCTTTGAACATCGAGATGTTCTGCGGACAGGGATATGACTCTTTTGCAAGCAGGACTGATGTTGATATAGATAAGAGACTTATCGTATTCGACATACATCATATCGGTTCGACCTTGGAAGAGCTTGGACTTAAGGTGTGTCTGAACATGATATGGACAAAGGCTACGGAGAATGCACTCAAAGGCAGACTGACTTATGCCTTTATTGATGAGTTTCATATGCTCCTTCGAAATGAGACATCTTCCGAGACTGTAAAGACCATGTGGAAGCGTGCCAGAAAGTTCGGACTGGTGCTGACGGGAATTACCCAGAACGTTGAAGATCTTCTTCAGTCCCCGGATGCACGTTCCATCATCAATAACACCAACTTCATTGAAATGCTCAATCAGGCAATGCTTGACCGTGAGGCTCTGCGACAGATGTTGAGCCTTAATGAGACAGAAATATCATATATCAATGGTGTGGACAGCGGACACGGACTCATTCATATCGGAACGCAGAACATTCCGTTCGAGAACAACTTCCCGACCGACACGGAACTTTACCGTATCATGAGTACGAAGCCGAAAGATGCGGAACAGGCGTAGGATAAACGCGAAGGAAGATGGAAGAGAATAATCCCTTCCATCTTTTTTTGTTTGACAGAAACGTACAAAGGCATACAATGTAGATATAAGATACAACGAATGTCGAAATCAAATGGAACGAATGCCTGCATTCATTCCTAGGAGTGAACCTTTGGTTCACTCCATTAAAGGGGGTTTTATGAATACGAAATTTACAGTTGATCTGGAACTTGAGATACGCACAGACAGTTTTCAAGACACTGAAACATTTGAAAAGAAAGTAGCTGAATTAAATCATGCACTGACGGAACTTGGTTGTCCTGCCGTTCCCGAAACATGGATGATGCAGGATAACAGCCTAGCCGATGAGTTTCGGAACGGACGCTTATGGATGTGCAGAACGTATGACATAACGAGTCCTGAATATCGAAAAGCGTCTGCTGAATATTCCCGAAAAACAGACAGTATGACTATCTCCATGTTCAGGAGACCGAGAGAAGACGAGATCATAGGGCATACATACAACTTTTTGTATAACAAAAAAGACTATTTGACGTATGACTGCTCCTATGTTCCTGTACAGAACAGGAAATACGACAAGATGTATGCAAAGTACATGAAAAACGAGAGAATTCCCTTCTTTGGCGACAGGAAAAATGACGTTCTTTTGCAGAAAGAGGGTTTCAGTACGGTGTGGGATCTGAAGGATGCGATGAAGAAAGAAGAGTTTGACATTCCAAAAGAAGCTTATGCCGACCAAAAGAAAATAGAGTCGGTATTCCGCAGTATATTCGGAGACAGGACAACGATCGTCAAAATTCAAACAGACACAGCCGTAAAGCAGCTGTCAGCCGTCTGCATAAAAGCAGTAGAAGAAGGGCATACAATGGATGACGTATTCCGTGGAGTGGATCTGTGACGTTCGACCTACGGTCTTTAACAGTTAGAAAAAATCAGCACTTACATTTTATTCATAAATGACTTGAAGGGTGAAATGATACTACCGTAGCAAGCAACAAGTTGCTTGATACAGAAATATCGTTTCGACTTTCAGGTCTATTTTTTTTGAACAAATAGAGAGGTGTTGTATGGAAGTTATACAGAAATTAAAGGTTCCTATTATTGTCTTACTGGTAGTTTTTATTGCGGGAAGTGTACTCTTGAAAACGATGAAGAATACATCGGGCAAACCGCAGAAAATAGAAATGAAAGTACATAAGGGTGATGAGCCTGATACAGGTGTAGACCTGTCAAAGATCACGGCAGGAAACTACTATGTTTATCACAAAGGGAAGGCATATCCGATATGCTTTAATGTGCAGGCGAATGTCACAAAGAGAGCCGAGAACTCGACCAATGCTACAAGGCTTATCATGATGGACGCAAAAACTTACAAAACCGTTCCCACGCTATATCTCGGTGATAAAGACAAGCTGATCTACAGGAGCAATACTACGCCCATTAATACGATATATTACGAGAGATATAAGGATGAGGGTTATTCGTTCGGAATATACGGCGTAACAGAGCAGGCAAACAAGACATATACGATAAATCTTTCGAGTGAATCAAGTTCCAGTGATAAATCAAATGTCAGACCAAACTCGTCAGCACAGGCGATCGCCACAGCACTTAATAACTCAAAAACGACCTACACCTTTGATAGTGTCGGAAAAGGCAAGAGTGCGGTAAAGGTAAAGCCCGACATACTTTCCATCGGCGGTTTTGTAAAGTCAGACGTACTTGTGAGTGATCCCAAGGCGGGCGAGACTGCACCCGAAGACAGGGCATATCCTGTAAATATATATTCAGGTACAGAATGTCACACATTCGATGTTAAATCAGACACACATTATTTTTCAGGAATGGAACTGTATGCTGAATATACAAAAGGTCTGAAGGCAAACAGCGTCTATCAGGAACTGAAGCTCCCTGACTATCTTCCTGACGGATATTATGTTCCGAACTTTGGCGGTGTATTCAGACTCGTACACGGAACGAAATATGAAGACAAGGCTGAAAACTTTAATAAAAGGCAGCTATCTGTAAATGCAACATACGACTCGGCTACAAATCAGGCTACAGAGTCGCCTATCGGAGAGACAGCCTGCTACAGTACCGTTCCTGCACTGAACTCATATTCTACCAAAGATCCGAACGCTTTCGGATATGCAAGAACAGAAGAGAATGCAGAGGAAACGGAAGAAGAGAGTCAGACCATAACTGCGGAGAATTCCGACAAAGCCTTTGATGTGGATCTCAAAAAAGGAAAGAAGTACAAAATCAAGGTCACTGTACCGAACGGAGACGGATCCGTAACGATGAAAAACCCCATAAGCGGACTGACCTTTGAACAGACACCAAACGATGACGGTTCGGTAACATTCTCGGCAACCGTGACTGGAGACGGAAAAGAGAACAGCATTATCGTGAAGGGATTTTCAGGAGACGTAACAGCAACACTGAATGGAACAAGTCTGGAGGAGTCAAAGACCAAAGGTCGGACATCTGAGTCATCGCAGAGCGATAACGAAGAGTCGTCACAGGGTGATAATGAAAGCAATGACAAGGAAGAGGGTGGTCAGGAATGAGCCTTTCCGACATTCTGGGATTTCTGCCAAAGAGAATGGAAAACTGTCCCAACTGCGGAAGTAAAAAGACAGGTGTGATACTTTACCACACAGGCAACGATACTGCTGACATTCGGAGGGCAGCAAAGCGAGGGTATCTCGTACACTATATCCCGCGTGACGAGAAGATGTACGAAAACAGATTTTGTTTCGACTGTTGGTATATGTGGAATCATGAAGAACTGGAAGCACAGGGCGTTCTGCAATATGACGATGACAGACCTGAACTGGAATTTACCGTTCCTAGGAATGGATCTGTGATCCATTCCATTAGAAAAAAGAGGAAAAGATAAATGGTCGTAATGCGAAATAAAAAGACCGGGTTTTTCTGTCAGTTTGATAGACCTGACGAAGTGTTCTGCTACAACGATGTTTCCGAAATACCCAAAGATTTCAAGGGACTGCCGGACATAGAGGCTGAATATCTGGACGACCACGACATAGACCCCTTTGTTACCGAGCTTTATAACCTTGGCATAAGAAGAATGAATGGGATCAATGGCAGAATTTATACTTTGCGTGGGTGCGATGCAATGTATATAAGACCCCGATATATCGAACGGCTTTTGTCAGAATTCGTTGTAGAAAAGCGGATGGAAGGATATAACGCCCTGTTTGGACAGGAAGCTTATTTCCTTATCAGGTTTCACGAGGACGGAACTCTTTCCACACTGAATATAGAGTGGAGCGATTCTGAAGGAAAACAGTCACGGTTCATACCTATGGCATTTCCGAATTACGGCATGGCTCATAACTTTCTACGACAGGAAGGAATAGGAGACAGACGGCCGTTACTGTTTCGTATGCCTGAACCGTGTGTGCTTATGGGAAACGACTGTCAGATTTTATTAGAAAGAGAAGAGAAACATGGTTGATGAGATACAGAGAGCGATAGACTCGGAATCGGAAAAGATAGGGCGTATCATAACCGATATGCTGTCTATTTTTATGCAACAGGAAAAAGATCCCCTGAAAAGAAAACTTATTAATGACCTTATCAAGATACCGAATGATGACCGGGTAACGATATTCATTCCAATCGGACTCGAAGAAAAGGTAGAGAATTTCGCAATGCAGAACAAACTTCCGTATTGTCCGATAATCAGAGGTGAAAGCCGTAATCAGCAGAGCCTTGCTATCATTTCCGCAGCGGATGCAAGTAAATTCTATAACTTCATGGAGAAACTTAAGCAGAACGATCCGAGATATTACAGGGATTCTGATACCGAACTGTTTGCACAGAACCTTGCCGAGATCGGCGATCGTGAAGCGGTAAAAATGCACTTTAATACGGAATCCGAAGCGTTCAGGTTCAGAGATAAGCTGTTTCAGGGTGGAATGGGAAGTACCATTTCGATTACAAGGGATGTGAATGGAAAAGGTTTTGTCGGCATAATGAAGAGTGCCGACATAATACACTATAACAATAGCAAAATGGATCTGATACGAGCCTGTGTAGAAGAGTCGCTCAATCATGCCAATAAAAAGAAGTCGGTATTGCAGGAAGCAGCGGCACTTTGGAACGAAAAGGAAGAGAATGATTTTGTTAAAGAGGTAATAAAGTCAGGGAAAGATACGAATCTGCCTGTATATCTTATTGATGTTAAAAATCCCGAGAACAGGCTCATATATACTCCCGATAAGGGTATCGTTCTTAAGAATAAAGCGGAAACAAAGGTGCTTGTGAGAGCTGATGGCATAAATGAGGTGCTTGACCTTCACAATGCCGATCAGTTGATAAAGATGGCAGCCAGTACAGGATTTGACGAGATACATAACATGAAAGCGTATTCTGCGGAAGAATACAAAAACAGCTACCTGAAAGATCCCAAGCGGTATGTCCGAGCCGAGGAAGATGTTTTGAGGGCGATAACAAAAAGACATAAGGACGGCAGGGAAATCTCGGCGAAGGATTTGCTTGTTATCTGTAAGGCATATCCTGCGGTCAACTGGGACGGACTTGCCGACTATGGAGAGAAAATGCTTGGGGAGAATGGGAACGAATGTAGTCTCCCTGAAATGATAAAAAAAGAGGTGTATAACCGCAGGTTGAGAAACGAGCTACTTGGTAAAAAGGGCAACACAGGTCTCATATATACATGGATGAAAACATATTATCCGAATATTTCAGAGATGTCTGCGGGCGAATGTATTTCGGCAGTCAAAGAGTGTCTGAAGTCGAAAGAAATAAAGAGCGTGCTTGATTCCGCTCAAAAAGAATCAGAGGGGTTTGTTGATGACTTTACATCAGAATTATCCAAACGGTTCGAACAGTTTAAGGCAGAGTCCATCAGAAAATGCGTAAAAGACGCAAGAGACGGCGATGCCCTGATGGAAACGGAACGAATGGAAAAAGAGAGCCGAACCGCAGAACGAGCAGAGCAAACGATCGTTCCAAAGGTTGACCCCGAAAAGATAAGAAACGAGGAGTAATATGTCTGATAAACTCAAAAAAACCATTAAGCTTATGAATCCGTTTCAGGACAAGAACCCGACCGACGCACCGGAACTCAGCAGAGAGAAACCGCTAAAGGAACAGGAGCGGGAATTAAGAATCCAGTATGGTATTGGTGCAATTTTGATGTTTGTGATGTCGCTTTTACTTTCTCTTCAGTGGGCTGCGGCAAAGGTCACGTTCAGTCTCAACGGTAAATTGGATCCCACCACGAACGAGATAATGAGCCTTGCGACAAAGAACCTTTTAAGCAAACCGTTTTATCCGTTCCGTTGTAAGGCTGTTCAGACCATATCCGGACTGAAACAGTTGCCTGTATGGAACAGTGCCTATACGGTATATGGCGGTGGAGCTTCAGCACTTGGTGCTGCTTTCGGAATAAGCCTTATTGCCGTTTTCGTGGTGTTCTTTCTTTATACGCTTCAAAAGCCGAGACTCCAGAACAGGAAAGAGGGTATCAAGGGCAATGCAAAATGGGGCGACACAAAGAAGATGGAGACCAACATGGCAGAGCCTTTTGGAGAACCCGGTCATACCCAGTTCGGATCCAATTACATCTTTTCCAAGAATATGTATATCAGTTACCTTTCCCATGACATCACAAACGTCAATAACCTCGTCATCGGTGAACCCGGTACAGGAAAATCCCGTGGATATGTTAAGCCGAATCTTTTGCAGATGAACTCTTCTTATATCGTTACAGACCCGTCAGGCGACATTGTAAAGCAGATGGGAGAGACTCTGTATCGGTTCGGATATAACGTGAGGATATTCGATATTGCTACAAAAAATCATACCAGTACCTATAATCCAATGCACTACTGCCGAAAAGAAGCTGACATCAAGACGCTTGTTGATACCTTTATTGCGAATACTGATACCAGTAACGGCAACAGTAATGCAGACCCCTTCTGGGATTCAGCCATGAACTCATATCTTTGTGCGATCATTGGACTTCTGACAAAGTATGGTGATAATCCTATCATAATGGACGGATATGTTTACAGGAAAGACTTCCCGAACCTCTGCGAAATAGCACGAATGACTAACCGCCGTCTTGATGATAAATGGAGGGATGACAGGACTTATCAGGAAAAGAGCGAAAGTGATAAGACTGCCCTCGGTCACATCTTCAATAACCTTGCAACACATAAGGAGTTCTGGGACGATGACGGATATGGTAACAAGATAGATCCGTACTGCCTGAAGAAATGGGGCGACTTCAAGACGACACCCGGTAAGACCGCTGACACTATCCTTGCAACGACACAGGTACGACTGGACGCCTTCAACGTGCAGGATATTGCCAATATCACCAGTACCGACTCTATCGACCTTGATACTTTCGGTACGGGGCGTGACATTCTGTTTATCAATATCCCTGTGTCGAACTCGTCTTATAACTTCCTTTGCTCCATGCTCTATTCCCAGATGTTCGACATTCTCTATGACAGAGGGGAGCATAAGGTGCAGAACACTCACCATTTGAGACTCAAAAACGGTGAAGAGGTGAAGTGGTACGACCAGAGTTGGACAGATATGGATGCAATCGAAAAGGATGTCGAGAGCATTAAGAACAGCCATATCGAAAAGGTCATAGTCAATAAGGAGGTAGACGACTGCTTCTATGAGATCATAGACGATCAGGGCAGAGTGGTGAGCCGTCGTCCTGACGCGGAACTTGCAGAGCAGTATCTTGCAGACTTGAAACAGGCAAAGATCGTAAAGCAGGATGGAGAGTCGGTAAAGAATCCGACACATATCCGAATGCTTCTCGATGAGTTTGCGAATATCGGTAAGATCCCCTCATTCCCTGCACGACTTACTACCGTTCGTAAGTATGATATTTCCTGCGATGTTATTGTACAGGGTGTAACACAGTTGAAGGAAATGTATAAGGATACTTGGGAGACCATTGATACAGGATGTTATCAGACCGTGTTCCTTGGCGGTAAAGCCAAAGAGACAGTCGAGTGGCTTGCTGCTAAACTCGGAAAGACCACCAAGGTAGGTTCAAGCGTGTCCGTTGACAATAAGAAGATAAGTCAGAATGTGCAGACGGAACAATCCGACCTCATGTCACCCGATCAGATCGGACGGCTTTCGAACCGAATGGAGCTTGTTCTTTCAACAGGTCATAATCCTGTGCTTGATGACAAATACAACTATCCTGACCATCCGTACTATAAATACACATCTGATTATGCCGAGGATACAAAATCGGGAAAGATGAAGTTTGATTATGACAGATACCCCATCAGCCGATACGTTCAGCAGAAATATGTTCAGGAAACACCGAATCATGCTATTAGGATATCTAAAATCACCAATCCTGATGAGATATTTAAGGTATTCGCCTGTGAACCCAGTGAGCTGAAAGAAAAAGTAAAACATGGGAATATAAGACAAGGTTCAAGATATAGCGATGGCACTAACTAAAATTTGTAGAATATAGTTTGCAAAGTCTCCTTCTATTTTACGCATATAAAAAATAGAAGGAGATGAGAACTATGTATGCAAGAGAAACAGACATTGTAAAAAACCTACACAATACATATCCCGAGTATATATACGATAGAACTTTGCAGTCGAAGATGGTTGCAGACGTAAAAGCGGGGAAAGACGCTACGGAACTTATATGCCGAAATCTGGGACTTATCTGTCGCATGGTAGATAAATACTATTATGGCACGGATAAGGAAGATGCCGTGACCGAAGCTATCGCAGTTCTTCTAAAGTCGGCAAAATCGTATGACAAAAAGCAGGACACTGAATTTTCTACCTATGTCACGGTCGCGATCATGCGAGCGGTACAGCGTAAGCAGAATGAGGATGTATGCGGACTCTACGTTCCCGTAAGGTATCGGGAAATAACAGATAAATACAGAGCCGATTTTGAAAAGTATAGGGATATGACTGATGAGGATGTAGCAAAGACATTTGACATAAGCAAGAACCTTGTGCCATATTTGAGAGATGCAGCTACGTTGCAGACGGTATCGACTGATAAGTCTCTGACTGGTAAGTCTCTGCTTGAGAAATCAGATGGAACAAGTACACTTGGAGACTTTATTCCTGACGAGCGTGTCGATAAAGAATACGAAACGGTATTGAATCGGAATGTTATCGAGAGTATGATGAAAAGGGCAAGACTGACCGATAGGGAAAAGAGCGTTGTGGAAAAACGTTTTTATGAACAGATGACTCTTAATCAGGTAGCAGACGTTTACAACCTGACTCGTGAACGGATAAGGCAGATAGAGAAGAAAGCCTTGAAAAAAATGAAGGCTGTAGGCGAATATTGGAGTGAACCTTTGGTTCACTCCTAGGAACGGTTCCTTCAAAACCGTTCCAGTTGTAACGAATCGTATCGTTATCAGGAATGATGGTTGGGATGAAATTTTTCTCTATAGTTGACTGTTTTCTGTAAATTTTACGCATAATTAAGATGTAGAAGAAAATTTCTATACAAACAAAGAAAAAGGAGATCAAAATTATGGCAAACACAATGAAAGACCTGAAAGAACTTCTCGGAATGTCTCATGAACAGAAGAAGCTGTTGGCAAGGGGAAGAAAAATCGCTCTGAAGATCGACCTTCTCGGAACCAAGCCTGACACGGCAGAGAACAGAGCAAAGCTTCTGTATCTCGACAACGAACTCACAAAGCTCGATCAGAAGATCGTAGACGGTTACGATAAGCTTCTCGCTATGGACAACACCCCCGAACAGAGGGCAGAACTGGAACAGGAAAAGGCAAAACTGGTTCAGTACATGGAAGACCACAAGAAAGAGATAGAGAGAGCGTAAAAACTCTTTTCCGAACACTCAACCATAGAACGGTTCTTTTAGAACCGTTCTATTTTTTTGTTTTAAGTTTTATTCATAAATAAATATAGAGTAATAAAACGATTTTAGAAAGGAAGATATATGAAACGAAAGAAAGCACTAAAAGCTCTCCTGTTTGCACTTGCGATAGCGTGTCTGCCGGGAACGAATGTTCATGCAGGATCGTTTGACAGTTCAGGCAGCGGTCTGTCGAGAACAAAATACAGAACGGAAGATGGGGACGTCGTAAACAATCCCGATAAGAAAATCAAGAAGGGTGCTGACGGACGTACCATCTATGAGGATCCCATCTTAAATGACGGTTGGACGTATGATATAAGCCGTGGTGATAAAGAGACGCAGAGCAGGACGTCAGAGCCGTGGTATCTCACGCGTCAGGCGAAGCATAGCGTCGAAGGAGCATGGATTCCACAGATCTACAAGTACACAGACTCCAGACCTGTGCCGTATGATGAAAGCAAGTGGTCTACCGATCCCATACATATCCTCACGACAAGTGATGATAAACTGGCAGATAAGATACATTTGGGTTCCGGCGTTGCAAAACAGCTCGTTATTCGTGAAAGTGCAATCGGTCATAAAGAAGAGGCATCTTACGCAGGTACGGAGAAACTGCATGATGACTGGGATGGTACAGGTTGGAGTCCGAAAAAGGAGAATTCATCTACGGGTGGTCAGCCCCTTGAAACGATAGACTCTGTTGAGGGTGCTACCGAATGGAAGATATGGACATATGATGATCTGTATCGTAAAGATGAAGATAAGGATGAATTTCCGGACAGTATTATACCAAAAGACCTTGGACTGCCGTATAAGAAGCACTATACGGAAGAAAACCATCTGCTGAAGTACGATAAGACAAAACCTGTTGTGGAAAAGCTTAAGATAGATCAGAAACGGCTTTCCGACATCGAGAAACGGCTTTCCGACATCGGCGACATCGGCATTACATCCAAATGGATCGCCGAGAACACGAGGGATAATCAGAATGGTGAAACAAGGAAAGTGATGTCTGATGATGACATTATCAAGAAACTCGATGAGAAAATGACCACTACGATCACGCTTCATGTGTCAGATCAGAACAATAAGGCTTTCCACGGCAAGAACGATGTGTCGGGTATTCAGACCATATTGGTAAAGATACAGGGAAATAACGGTACAGAGGAATATCTTACATGGGAAAACGGCAAGGCGAATAATAACCCGACAAGCCTTACACGGACTGACGGAACAAAGAACAGAGAAAAGTCGGCAGATGCCGAGGGAACATACACATGGACAGGAAATCTGTATAATGACCGTAATCTCGAAGGTGCGTCCAGTCTTACGATATCGGTAGAAATTACCGATCAGGGCGGTAATAAGCAGACAAGCGTTGATGAAAACAAGGTCACCAATCCGAACCCCGACCCTAACCCTCCCACCGGCACTTCCACAGATAAAAGGAAAATACGCAATTACGATGCCGCCTCTGCGATTTTCAGGAACGATACGCTGAATGAGAAGTTCAATAACGAATACGTTACGGAGCGTGAAAAGACCGCAAACAAGAATGCCCAGACCATCTGGGGAGCGTATAAGAACAAAGGCGACTATAAAGCGTTCTTTGACAATACCTATAATAAGTTCCAGTACGGCGAGTTCGCAACGGTAAAATCGATAGCGTATGGCTCGGCCGTGAGGGGATATGACACCGATTTTAACTATAACGGTGCAGGAATGTCCGACCTTGTAGTTCAGAAACACGCTCTCTATAGTCAGTCTCCGTATATCAACAGGAGATTTGGTGAAAATGATAATTCAGAAGCGGGAAATACAAGATCGACCGAGGAAGGCTCTGCAAAGATCTTAACGTATAATACACGATTCCCGATCATCAGTAAGACCGATAAGAATGTTAAGAGGGGCGAACTGGAATACGCTTTGAACCTTGACATTCTGACAGGAAGAACAACATATACTACAAAGAAAGCATACCGAACACCGGCATATGAGATCGGTACGATGCCAAAAGAGCCTTCTGCCCCTCATGTTCGAATTTCTACCAATCACGGTACGGGAAAGCTACAGTACAAGTAATGGATTCGTAATCCACTCCTAGGAGTGATACAGAAGTATCAAGCGATTTATCGCTTGCTACAGAAATATCACTCCATTTTTTTTGTTTCTTAAGGTTTTTATCATAGAAGAAGTGTGGAGAAAATGAGACTCTACACATTTATCTATCGGAAAAATTTTCGTTTTTCCGATAGATGGATTTTCTCGCTCACATGGATTGTAATATGGTATAATTTACAAGAAAATTTATGATTTTTTGTAAGCATTCGATTTTTTTAACCATAGAATAAACAGAAGAAAAAATATCACATGATTAGGAGGAAAATTGTATGAGTAACAGGAACAAACACATCGCAAAAGTGACGGCATTAGCCTTATCTGCGGTATTGAGCGGAGCAAGCATAAATGCCATGCCGGTATTTGCAGAAGAGCCTGACAGTCCGTCACAGGAAAAGGAAAGCAAAATCAATACTGCGACAGACATACAGTCTGCTGAAGCGAATTGGAAAGCAAAACAAGACGTTGTTGACGAAAAACAGAAAGTTTATGACAATGCCCTTGCCGAAAAGAATAAGGCGGATTCCGCTCTTGCTAATGCCGAAGCTGACTTGAAAGCAAAATCAGACGCCGTGGTCAAGACGAATGCCGACATCGAAAAGAATAAGGCTGACATCAGCGACACAAAAAAGGCACAGGCTTCAAACGAAGATGAAATCGCAAATGCCGAAAAGGCTGCTGCTCTTGCTGCTACTGCTCTATCTGACATCAAAAAGGCAAATCCTGAAGGTGCGGAAGAGATACTGAACAAGAGGAAGGCAGAATCCCAGTCTGCTGACGAAGCCTTAAAGAAGGCAGAGACCGATCTTGCTAAGACACAGGCAGAAGAAGAAAAGGCAAGGGATGTTCTGGTGTCTTATCAGACTGCATTAGAGAAAGCAACTAATGATAAGGAGTCTGCTGTCAAGGCACAGTCCAAAGCAGAGGAAGAACTTGCTACTGCCAAAGCAAATCAGGCAACTGCTGACAAGGCATTAGCCGACGCTATCGACCTTCGGGATAACAAGACCACACAGGAACAGACCGAAAGCTATCAGGAATGGCAGAAGGCAAAGGCAGAGACTGAAAAGGCACAGTCTGCTTATGACGAAGCGGAAAAGGCTGTAGAGAAAGCAAAAGCAGATTATAATGCAACAGCAAAGGCTATGGAATCAGTCAAGGCTAATCCTACAACGGTCACCAATACCGATACAGCTCTGACTGAAGCCGAGACCAAGGCGAAGGCTGCACTGGAAGCCCTGAATACCGCCAAGGCTCATGAATCCGAAAAGCAGACGGCTTATGAAACGGCTAATCAGGCGGTAACCGATGCCAAGTCTGCCGTTACAAAGGCACAGGCGGAAAAAGATACTGCAGACAAGGCTGTTACGGATACAGAAACGGCATTGGAAAATGCAAAGAAAGATGTCAAGGCAAAGACGGATGCAGTCACTCTTGCACAGGAACAGGTTACTGATGCAGAGAAGGCACTTTCAAACGCAGGTAGTAAAACTGAGACTGCACAGACGGAATATGAGAATGCAAATAAGGCAGTTACAGACGCTACCAATGCAGTTGCTACTGCACAGAAAGCATTAGAAGATGCGAATGCCAAGGTCAAGGCAGCCGAAGCTGTCATCGCACAGGGATCGCTTGGATTCTTTTCAAGTCGTATGAATGACGCTTCTCTTTCAGAGCCCGAAAAAGATGACGCCAAACTTGCTTATGACATCATAACTTATTCTACGACAAAAGAAAGCACCAAATCCGCAACAGAAAAAGGAATAACTTACCTCGGTCGAGATGATGACGCTACTTCTCTTGAAAATATGAAAAAAGCCATTGCTTTAATTGGCAAGGGAAATCAAATCATCGTGAAAGATAACAATTTTCCGAATCTTGCCCCATTCAACGTGGCAGATTCCACTATGGCGTATGCACAGGCATCTGCAAATATGGAAGCCTATACAAAATATCATTGGATGCCATCATCAGGGGAATATGGGTATTCCAGAGTAAGTGGCGAAAATGCTGCATGGGGATATTCCAACGATGTAATGGATAATGAATCCGACTCTGATTTATTTACAAAGCATGACCCTTATTATGGATGGTATTATCAGGAAAAAGAATTTTACGAATTCATCCAAAATTATAAAAAAAGCCATCCAGATGCGACCAAAGATGAAATCAATAATGCTGCAAAAGAAGCCGTAAAAAATGGTCAGTTCAAGTATGCTCATATCGCCACAGAAGCGTTTAATATCAATGATTATAACAACACCGGTCATTATCTCAATCTCACTAAATATAATGATTACAGGGATAAAAAATCTACCGGTTTAGCAGTCAATGAGCGTAATGAATGGACAACCCAAGTACAGGACTTTGGTCATGTGATTCCTGGCGTTTCCTATGATACCTATAAGGCTTCTTTTGATGCCTACTATAACAAAGTCCATGCAAACCTTGATTCAGCCAAGAAGGAAGCAGAGTCAGCTAATACTGCCCTCTCCAAGGCAAAAGCTGAACTGGATAATGCAAAAGCAACCCTTTCTGAAAAGTTGAATGCTCTCGATCAGGCAAAGGCAGGCAATAATATAGACTCCCTGACAACTGCCGTGAATACTGCCAAGGCAAACCTTGCCAAGGCAGAGAAGGCAAAGATTGAAGCGGAAAAGAATAAAACTACCCTTGCTACTGCCCTTTCCGATAAGCAGATGATAGCAACCGAAAAGGCAACTGCTCTGACATCTGCACAGAGCGTCCTTGCGGAGAAAGAAACCGCATTGACCAATGCCAAGACCGCTCTGAATACTGCTAAAGCAGACACCAAGGCAAAGCAGACCGCCTATGATACTGCCGTGCAGAACGTAAGAGCGAAAGCCGATTCTATCACAGCTAATGCCAAGGCACTCTATGACAGTAAGGTGGCAGATCAGTCGAAAGCAAACACCATTCTTACCAATGCAAAACAGGCAGAATCCAATGCAAAAGCAACTTTCGATGATGTTGTCAGCGGAAAAGCTATTCCGTCATTACAGGCAAAAGCAACAAAGGCAAGGGAAATGGTCAATGAAAAGACCAAGGCAAAGAACGATGCCGATACTGCCGTAGCAAAGGCAGGTGCAGATGTTCAGACGGCTGCCAATGCGGTCACCAAGGCACAGGCTGATGTCGAAGAGGAAGCAAAGGCTGTTTCCAGTGCCACAAAGACCAAGGCAGATGCCGAGTCTGTTGCAAGGGCAAAAGCAAACGCTTATCAGGAATCCGTAAAGGCAAGGAAGAACATTTTGGATAAAGAAGATGCTCTTTCAAATGCCAAGGACAGGGAGTCTAAAGCAAGGGCTGAAAAACAGAGGCTTTTTGACTATCTCATTCATCTGAATACGGAATCAGGTAAGTTGAACGACACTCTTGTTCTTGAAAAGAAGAATGTTGTTACAGCGGAAGAAACGGTGTCTGAAAAACAGAAAGATGTTTCAAATAAGAACGCCGTTCTGACTGACGCAAAGACCGTTTATGATAAGGCATATGCTGATATGATTCCGGATATGGCAATAGCCGAAAACCTGCTTCACATTACGGATGGAGATAAAGCGGTATTTGATAATGCCCTTCCTTCTGACCTCACGTTCAAGGCAAATGGATCTCTTGAATATTTTGACACGCTCCTTATAGATGGAAATGTCGTGTCAAGAAGTGATTTTGACCTTAAGTCAGGCTCTACCATAGCTACGCTTCATAAGGACTATCTTAAGACTCTTGCTGCAGGAACACACACCATAGCATTCCGTTTTGCTTATGGTATTTCGGAGAACGGAGCGTTCTCCGTAAAGGCTGCACCTGTAAAGGCTGTACCTGAAACACAAAGCGTTGAAAGCACTCACGACATCTCAAAAGCAGGTGAGCATATCAAGGGTACATCACCCAAGACGGGATATGCAAGAGGCTCCTATGCAGGACTGATCGCTGTACTGCTTTCCGGAATAGCGGTATTTGGTGCAGAACGGATGAGTTCGTTCCTGAAAACGAAAGATTGATAGTCTTTCTGATTTCGACCTCCCTATTGTGGGAGGTCTTTTTTTGTGCAATATTTTCCCTTTACACGAACACCTGTTTGTGATAGAACAATATATGGATGAAAACATCAGTTCGAAAGAACAGATACGGAACGAACCAAGGGTTCGTTCCATTAAATGGAACGGTTCTTTCGGAACCGTTCCTAGGAGTGGATCTGAGCCTTTGTTTCACAAAATGGAACGATACGGTAGTATCGTTCCTAGGAAAGGATCTACGATCCTTTCCATTAGGCGAAGAGTTAAAGACTATAAGTCGAACATCAAAGATCCACTCCATTAAATGGAACGAATGTAAAACATTCGTTCCATTAAATACACTTTAAAATGTATCTGAAAAAGTACAAAATATCCTATTGAAACAATAAGGGGGTTGAAGGATAATAATAATGTAATCAGAAACATCATCAACACATTACAAATATATGTCATCGAGAAGGAGAGATAGATTATGATACTTTTTAACGCTGTTCCCAAGTATTCATCAAACATCAAAACGGGTTTTGAGCAGGCGGTATGTGTACGTGCTTACGAAAACATGAAGGACGAAAACTCTGTATTTAAGGTCGTAAAGGACTCTATCATACCCTTGCTTCACAAGAAAACTTCCAACATGGAATTTTACGGCTGCGTAGAGCGTGACGACATTCTTGAAGATTTATTCCTCTACGCTGTTCCAAAAATCAGAGAATATGCTCCTTTTTACATAAGGGTTTCAAAGTCTGACAACTCTATGGATCTCGAAGAGTCCAAGAACAAAAATATCATCGATGAAAATGCTTTTGGAAGGCTGAAAGAAATGCTTTCCGTACTTACATCAACAGTAGGTACAAAGAATTGTCCTTTTTCCAATCGTGATGACTTTGTAGAAAAGGCAAATGAGGTCGTTCCGACCGATGATGTAAGCATACGTCTGGGTGCTGTATCTCCCGTACAATATCTGAAAGATGACCTTTTCCATGCCATCTCCCACACCGTAGAGCTAAATTCAGGTATCAAGGCAAACGACAGAAACCGCAAAAAGAGAATAGAACTCGGCAAGGAAGTTCCGAAGAAAGAGTCCACAACGACACGGCTGGACATGATTTTCAAGAACTGCTCCCCTTTATCCATTGAGCAGATGGCTGAAATGTGCATGAACTACAATACAACTAATCTAAAATTCCCTGAACAAAATTTCACAAACATCTGCACGGGTAAAAGGAATACCGAGTCTGCCGAGGACACATACTTCTCAAACAAGTTCAAGAAATGTGCAGAACTCGCTGAATTCGAAAAGCAGCTTGAAAAGGACAAAAATCTGCATCGCAGAACTGCACAGCTTGTATTTTGGAAGAAGCAGCTAGAGTTAGTAAGCGGAATGCAGATTGACCTTGCTATCGATAACTTCAAAATCATGATAAGAGAACTTACCAAGGAAAGCGAAGAAAGAGAAGGGATGGAGAGGTAGTTCTCTCCTCTCCCACTCTACTCTCAATTAAAAAGACCTACCAACAGATATTTCTCTGCTGATAGGTCTTTATTTATTTAGTGTTGAACAGGCTTTTTTATTCTATCGGGGTAATAATGATACTCAAAGTTCGAGTCCATAATCTTCTTCATCTCTATCTGATCCATCTGGTACATCTGGCGTTGGCTCTTCCTTATTATCCTTTAACTGCGACTGGAGAGACTCGATCTTTTTATCGAGATTGTTTCCCCTGATGGTGTTGTTGCCCTTTTTCTCATCATACGCATTTGCATACTCTGCATACCTTGAGGCTTCACCATCAAGGTATTCCTTCATCTTATTGGCAGTCTTTGAAAGAAGACCTCTTTCGGCATTGTTTATCTTTGCCATAATCTCGTTCTTGAACCTGTCAACGCTTGTGCCGAACTTGTTAATATGTGCAACGGCAAGCCGTGCATGAATAGGAACGTGGGAGATGGCTTTCCCCATTCCCTTTACCATACTCGCAAGTCTGTCATACACATGTTTGCCGTAAGTAATAGCAGTATTAACGAAGTTCTGTGCGTGCTTTCTTACAGTCTGATAGATGGGATTGGTGTTGAGCGTCTTTGTGATAACATCCTTTACGGTATAATGTTTGCTATAATTGAAACCGGCATCTTCCCGATTGATCTTACTCAATATTTCGTTATCGGTCGCCTTATCAACAATAGCACCGGCGATAGTACTGCCTGTAAACTCGGCAGTATTGATATGCTTTGCACCTGTGAAGTTGGTGTCGCTGATTTCAACACCATTGATTTTGGTATTGGTGAGGTCAGCCTTCTTGAATTTGGAGTCGGAAATCTCTGTGCGATCCTTTTCTTCAATTTCTTCAATGTCTCTGATCGTAGCATGTATGAATTTACTGCCTGAAAAATTATCTTTGATGATCTTTGTCGCAGAGATATTTGCATTGGTAAAGTCCGCATTGGTAAATGCGGATTTTCCTATTTTAGATCCGTTGGATATTGTTGCATCGGTCAGGTCAGCATTCCTGAATGCAGAATCAAATATCATTGTATGATCCATAGTAACGCCGTTAAGTTTTGCTCCATCCGCATAAACATTGTTTATTACGGTGCGGGAAAGATTAGAGTTTGTAAGGTCAGCATCGGCTAAACGTGTTCTATTGAATGTTGCTTCGGTCAGATCCTGACCTGACAGGTCTTTTCCGGACAGATCCATGTCCGTAAAGTCTGCTTTCATGCTTTCCCAGTTCGGAACATCCTTTTTGAGATAGTGCTGATGATCCTCTATTATCTTTTTCAGTTCTTCATCACTTATGGTTTTCATATCTTCACACTTTCTTTTGCCTTTAAGGGCAAACAATTCTTTTTTGTTCTCGTATTATTTTATGAATAAAATTAAAAACAAAAGGTAGAGAGAGGTTTACCCCCTCTCTTCCTCTTCCTCTTCGGTCTGCTCCTCTGTCCGTCCCTTTGGTTCGTTGATAGATTTCAGGTCTTCACCCCATGCCGAACCGCACATTCCGTAGACCTCCTGTATGGAGTATTCGCCACGCTGTTTCACGTCCGGCATAGCCGAGTGGACATACTTGATCGGAAGCTCCAGATCCTTTTCCAGTTCTATCTCGAAGGTCGAACCACCACCATTCCAGGGGTCAAACAGACCAAGGGTCGCATTCTTCCCAATCGTGAGACTGCCACAGTCAGGGCGTTTCCAAGGATAGTATTCATATCCTCCGGTCTGCTCTGCTTTGTGAACTAGTTCGTTGACCTTGATTGCATCCCGCAGGGGCATTCGAAGAAGTACCGTCAGACGATTGATGGAACTGGTTTCATTGGCAACTTCCTGTTGGACGGATTCTAAGAATCCATTGGGGTAGGCAACGTCACCCTTCTGTAATGCCTTCTGAAGGTCGTCCAATGAATACCCTTGGGATTCTGCAAGAAAGGCAAGGCTGCTATGAGGATCGATCGTTTCGCTGCCACCATAGGCAGGATAAGTACAGTTCAATGAGTAGTCGTAATTCCCATCGCCGGTGTCAATAGCAAGGTCGATGTTGACATCCTGATCGAGGTAGTGGTCCATATCATAGTCTATGCAAACATGGTCTTCGATGATGTCACGGACCTGCTGACGTTCATCATCATCTAGTTCAATGGTCTCATTTCCGAGAGCTGTTCTATACTTCTCTTCAATATAAGCGGTTGCTTTATCGTTTAATTCGTCCAAGACTTTCATGCAACTTTCACCATAGGCGTCCCATAATAATTCTTCCAAGACAGACCTTTCCGGATTATCGTTCTCCAGAATATTTGCCATGTCATGGTCGCTCAGTTCATCCCGATAGTCAGCATAGAACTTGTAAACGTAATTTCCGTCTTCGTCTTTATCCAGTATTGGTGTTATGTCGTTTTCATAGGCATACGAAAGATAGTCCTCGACCTCTTTCTTTATATTAATATCGGTGCCATCTATGATTTTCACTTTCCTTACAGTCATCGTTCCCAGTCCTCCTCATCTTCGTGTTCTTCTTCAATTTCTTCAATCATGGCTCGTCTAAAGAGATAGTCATATGTGTCATCCTGTTCTTTCGGGAAGTCTTCATGTTTCTCTTCCTCTTTCTTTTTGGGAACAAGGATCATGATATGCTCTTTCTCGCCCATGCCACCGTCAACGTCACCACCATCACCTGCACCCGAATGTTTCTTTCGCTTTATCAGCTCATCGAGTGTGACATGATCGCCATTCAGTATGCAGACCGTATCATGTATATGTGGAGAGATGACACCACATTCTCTCATGTTTACGTTGCATAATGAGGTATAAATGAAATACGGCTCATCTAATAGCATTCCACGCATATTGACTCTATCCCATGTGGAAGTATAGAATTTCGCACTTTCCGACTTGCTGTACGAAAAATCACACTTGACGACATTACATTCGGTGAAGTCGGTCTTGTCGAAGCTGCAACTCCGGAAAAGTGCGTCATCTAACTCTGAATGAGTAAAATCTACGCCGTCAAAGTTACTCCCTGTAAAGTCAAGCGGTCTCTTACCACAGGATATGAACGAGGTATCATAAAGTGTTGCATTCCTGAAAGAACAATCTCTCATCTGACAGTCGATGAATGTCACATGGCTCATATCGGTCTTGCTGAAGTCCGACTCATCAAAGACACAGTTCTTGAATGTTGCACAGAAAAGATTAGTACCCGAGAAGTTGGAGTGCGGAAATTTTACGTTCTCAAACTCGGCATGAGTGAGATCTTTGTTACTGAAGTCAAGGTGTCGGCATTCTTCTGTTCTCTTACCATAAGACTTCATGTTTGAAAAAACCGCACGAAAGTTGATATTTTCAACACGGTCATCAAGATAAAGCTGATGATTTTCTATTATTGCATCGATGTTCTTCTGTGTTACTACTGTTTTCTTTCCCATAATTTGTTACCTCTTTGATTTAATAAAAATTGATTCTATCTTTGCATCTGCCCATACGGTCTTCTCTCTCCCCGGACAAATCCGTTCGAGTTTGCAATAAGTTTTGCGTCAAGACAAAAAGCATTTTTGCTTGTTTCGCTTTCAAAATTAGAATCGATCACGGTAGCTTCTGCTATATGTGCTGACGTTACATTGGTCTTTGTCATGTCAGTCCTGTCGAATGTCGAATACTCTATCCTTGCATCAACAAATGTTGCATTGGTAAGGTTCGTATTTGAAAAATCAACATACTTTCCTTCGGCACACTTGACGTTAACGCCCTCGAAGTCGCAGTCGTGTATCTTTGCATGGTCTAGTGTCGTATTGGAAATATCCATGTTCTTCGCCGTCACGCTCTTGAATCGTGAATTCCAGAGGTTTGCGGAATGCAGGTTGACGTTATTCATTTCAGCATTATGAAAGTCGGTATTACGAACGAATGCGTCTTTCAAATTAGCACCATTCATCTTTGTGAACGCAAACATACAGTCATCAAAATACGTCCGCATTCGTTTAACATCATCATTTGTCAGTCCCTGATCTTCCATCTCATAGCAGTCATGCGGAGGATCGCAGTGTCCGTCAACGCCTGTCATATCAGCTTTTGTGAAATTACAGAAGTTCATCTCGGCTGCAACAAACTTTGAGTTTTTGAGGTTCGCTCCTGAATAATCCGTATTGTCGAGCCATGCGTTCGTAAAGTTCGCCTCTTCCGCATTAACATTCGTGAAGTCGATACTGTCACCTATCACGCCTGTAAAGTCAGCTCCGTAAAGGTTCGTGTTCCTGAAGGTGTCACATTCAAGCGTTGCATCCTCAAATCTTGCAAAGGACAGATCGGCGTTTGAAAAGTCCATGCCGGTAAAGTCATGCCCTCTGAAGTCGCCCCGCATTTCTTCCCAACCCTCGCAGTCACGATTCAGCCAGTGCTTATGCCGTTCGATTTCATTATTGACTATTTCCTGCGTTATGTGCTCATCAAAAGTCATCTTATCTCCTCTCACACATCAATTCTTCATCATCTGTTTTGCTTTCAGTCTTTAACTCTTTGTTTTCGTTTACAGTCTTTAATGCACTTTGCACCACTCCTGACAGCGACATTTTGTCTCTTGTTACCGCTACCGCTAAATCTGGATTGTCAGCAAGGCTTAAGTTCTTTACGTCTTTAAATTCCGTGTCCTTTACGGTAACGTCTTTGAATGTGGCTCTTGCAAGGTCAACATTCATAAATTCAGCACCTTCGATCTTTGCCGTCTGGAATCGTGTCCCTGTAAGGTCAGCGTCTCTGAATGTTGTCTTTTCGAGATTTGCGTTCGAAAACACCATGCCGTGAACATTGGTTTTTGAGAAGTTGGCTCTTGCAAAATTCACGCCGTACGCAAACGCACAGTCAAGGTCTGCACCCGTAAAGTCGGCTTCTTCGAGGTCAGCTCCGGAAAAGCAGGCATGTTTTGCAGAAAGACCTGTCATGTCCGCATTAACGAACATAGCTTTTTTGAAGCTTGTATATTCCCCTTTTGCGTTCTTGAACGTAATGTAACTATCGTTCCTAGCTTTTTCGAAATCGGTATTGGTGATGTTTGCACCCGTAAAGTCGGTTCTTTCAAGTGATGTTTCTCCAAAAGACGCATTCTTTAGATCCGCTCCGTCAAAGTACGAATAGTCAAGATTTGATCCCTCCCAACAGCAGGACACAAGGCTCGCATTGGTAAAGATAGCGTTTGTAAAGTCGGCATCGTAACAAAAACCGTTCCTGAATTTTACGTCGGAGAACAATGTTCCTGTTCCGACCGCATTATGAAGCATTACAAAGTCCCCAACAGCACCTGAAAAATCCGCTCTGTTAAGACACGCTCCCGCAAAATCCGTGCTGTTAAGTTTTGTGTTCGTAAAGTCAGCGTCGGACAGATTCAGATTCCTTAAGTCCAGTCCTGACAGGTCGTACCCTGACAGATTTAAAGGTCGACCTGCGGTCTTTGCCTGTTCTATCAGTTCGTTCAACCGAATTTGTGATATTCTTTCGTATTCCATAAAAGCCTCTTTCTAGCTAGCCTCTTTCTATTTTTATGAGTAAAAATTAAATTCGCAGAACTTCTTTCATTTTTTTTATGTGTAAAAACAAAAAAAACAGAGCAGAGATTTTTCTCTGCTCTGAAAGTAATTCTATGAGGATGGGTAAAGGCGCGGAAAAATGTATCTTTATCCGCGAAATGGACACTCAATATTCCAAAGCTGAATGTTTTTACGGAAGTAGAAAATGGAACTGTCGATATCTACGATGATTCCAGATATGTAGGATTTGAGCATTCTGGTGGTACGGTTTCAGGCACATATATTTCAAAAATTGCTTTCATGCTCGATACAAGCGAAACGATTTTTGACAATGCACACGTTGAATACTATACGTCTGCGATGGGTCCAAGTCCTCGTTATGGTTGGGATGGAGCATACGGAAAAGACGGCTCTTATTCCTACGCATATAACCTGATTACTCACGGAGATCTTGCACCTTTGGACGAACTCACAATTCGTCTTACCGGACTGCCATCGGTCTTCAAACCACATATAGTAATCAATGGGACCGATATCGCATTTGTGCCAAACAACACATCAATTTTTAAGGAAACGGCAGGAGACCTTGGCTCGGATTGGTGGTTTGTCGGTATATCTGGTGAATATACCGGTGGACAGAATGTATGGTTTACATCTGCATCTGTCTATATTGAAAATCTTGACGAAATCACGCCAAGTACAAAATCTATAACGCTATAAGGAAATGTATAAAAAGAGAGGAGCCTTTTACAGACTCCTCTCTTTTTATACTCTTCTTTTATTCTTACAATGTAATAGCGTTTTGCATCCATTGAGCATATAAGTTCAGATCGCGTTGTGGTCGCCAATTCCACTTGCTATAGATCGTGTCCGTAGTAGCAGAAGTTCCCCAACCAATGAATGTATATCCATTTCTGGTCGGATTAGAACGAATCTGCTCTGGAATATCAGCACGAATGATGTCCATATTGATGTCCATAATTCGATCTGTCTTTGCGTCGCTGCCATCGTTATTGTTGTAAAATACATGACCACGGAGCTGATACTTCATCTCACCAAAGCATGGTGGAGTACGCACATAGTCGTTCGAAACGTGTGCGTAAGCGTTTTGCAGTATGCTTTTTGTCTGCGTATCATATACATAGAGATCGGTATGCGTCCAAGATATATTGCCGTCTGGATTATATACCCAATCCCCGTTTGGATCATATACCCAATCCCATCTGAAATTCTGCGTAACTCCAGAGCTGGAACTATGTGTCGTATCACTATATCCATCTATAAGCTGAGCATAATCAAAATGATCGCCATTTCGTTCCCAACCGATGCCGCTACTAGCACGATACTGAGAATTATAAGCACTAGGCCATGTCGCACCATTCGGCATTGTCGGAACAAAACCAATCAGACTGTCAGCATCATCCTTACCGTACCAGATCAGATCATCCTGACCTTGATCCCATCCGGCGGGTGTGTCTCCTGAATCTTTCCATGTAGGAAGAAAGACACGATAACGACCGTTACTTAACTGGCTCGGCAGGGATACATAAACGACATAGGTTCTCGGATACTGGTTCCAAGTTGCGGTTCTGTGGTTCTCTATTGCACCGGGATCTTCTGTCGTATCTACAGAATAAAATGTTCCGTCTGCACGGACGATTTCTCCAATGGTTGCCTTCACATGACCATAATTCGTATCCCATTCAAAGATTCTGTCATCTCTTACTTCATTTTTCTTCCATTTCGCGGATAAAGATACATTTTTCTGATACTTGGAACTGATCTTCACATCCGCATACCCTTCCGTTCCTCCATCCACAGTCCATCCCGCAAAGGTATATCCTTTACGAACCGGTCTCGGAATAATGGTCTCGGTGTCATAGGTGTGGGTTTTGGGAAACGAAACCTTATGCTCCTCATTATATTTCAGGATCTCGGCATTTTCAGCATCCGTGCCACCGCCCATGTCATATACAATGTCATATTCGAGCGGTTCCCATTCGGCAAAGAGAATGACGTTCGACTGGGATCTGTCAGTCAGATCCTGCACCGTTGCCTCATCATCTATGTGCTTTCCTGTGCCGTCATATGCTGTGTTCCATCCTACGAACCTATAGCCACGAGATGTGAACTGGCTCTTGGGAAGCTTATAAGGCTTGCCCATCTCTATCTCCGTAACGCCGATGTCCTTCATCTCGCCCTCGGTGTCATCAGGAAGGCTTGTAAACATGATTCCGTAAGTGCCGATCCATTTGGCGGTAAACTCAAGATTACCAGAAGACTTTGCCGAGATCACGGCATCCTTTTCGCCTGTCCTTATTGTCTTACCGTCACACTTTATTGTCCATCCGCCGAACTTATAGCCTGACTTTTGAGGATTTGGTATGGAGGTCTCTTTTCCGTTTATGTATTCGGTCGGAGCGTCTGCATAGAACCCGCCGCCGTCAAGATTATATGTGATGGTATTGTACTTCTCTTCCACAGCTTTGCCTTTTATCTTGTCTGCGACATCTTCATATACAGGAACTTTCGGTACGGTCTTTTTTTCAGTGATCGTCGCTTCCTCGCCGGGGTGATAGACCTCATGCGTTCCCGTCTTGACGGTCGACTTCGCATTCTTGCCGTTCAGCTTTACATCCTGCGTAGGATCGCTATGGTCAAGTTTCACATCATCGGTGCTTTTCTTTGTCTTGTCAGCATTGTTATAGGTCTCAAGCAGAGACTTCTTTTCATTTCCGTTCTTTACGAATACACCCTCGCCGAGATTGTGCCACATATCAAACGCGTTAGCACTGTATGTCCATTCGCCTTCCTCTTTCTCGGTAAAGGTTATGCTCTGCCAGTCGGTCTGACCTTTGAACACCCCTGACTTTACCTGCTGAACTTCCTTTGTGTACTTATTGGTTCTGTAAAGGCGAATGAGCTTAAGGCCTGAACCCTGATCCCATGCCTGTACCGTGATCTTTACATCGCCTGCCGTCCACTTTCCCGACTTGGATGCATAGATCATCACCTTGGGCGGTTCAACATCACGCCATGTCCTGTAACCGCATCCCTCGCAGTGACGTATCTGCCATCCGGGTCTAGTGGAGTCGTCTTCCCATTTCGTAAAATGGTGATTATCCGTCTCGATATGACCGCAGTCCACGCACACCCTGTGGTGAGTGGCATCGTTTTTATCGTCAATGTAGTCGTAGCCGTTAGTCTTCTCATATCTGTGCGGTTTGGAATCAAGAAGGGTATGGTTACATCCATACTGCTCTCTCTGGCACTTTTTCTCATGGTGAGTTCCGACATCAGTCCATTCTTTAGGCCAGATGTGACCGAGAGGTGAGGTCACATTTCTATGTGAGCCGTCAGACCAAAGATCGTATCCGCTCTCGGTACAGGTAGCGTGCTTAGTCTCTACAAAATGAGGACCATTAAGAGGTGGACAATCTGTTCCATCAAGATAAGTAAGATAACGGAACCCATTTCCGTCTTTTATTCTCCAGATACCCGGCGTATGGTGAACCCCATCTTCGATATAATAGCCTTGTTTCCTAAGGTCATTTAATACACCGTTTACATCAATCTGTCTTCCGGTTGCTGCACTCATGTCACCAATAGCAGCTTCCAGAGTATGCGTACATTTTGGATTTTCCATTTCAAGTTTTTGGTTAAATGACCGTGAACAAGTAAAGTCATTCTGATAATTCATCGCAACTACATTATTACTATTTGTATGAATATGTAGTGCAATACCATCACCTTGGGGATCGTAAATGTACGAAAAATGGTAATAATTGCTACCTGTACCACCACCTAAAGTATTATACGCTTTCGCATGTGCAGTAATTGGCTTTACCACGTTTGGAACGGCAACTGACGACAGAACTATGCTCATCGCCAATGCCATGTTCAGGATCGTCTTGAAAACCGTCTTTGGTTTTCCTTTTCTTGTTCGCATAAACCTCTTTCCTTTCTAAAAAATATGAAAAGTATAGCCTTCATTTTTTATGAATAAAATCTAACGAAAAAAATCTGCCTAAAAACAAAAAAAATAAGGCATACTTCGGTATGCCTTATAAATCGAAACGAAATTGATGCGATATGTATTTTAGAAAAAAGAAAGCATTATATCCTTAATACATAGATCCATCTTCATAAAATCCTGTGCCTGTAATATTATTTTGGTTATCAAGTATGCTATAACTATAATGTTTGCCATTACCGGCATCAAGCCACCATGCACTTACTTGATATCCATGAGCATCCGCATACTCTTTTGCTTTCCTATAACCCGGCGTATTATAAGGATCAGTATATGTTACGTTATTATCAGCTTGTGTCTGGGGTTGTGCTGATTGTGCTGATGGAGCAGTCTGCTGTACCATCTGCTGATTATTCTGTTGAGGGGCAGTATTCCTCTGCTTCCCTGTATTGCCTGTAGAATTATTTGCCGACTGCTTTGCAGACTTCTGTGCAGACTTCTGTGCCTGTGCAGCCTGTTCTTCCGCTTGCTTTGCGGCTAATGCCGCTTCTGCCTGTTTCTTTGCCGTGTCTGCACTTGCATAGATGGTCTTTACGTTTGTCAGGTCTGTATAGGCGTCTCTGTACTTTCCGTCTTTATAATCCTTATCATAGGCTGACAGGTTCTTTTCGGTGTCCGTCTTATTAGCGTCTGTATAGTATGTGCCATACTGGTTCGGATCTATTCCTGCCACCTCGGTATGCAGGGTGTCAACAGCAGTCTTGGATGCATTGTAGATGTCTTTTACGGAAGACACCAAGGTATGGAAATCGGTTTCTTCCTTTTTAGTCATTTTCTTGTTCTTGATTTTCTCCTGAAAGGCAACGAGTTCCTTTTTCTTTCCGTCACGGCTACTATTCATGGTCGCATCGTCAGGTACGGTTCCGTCTGCATTGGGATAGAGAGAGTTTTCAGTCTGCATATCTGCTGTATCGTATTCCGACTGTAACTTCTTAAACCGTGCGTCTTTTTCCTTTTCTTCCTTTGCTTTCTCGACTGCTATAGCTTTAGCTTTCTGTACCTGATTATGGTGATAGACACCTACCGTACCTGCACCTGTAAGCAGTACCGCTACAAGAATAACGATGATAAGTTTCTTTTTCATAATAGTCCTCGCTTTCAATGGAACGATTCTGAAAGAATCGTTCCTAGGAATGAGCCTTTGGTTCATTCCATTATATATGTTTCCTTCTTCTGTTATTATTATGGGTAAAAAACTTGGAAATTTGCAAGGAAATTGTAAAATTTTTTATCTTTCAAATGACATTTCACCCTGTTGCTCTGTCATAGTTCTTTTGAAAGCAACAAGGTTCAATATTTCTTTCTGATCATCATCTTTAAGTTCGTTAAAATTACGATCGAAAACCACCTGATTCGTATCGACATTTTCAGTATTCAGCAGATAGTCGGCTGAAAGATGATACAACTTGCAAAAACTTGTTATCTCATCCGAGTTTACCTTCCGATTTCCAAACTCGATCTGGGTAACGGCTGATCTGCTGATTCCGAGGCAATTTGCCACATAATCTTGCGAAAAGCCGAGTTTGAGCCTTGCTTCTCTTAATTTTTCACAAATAGTCTTCATGTCGTCTGCCTCCTTTTATCTGGCTTCCTTACTTCTTCTATTTAATTCTGTTGACAAAATTAACTCAACCCTCTACCTTGACTAATTTCTTTACCGGCTGTCCATGGAACACCGTCAGATACTGATCGGAATTTCTCGAGAATACATTGTAGTCTACTATCATCTCTACCACGTCCCTATCCGTATTATGATAAAGTCCGTTCGGATCGGTATCACACAGAGCCTTCATGTCGCCCAGAATACATTTCACAACGGATCCGTCATCCAGAACGACATCTACCTTATCCCCCGCTTTCATTCCATATCCCTGCCCGATGGCAATACAGATACGGTCGCCTACCATACGAAGTCCCGTTGCGGGGTCAGACCATGCGTCCGCTCCGTTCAGCACGGCATACTGCCTTGAACCCTGATTGGTGACGGCGGTATAGGGCATATAAGGATGAGCAGAACGGTTTGCTTCCATCGGCACATTCCCCTCGGCTGCCAACGCCTTTTCTCTCGCTTCTTCTTCAGCTTTCTTCCGTTCCTCTTCCTGTCTTTGCAGTTCAGCCTGTCTTGCAGCCTCGGCTTCGGCTTCTGCCCTCATTTGTTCCTCTTTGGCTTGTTCCTCTCTGATCCTGACTTCCTCATCGATCCTCGCCTTTGACTCCTTCGCCTTTTCCTGTTCCTCCATTGCCGTATATATCCCGCTCTTATTCTTTGCTTTATGTCCGCTTGATGTTCTGCTTACATTAAGGCTTTTCAAAAACACTTCGTTTGACTTACTCATGTACGCTGAATAAAGCGGAACGCCTGCTATGATAGTTCTTGGCTGTCTTGTGTGTCTTGCGATCGCTCTATCACCCATGTTCTGAAATACTGTTGCGGAAACAAAGAAAACGGAAAGATAGAACGGGATAGCTACAAGATAATGATGTCTTGCTCTTTTGTGCGGGATCAGGATCTTCTCTGAATTATTTTTGCTCCAGTAATACACAGTTCTTCCGTCTATGCTATGAGGTCGATAATTTTTCTTCATCTAACTTCCTTTCCTTTTAATCAAAAAAGTAGAGTGAGCATTGTCTCACTCTACTTATGAATAAAACGTTAAGGTTGTTACAATTATCTTTCAGGCTCGTCATCAAGCTCCTCGACTTGCTCTTCTTTCGGTTTGTAGAAAAGGTCGGGGTGATGTTCATCAAACTCCCTCTTCAGTTCTTCCGGTGATTCCTTTATTCCCATAGCGTCAAGCCACATCTGAACCCCTTTGCCTGTTAACTCTCTCTCGATAACCTTCAGATCTTCCTTATGTCTGGTAAGGGATTCTTCGGCTGCCAGTTCCTGTCTGCTATTATGATTTTCTCTTGCCTTTTCTATCTTTTTCTCATCTCTCAATACGGCTTGCAGGCAGTTCTTATAGTCATCATATGCCCTCTCCACAACAGCACCCGCTAATACATCAACATTCTGATACGTCTTCCCCACAGCAATTACCTCACAAACGCTCTTTCTATTCTTTCTTTTACAAGCTGAAACAGTTCCACGATCTTATTTAGGAAGTCTTTCATATTCTTTGCTCTTATGTCTCTTTCGACATCAGCCTGTCCGTACTTCCTGCCTATCGTTACATGGTAGATACCATTCTGTTTATTGACGGCGACATAGAACGTTTCTACCTCGGGATCGGATATGCTCTTTGTCATTTCCTTTACGGCTGAAACATCCGCAAGGTCGGAAAACAGATCCCCCGCCGCTCCGTTGAACACGAAGTCATACTTTATGTCATTTCCTTGGTTCGTTCCTTTGAATGTGACATATATCTGTCCGTTCCAACCGTCATATCCGAAGTACAGATCATCAAGCGACCTATACATGGAAAACGGCATATTCTTCTGTGCTATGTTCGAATAGACAAGTCCTCTATCCGTCATCTCATAACATTCGGGATGGTAAACAGGCACGAATCCATTCCGTCTGATCCTTAATTCGTCAGACTGTAGAACACGCTCTATCGTTGGAACACCGTCTGTGACTTTGATGTCGACCGGACCATTACGAAATCTCATCTCTGCCATGCTTCCTCCTCTTCAATATCGCTTAATGGAGTGGATCTTTGATCCACTCCTAGGAACGGTTCCGAAAGAACCGTTCCATTTAATGGAACGAACCCTTGGTTCGTTCCTAGGAACGAATGCTTTACATTCGTTCCATTTCTTGTTTCGTCCTCAATGTTCTCACTTCGATCGTTCTCTATCATCATCTCCTGAACGGCTTTTACGCCGTCCAGAATACTGTGGTCGAGCACGCCGTCATTTGTCAGTTCTTCAATACGGTCAAGTTCAAGTACCATAAATAATCACCTTCCTTTATCATTGTTCATGTCTTCGTATTCTTGAAACGGTAGGTCATTATCTTTATGTATAAAATCAATTTCTGTCGTGGTCGGTTCTTTATCCTTAGAACCGTTCCATTTAATAAACTCTTCATACGGAGTTATGTTGGGATTTCCCGCCTTTGTTTCTACAGTATGTTCTTCTTCCCAATGCTTTGATTGTTCATTTACATAAGAAAGCTCTGCCTTCTGTAATTGGGACAGGAATTCTTTCATGTTATTAGCGTGGATGTCCAATTTGACCAAATCGGTTTGAATGGCGTTCTTTTCCCAATAAGGTGTCTCTCCGATAAAGTGAACGTGATAGGTATCCTTTTCAAAAGGGTTTTCTTGGTCTTTTGTCACATCGACATTGATCTGTGAGAGATTTGGCACACCTTTCTTTATTTTGATCGGCTCTACCATTTTGGCTACATCTTCCACATCTGACAGGGTTCGTATCAGATCTCCTGCTTCTCTATAAAATCGAAATTTATGCGGGATTATAGTTAAGGCAGTTCGGTTTCTTACTATATCCAGTTGTGTTAACCGACCAATGGAACTATATCTGAAAAGCACAGCAGGAGATTCCCATGTGGTTTTGCTCATTATGAGCCAGAAAACCGGCATAGCAAATGGGTGTGGATCGACAAGAGTCGGTCCATCGAACGGATCTTCGATCGGTTCACAATCTATGTCATAGTATCCGCACCTAAAGTATGTTTCATACCCATTTGCCTGAATCTGTTCTTCTGTAGCACCCAAAACTGTCTTCAGTTCTTGTATTCCGTAGGAGTCTAATCCTACCTCTATTGGTCCATCTTTATACAATGCCATAAGAATCACCTTTCTATTTCTTCCGATTTTTCTTCTTCTTTCAGAGATTCCAGTCGTTTGTTGATATAAGAAAGTTCTGCTTCCTGTAATCCAGACAAGAATTCCTTCATATTCTTCGCGGGAATGTTTCGCTCTATCGTAACAATCTCATCGGCTAATACCCGAGCAGGAGATCCGATGCTGAAGTAGATCAGAGCATGATAAAGTCCATCCTGTTTCTTCGTGATCGCGGTATGTACAGCCAAGACAGATTTGTTATGAACCGCCTTTTCTTTGTCCGCAGTTTCTTTGATAAGCTCTGTCATCTTTGTTGCATCTTCCACATCTGACAGGTCACAAAGCAGGTCTCCTGTTTCTTTTCGGAATTCAACAATGGCAAAACACCGTTTCGTTTTTTTATGATTGCCAAGCGTATTTGAGCCTTTTAGCCTTCTTGGTCGAATGTGAGAATACACATACAATGATGCTTCTTTATTCCATGTGCTATATGTGAGTCTTGTCCCGACATCTGCCTTGTTTCCGAATACTGTCTGATAATCACCGTCTCGACACATGACAACATAGAAACCGAAAGGCGTTTTGCTTGTAGAGTCGTCAAAAGAATGCTCCACTATTGTGTAATGCAAAGCAAAACCATGTTCTTTGATTTCTTCTTCTGTAGCAGATAAGAACGTTCTAATTTTCGGTTCTGTTTCTATCTCTAATGGTCCATCTCGATAAATCGTAATGATTACCTCATTTCTTATATCCGTAAAATTCAACTTTGTTCGTGTCTTTGTTATAGAACAGTTCCTGTTCCCAATGATTGCCCTTCTTCGATGTGACGACCTTCTTGATGGTCTTTCCTTCGATCAGTTTCTTGGCATCGGTCTTTGTGATAGAATAGTCCATGAAACTTCTCTTCCAGAGGGTGAAAGGACAACCCTTCGACTTCCAGTTGCTGCATCCAAAGGACTTTGTGTATTCATACACGTCTCCACCGCAAAGAGGGCACTTCCCGATCGGAGTCCGCTTACCGCCGGGATAGCCGGAGGCGATCTTCTTGATGTCGGCATGAAGCACTTCATCTATCGTCTCGTCAAGAGTGTCCATCATTGTCTTTTCGACTGACTTCGGTGTTTCTTCATTGTTTCTTACTCTCGACAGGTCATGCTCCCATTTTGCAGTGGTCTGAATATCGAATATCTTTACCCATCCAAGCTGTTTCATTAAGGTCATGGCGAGGGGTTCACATACGAACTTTCCCCTATCTCTCCTGAAATATCCTGTCTTTATGCAGTCATCAATAATGTTCGACCTTGTAGCAGGAGTACCGATCTTATAGTCGCTCGTCTCATCTGCATTCTCATCAAGTTTCTTTGACAGATTCACCGGATGGTCAAGAGCGGAAATCAGTGTACCGTCGGTATATCTGTTCGGACACTTTGCCTTGATCTCATGTGTGGCAAAGGTAACGTCTTTCGAATCGCAGATACCCTTTGTTAAGTGTTCTTTCGGACATACAGAGCCTTTATAATCAGGATTCAGAATAAGCTCAAATCCGGGATCAAGAACCTCCTCTGCGGTCATGGAATACTTCTCTCTGCTTTCGCTCACACCATCAGCCTTCACGGTTCGTACCGTCTTTGGCATTCCAAAGATACTTGCAAATTTCCGCAAGATCAGATCGAATATCTTTTCTTCATCACCGCTTAATCCTCTCGGTATCTCACCTGTCGGGATCAGAGCGGTATGTCCTTCTGAACCGATCGCCTTATCATTGAAGTAAGAACCGTCTTTCTTTACATCCCCTATCTTCCGCAACGGATATTTCGAGAGATTTATCCTGTCACCCAGATTCCGCAAAATGCCCTCTGCATCAGTATGGCTTGCGAGATATTCACAGTCTGTTCTGGGATATGAAGTGTACTTTTTTTCGTACAAACTCTGACAAATGGAAAGTGTCTTACTTCCTGAAAATCCGTACAGAGATGACGCAGCGGCCTGCAAGGTGGACAGCTTATATAGCTTTCCCGCTTTCCGTTTTGTTTCCTTATCAGTCACACTCGTAATAGCAAACCTCGAGGGAAGCGTTTTCTTTGCTTCAGCGTCTGTTGTATATTTCGTCTCACCAAGGAATCGGAAACCCTTCACGTTGGCTTCATGCACATAATCGCTATGCGGTTCAAAGTCCTCGATTTCCTTTTCCCTTGCAGCAATGATATGTATGATCGGTGCTTTCACACGCCCTATCTTTATTACTGGACCCATAGCAAGCGTCATAACGCCTGTAAGGTTCATGCCGTACTGATAATCCATGTGCTGACGCAGAAGAGCTGCCTGATAATATCCGTCAAACTCTTTGTCGTCCTTAAGATGTGTCAGAGCATAAAGCACCGCACCCTCTGTCAGGTCGTTTGACCAGAACCTGTCAATAGGCAGTGTGTTCTTCATGTGCATGAGCGGAAGCCGTACCAAAAGCTCTCCCTCCTGATCGGGGTCTCCTGCATGGATTATCCTGTCGTACTTCCCCAACTCTATGGCGGTCTTGATTTTCTTATACAGTTCTTCCTTGCCCTCGATAACCCGATAACAGTAGGTCAGATCCATAGGATAGTTTTCCCTTGTCCACTTTCCGTATTTCGAGTTGAGTTCCTTGGGCTGTTTCAGCCGCATGATGTGACCTGCCTGTGCCAGAAAGTCACAGTCATACCCGATCTCGCTTTTGTGCTTCTTATATACGTCCTGAATGGTACGCATAAGGCTTGGTTTTTCAGCTATCAGTAAATACCTCATAAATTTCTCCTTTATTCTGTGTTTCTTCTAATGGAACGATTCTAAAGGAATCGTTCCTAGGAGCGAATCTGCGATTCGCTCCATTAGTAGAACGAATTTTTCTACTTCTATCTTTTTTATGATTAAAAAATTAAGAAGAAAGCAGATTTTTGAGAAAAAAAATTAACAATTCTGTTCGATGGAACGAATGTAAGTTCGACTTACAGTCTTTAACGCTGAACCTTTGCCTCGCAAAGGTTCAGAAAACATTCGTTCCTAGGAAAGGGACTAAAGTCCCTTTCCATTAGTCATAGCGACTCCTCCAGTCCCTTTTCTCTTTCTGCATACTCGTCGGCTGTTTCGAACAGACGTTCCTTTGCGTCATAGTGATATGCGTGATCGGAAAGAACATCTTCAGGCTTTACTTCGTTCTCATTTACTTCCCGAACCATTTCGTTCAGTCTTTTCGCTATCTCTTCAATATCGTCGCTGAATCCGGGTATTTTGGAGTCTTTCATGATCAGCACCTCGTGTATGCTTGACGGCAACATATAAAAGCTCCCACCTATTTTGTTTGCCAGTTCGTCAAGTAGACCGTCCGCAGCTATCACACCTGCACCAAGCGCGCCATCAGCATTCGATACAACAAGAAGTCCGGACTCGAGTCCGGGTACTACACCAACGATATTTTCTATTGGGACAACGCTGACCTCATAAGCATCTCTCGGTGTTTTTTTGACCATTTCGGCGAGTTCCTCGACGGTAGCCTCATCCTTTGTGATTATGTAATGATGCTTTTTCGCTTCACCATCGCCGGTAACAAGCTGATAGCCGACGGCAAGGTCATTCATCCATGTGTGCGGTATGTTAGACAGGTCGCTTTCCGGGTTCAGAAGGCACGGCAGTACCGCTGCAAATTCATATTTTTCTAAATTAAGTTTAAGTGTGTTCTTGCTCATACTTGATCTCCTTTTTATAAATCGATCCCTAAAACATTTGTTTTGTTTTCTTCGGTCTGCATATAGTCGTACTGTCCGTCTTTGTCGTCATCTCTCACGTTCCTATACGGGTCTCCATAATCGCCCGTCAGGGGGTCAGTGTTGTTCTCAACAAGACGTTCGTACTCCTTTTGGATATACAGTTCCCAATTTTTCTGTTCTTCGTCTGTGATCTCGAATTCTTCGATGTTCATAGCCACAACTCTCCTTTCCACAATTTTTATGAGTAAAATTAAAAATAGAACGGCTCTTTTAGAACCGTTCCATTAATCTATTAATTCTTATATGTTCAGTTCAGACAGCAAACTGCTCTGTCATCAGAGGAACCCAATTATCAGGACAAGCCTTCTTTACCATTCTTCCGTTATGCCAAAGAGAACCATCTTCCAGAAGTTCATCCTTTACAGGCAGTCCTTGTGCTTTTCTCATTTGGTTAACAGCCTTGAGGATCATGACAGCGTCCCTTATTCCCTCTATCCTTGAAAAATGGACTCTATTTACAGGCATACCTGCATAGTACGCAAGCGTATGATAAGCACACTGCCGTTTTGCATCGTTCTCCAATTTTGAAGCCGTCGGTGTAAACCACATGGGATCAAAGTTCTCATGCAGGACTATCCTAATCGAGCGAATATACGGACCTACCAATTTGCTTGACGGAATATTCGTTCCCGGATATGCACAAGCCTCTCTTCCGCAAACAGGACACTTCATCATGGTTCGTTCGCCTTTGATGTTGTCATTCAGTTTCATGTCGTGACGGCACTCCATCTCGAAATCATTGTACGTCTGTATCTGTTTTACCGGAACAAGTATCGCTCCGCAGAAATGACAGTGCGTTTTTCTCTCCATTCCTGCCATCTTTCTGTTTATCTTCACGCCAAAACACTCTTCCGTTGCCTGTATGAAAGAATTGGTCGTGAGATACGCCTTTACCGTGTCAGCGTCATTCGAGTACGGATTACCGGACTTCAGTTGCTTTTCAAGATAATGTTTGAAAAGTTTTGCCCAGTCATCGCCTGTAAGTTTGTTAACGGGGCAAAAACCGTTCTTTTTCACAAACTCACGATAAAGCTTTTCTATTGCTGAAATGTGTGGCATTACAAACCGTCTTCTCTTATCATCTGTGTCAAGAGAAAGCGTCTGTACTATCACATCTTCCTCATTCATTATTGCTTCCTTTAAATCATTTTTTCTGAATTTTTTTGTCTTACTCATACAAATCTCCTCTCTACTGAAGTGAACTTATTCGGGGATAATTCCCCTTCCGTTTTTATGTATGAGTAAAACAAAGGTCATTCGTGCAGAAATTTCGAAAAAATTTTTGTACTTTTAAGGGTACAATTCTTCATTTTCCGCCTAATGTATTCATACCGTTTTCGTCTACGGTGTCGGAGTTCTCTTCCTTATCTGTCTTTTCTCCCCTGTCAAAGTGTCCGCTTTTAAGTTCGCTGACAAATGTTTTTGCCTGATCAACAACCTCACGGGGTGTTGAATAGTTGGTAGGGATAAATATGTGTGACATTATCCCAAGCACCACAACGATAATGATTATCCAGAAGTTTTTGTTTTGGAACAGATGAAACGACCTTATATTGTCATCGCTTCTGTTTTCAAGTGGGTCGTACATTTTCATACGCCAATTCCTTTCTTTAATTGAAATATACGTTCTCGAAAATACCGATGTTCGGTATCTTCGCTATCAAACCCGGTACAATGACCGAATTGTGCATCATCATGTCGTAGAGCGACTTCATTATCCCCTGTATATGCGGATCGTTCGGTACTTCGAGGTAATACCGCGGATCTTCGTGCTTATAGACAACGAACGCATAAGCAAGCTTTACGTCATAATTCCTGCCTTCCACGAATTGGAAGAACTCATCGAGCGATTTTATTACGATGAGGTTTTTCATATCCGCTGTGATGAGTGCTATGGCAGCAACGTCATTCCTTCTTTCCTGCACATCATGAAGCATACTGCGGTATTTATCAGCACTCAATCTGGTCTCGTTCTCGGCGATCCGTTTCTGCCATGCCAGATAGTCATCATCGGGTTCTTCGGTTTTTACTTCTACCTCGTTATCTTTGCTACCCTCTAATTCAAGATTGCCCGGATATAGTTTGTCCCGAAGTTCCTTAAGCTTCTTTTCTTCTTTGTTTTCATGCACAAGGTTTCTTTCAGGGTACTTCTTTCCAAGTTTCGGCTTATCTTCGACTGTTGCCTTGACAGGTGGCTTCTTCGCATTCTTCTTCGTAAGACTACCGAAGACATCAAACATTGAGTTGCTTTTTGGAACAGGTGTTTGCGTAGTCTTTGGCTCTTCGCTTTCGTTCTGCAAAGGTTCATCTGTTTGTAATGGTTCAGGCGTTCGATTCTCGATCTCTAACTCTTCGTCTTTCGGACTTTCATCCTTTTGAGATACGGTTTGAGGTACAGTCTCGGTAATGGAGTGATGCTTTGCATCACTCCTAGAAGTGGATCTGTGATCCACTCCATTCTGCGATACAGTATTCTCAACAGTTTTTAACTCTTCGCTTTCAGGCTTTTCGATGGAGTGGATCTTTGATGTTCGACTTATAGTCTTTAACTCTTCGTCATCGCTACGCGATGACTCAGATGTTCGACCTACGGTCTTTAACCCCTCGTTATCGCTCTGCGATAACTCAGATCCACTCCTAGGAACGGTTCTTTCAGAACCGTTCCATTCATCAGCGACATTCCTGCTTTCAGGCTCTTTTTCAGTATCAGAGTTATTTGGAGAGTCACCGGATTTATTCTTCAGAACAGAAGGTATAAGCCGTTTCAAGGGATCATCTGTCTGTTTCTTTGCCTTTTTGTCAGGCAACAAATCGCCTGACTTGGAAGCCTTTTGCTTTTTAGAATTTGTAGAACGAACTTTGGAAGAATTAGTCGGTTTGGCGTTCGCCTTTTGTTTCGGTGAGAGAAATGCGGAAAATATGCTCTGTTTCTTTTCCGCAGAGCGAGCCTCGGATTTATCCTTTTCATATTCGCTCTTTAATTCTTCATAGAACGCTTTCCGCTCTTCCGCTTCTTTATCTATCTTCTGCTTTACAACGGCAGCTTCAAGTTCACGGACACGCTCTTCTTCCTCTTTCTCTCTCTTAAGCTTTTCAGCTTCTGCCTGTTCCCGAAGACGCCGGTTCGACTCCTCATTCTTTCTGTTCAGTTCTTCCATCTGCTTGGCAAGGCTTTCAGCCATGTCGTCTTCCTCTTCGGTATTTTTTATATCGCTGATGGTGCTACTACATATCGTTGGTTTTTTGCTATCATATGTAATTGGTTTTTTGCTACAACATGTCGTTGTGCTATCCACATCAGAGAATTTATCAAAATCAAACATCACACAAGTCCCCTCTAGTCAGCCTAAAATCTTTACCGCTCCCGCAGTGATACCAAACCCGAGGTACATCCACGGAAACATGGGTACGTCATACCGTCTCTTTGAAACAAATCCATACAGTGCTGCGGCAAAAAGGCTTAATCCCAATCCAATGACCGCAGGCACGGAAATGACAAACCCGCTTTTGAATATGCCCTGTCCCATATTGAGAAAATTCATTCCCCATAAGGCACACACAAACAGTCCCTTCCTGTCACCCGATGAAAAGATACGTTCCGTAAAATGCAGGAACACTGTTGTGACGATCAGCCAAAGCACACTTGTTATCGGTGGTACGAATAAAAGCACGCAGGCTGACATGGTCGCTCCTGCCTGCAAGTTCAGTTTCACATCCACCAAACCGCTTCGAAAGTCGGACACAGCCTGTGTGAACAGGTACATAAGGAGTATTGCCGTGACGAATGTGAACAGGTATGAGGATATTACAGTCACAACATATGCCATCAATCGCTCGCTTTTCTTACATCCCATTACATACAGACTCTCACCGCACCACTTCGCCATTAAAAGCGTCACCGCCATACCGAACAGTCGAATTACAAACAAATCCCATGCCATAAATCTCACCTCCGCAAATATCTGTAGTAAAACAGCCACTTCACGGTTGCAGAGATCCTGTTATCGTCATGAAGCCGTTTCTCCATCTCTTCCGTATTCTCTGACTCCGTCAGCAGCATATTGTAGAGATCCTTAAGGTACTTATCCTGTTTGCTGTTTATCTTTACCACCCTTGCAAACTCATTCCAGTCAACGTACAGGTCACGCCCCTTGGGGTTCGCAGACAGACGCTTAAGTATTCTGCACTGCCGTTTTACAGGCAGTCCCCAGAAGATGGTGCGTTCAAGGAAAAACAGAATACCCGCATTGTCACAGGCTTCCTTTATCGGTACTCCTTGCTGAAACAGGAACGAAAGTTCCCTAACGCTTAAATTGTCAGGGAACGTATATGTTCCATCTTTGATCTCTACATTCATTCTTGTCACAAGATCGGTGTCGAATGCCTTGTCACAGGATATGCCCTCTCTTATCAAATCTTCCTTGATGAATGTCATAAAAGCCTTCTTTCTGGTTACTGTTAAGGTTCATAAGTTCCATGCGTTCTCCTGCCGTAAGATTTTCAGGATGCTCGATCAGGGAACGTATCAGCTCCTTTTTATGGTTCAGGAGTATCTTTGTCTCTGCATCAGGCGTTCCCTGCTTTGCCAGTTCGGTTCTGGAACGTAAGATGTCACGGTTCAACCTGTCCATCTCTCCCTGAAGGATCTCCGTGCTTTCCTGTAGTTCTCTTAAACGCTTCTCTTTCTCACGTTCCTCTTTCATGAACTTCCGAAGAAGTTCTGTCTGTGAGTTTACGTTTTGATTGAGTTGGTCGAGTTCTGCCTGTTTTTTGGCAAGGAGTTCGTTCAATTCCCGAACCTTTTCCTTTGCTCCGTTTCTTTTCAGGTCTCGCACCGCCCAGTTGCCTTCTCTCGTAGTCCCGGACATCAGTTCAATGTCTTCCCACCCCTTTGACCTCATCATATCCTCTGTAAAGGAATGAAGCTTCCAATACTTCCGCTTCGGTACGACACGCTCAAAACAGTTCGAAAGTGTGCCGTCCTCTGCACGGTATATAGGTGATGTGTATAGGTGCAGGTGCGGTCTCGTCTCATCCATGTGTACCCATGCTGACGCTACGTCACTGTCTTCCAGTCCGTAGAACAGAAGAAGCGTGTCATAGATGTCCTCGAAGAAGTGATGAGCGAATTCGAGATCACCATCGAACCTCTGATACTGCTTCGGCATGACCACCCATGTGGAAAAGAAAAGCACGGCGTTCTTCCGCACAGGTCTGCCTGTTGTCTCCCGAATGTAGTCGAGAACATCATTCAAGTGCCTGTTGTTCTCCGACAGATTGAAATTCAGATGTGTACGGCTCGGATCTATGTCGCTCGCATTCGGGGTGGACAGTACGCCACTCTCGTATGGTCTCGTAGCGTCTATCTCGCGGGTGCTTCTATCAACGTGTGACAAGAGGTGACCGTCACCTTTATGGTATTTCTTGATTTCCATGCAAACCTCTCTGTTTCAGGTATGAATTAGCTTCCACCATTTCTATGGTTAAAACGTTAATGCCAAAAATAAACTAAAGCCTACCGATAGCTCGTTATGGAATCGACGTTAGCCAATCAGTGAAACAATAGGAGCATTTTCCCGACCTGATACTCTTATGGATAAAAAGTTTGTAGAGTTGCAAGGATTTTGGATTTTTTTGGGAAATTTTTCTGGAGTTCCTTATGGGAAATTTTTTTTGGAATTTTTGAAACGGAGTTGTTACACCTTGTAATGCAGGTAGAGTTAGACATCTGCATTGGAAGAATATCGAGATTGAAGGTAGAGTGTATGGAACAATGTGTCCCTTGAAACAACTTGTGACCCACCTTGTGCGAAAAAAACAAACTTTTGAACTGGTACATATGAACGACTCGTTTTTTGCACAAATATCAGCGTATATTTTCTGTCATATTTACTATTTGTCTATACATTTCTGAAAATATATGACAATACAGTCACAACCCTAATATTCCCTAACGAGCTACTCTACGTTGTATAGGGAATCACTTACGAAAATGTTTCGGAAATTTTGTGCAAAAAGTGAGTCTGCTATATGTACCAATTCAAACCCGCATTCTCTCATGCTTTTCATACCCACACTTCCACTCTCCCCCTACACCCTATCCTTCCCCTCCATAGGTCAGGTTGTGGATACAAGTTGTAGGTGGTACAGGTTGTTTCACATTCTGTAATCCATCTACCTATCCCTAGGACAGGTTGTAGGTACAAGCTGTAAGTAGGTACAAACTGTAGGTGGGACAATCTGTCCCACAATCTGTGATCCATTCCCTCTACACTCTCCCTGTAACTCTATCCAAGGGAATAGATAAAGGTTTAGGTAACGGTTAGATAGTTCTACCTTCCCCCTACATCTTCTACATTCAGTCCTAGAGAACTATGTTTTCAGATACGATCTGTAAATCCATCCCAATACATTCTGGAAACAATCTGTAAGCCTATCTCAAACTCTCCAACAGATGCAATCTGTGAGTCAACCCTAAAGCTATCCAACAGGTACACTCTACAAATCCATCCCAGCAAATCCATCCTAAACTCTCTAACAGATACCTATCCCTATCCAATCTGTCTCTACACCCTGTTTTAACTATGTTCCATGGGAACTCATAAATTTATTGTACTTTTTCAGGAACAACAGGGGTTTTTCTGCAAAAAATAACAACGTTTTACACATAGATTTTGTGACAGGAGAAATGGTCATTTTTCCATCCGAAGGAGATTGTCAATGGAGTTCGAGTTCAAATTTTACGATGTAGGCATAAATGACATACTTGCTTTCTACAAGAATTCTAAAGGGTATGTGAAGATAAACAACGGTAGCCACAGGGGTGGTAAGTTCATACCTTCAGATAAACTCGAAGATCCCTTAAACGTGATGGAAAGCAACATCAACCTCGGAATGAGTCTCGGTGAGTTTATTAGTCCCAAAAAAGGTGGTACTCTTTCCAACCTCGCATCCATCAATATGTTTGCCATTGACATAGACTTCGACCTCCCGGGAATGACACCTGAACAGGTGATAAAGCAGTTGTATTCCGATATGTCACATGGATATACCGACTGTTCTTACATACCCTTTCCCACGTTCATCGAATACGGTCACAGGGTAAGGTTTTTGTATGCTCTCAAAAAGCCTTACATCCTTCGGAACATCAAGGGCAGGAAGAACCGTACGCTCAAGTTCCTGCAGAAGGTCACGGGACTGTATGCTGACTACATAAACACTCTCAACCCGAACTATCATGCCGAAGGACAGAAGCTTCATACAACATTCAGACCTGCAGGTTCTGTGAACAGGAAGTCAGTCTTTAACCCCGCTACAGAGAAATGTGAAACTCTGTATAGCATTCCCGTACACATCATAAAGGGTAATGGTGTGCCTATGGATATGCAGGATTATGCCGACTTCGTAATGCCTGACAGAAAGGACTACGAGGACTATGAATGCCGGAAAGAGGCTAAAAAGAAGAAACGTGCCAAGATACACGTCAGCGGTGTAAAGCGTGGCAATTCGTATCTTGTAAGACGTATCGAGACTTTGAAGCGGTTGCAGAAAGAATCCAACTGCATTGGTATGCGTGAGACCATGTGTTTTAACTTCTGCAATGCCCGCGTCTCACTGGGCGACTCAAAGGAAGAAGCGTACAGAGCCATGTCTGACTTCAACAGCGACTTCCAGATCCCGCTGTCTCCCTCCAAGGTACGTTCCGCAAGAACGAAAAAGGTATATAAGATGACTGAAAGGACGTTCTATGCCCAATTCAACCTAGAGCCTGAACATACAAAGGACGCAGAGTATTCAAGGGAGTACAGCAGAGCGTACAGGGTCGAGAAAAAGCGGATCCTTACGGAAAAGGGAAAGACGTTTCAGCAGCAGAGGGAGAAGAAAAAGGCGAGGGCAAAGGAACTTCGTTCTCTCGGACTGTCTGCTGACGAGATAGCAATAGAACTCGGTGTGAGCAAGCGTACGGTCTACTACTACCTGAAAGAAGAGCCAAAGAATGATGTTCCGGTTACAAAGCCTGTTGCAAAGCCTGTTCCGAAAACTGACACCGATACTGTCGTTTCAAACCTGTTGGATAGTTTGTGTCAGACTGACACCAAGGTGGTACAGAGTGTCGATCTTAAGACACAAAACCTGAACATGAATTGTCCTTCCGAGATGTCAAAGAACGAGTGTTTTGCATCCGATCCATTGGAAATGACTGTTCCATTAGGGGATGAGCCTGACAAATCGCTTTCGTGGGAAGAATGCTTTCCTGAACTCGCAGGTGGTACTGACTTTTTAGAGTCGGGGTAATGTAGAAAAATTGATTTTACTCATAGAAACAACGTAAGGAAAGTTCGTTAGAAGGAGTTTTTTATGAGTATTCAGAGCGAAATCAAACGCTGTTTCAGAGAACGATACCCTGACCTTTATTCTGATTTGTACTTTGACATCAGACTTCATGGTTCAAAGAAAAACGAAGGTCTGATACAGGACGAAGAAACAGAAAAGGTTCTCTATGTCAATGCCAAAGAGGATGGAAACATCTTCTATGGCGAGGCGATACCCGATGAATACTTTGATTGCTACGACATTGATACCGAAACAGGACATACAGCACATGGTATTTCGGAATTGTGTGACGGTCTGGCTTCGGAGTTTCTGGAGACCAGAGAACAGGAAAAAGAAATAGAGAGGTAAGTCAAAAATGGTTACACGAGCGTACAAAATTTATGGTGTTGACGGTCATAGACAGAGGGAAAGTTTTTGTCCGTCTGCACATTATGATTTTTCGGACAACGGAAAAGTGCGCATTTTGGATGAACTGAATGCCGACAAGACGGGTACGCACGATTACACCGTCCTCCGTATTACGAGAGATACCGCAGAGCAGGTCGAGGATGAACTGGAAGGGCAGCTCTCGGACGGCATCTTTGAGAACTGCAACGTGGGAGAGGTACACGAGGTCATCGATCTACGAGAACTTGACCAGATAAAAAACCTTGCTGATGAGGTCAAGGAAAAAGCCGACCTAGAAGAGGAGAGATAAAAAAATGGCGTACGACTACAAAGAAGCTATCAAGCAGGATATTCGAGAGTATCTTAACGACAATGGGGAAATCGACTCTGATACCGACTTTCGAGAACTGGAAAATCAGCTTGATAAATTGCCTCCCATTGAACTGTGGTCCATATTTCATAATGATTCTGTTACGGGAGGCTATTCAAGATCTTACACATTTGATCAAAAGACGGCAAAAGAGCATATAAATGGGAACATAGACCTCCTACAGCGTCTGTGTTTCGAAGCATACTATACAAGCGATGAACTTTTTGATTTGTTCATGGATGACGAAGAATGGGAAGCTGCAGACACCAATATTCGCATTATGCTTCTCCCCGAATGTCTTCACGAGGTTCTGGAAGAAAAACGGGAAGAATTAGAAGAAGCCGAATCTCTAGATGAGGATAATGCTTTCGGAAAGGATTAAATATCACAGGCAAGGTATGAGAAAGGGAATAATTTATGAATAAGCCACGCAAATCGATCACACAGGAAGATTTGAATGAAATCATAGAACGACATCAGCACTATCTCAAGAGAGATGTTCCGGATTGGGAAGACTGTCGGGCGGTTTTTTCATCGGACGTTAGCTACGAGAATATGGATTTTTCTAATGCCGACCTGACGGAGGCTGTTTTCAATCGTACATGGTTAGTATGTGCAGACTTTTCGAACGCACGGTTATGCGACTGTACGCTAAATGACATATATGCAAGCGGAGCGAATTTTCAATCAGCAAAAATGCAGTCTATTATGATAAATCAAGGTGAATTCTATCTCGCTAACTTTCGAGAAGCAGATCTTTCCTACGCCCAGCTGAAGGATTTTGGTAATAGTGTTCACGATTATCAATGCTGCCGTTTCGATCAGGCTAATTTGTCTGGAGCTTATTTGAATGGCAATTTTTCGAAATCATCCTTCCAAATGGCAGATCTGGGTGCAGCCGACATTCACTCTGCTAATTTTACGCTGTGCGATTTTCAGAATGCTACACTTGCTAATTCCGTTATTGAGCAATCTACTGCACATGGTGCCTATTTGCGGAATGCTGACTTATCGTTTTGCACGTTTCAGGATTGTTGGATACGGAATGTTTCGTTCAAAAATGCAGATTTTCACAATGCTATGTTTGTCGAAACCTTAATGGATAATGCAGATTTCACGAAGGCGAATCTTACCAAGGCAGAACTTGGCGGATGTAAATTGTTGAGCGATTGCGACTTTTCTCTGGCAAACCTTACCGATGCGGACTTTTGCAAGCAAAATGTTGACGGCACTGTGTTTTTGGAATGCGATTTTTCAGATGCAAAAATAGACGGTATGAAGTTAGATTTAAAGCGATTCTGTGAACCGATCGGATTGCCAGAGAATTTTGGAAAAACCAACATCGATACGGAAGAAGTTCGTGATGAAGAAGATTTAGAAAAGGACTGACGTATGGCAGATGAAATTCGTTCAGAAATTAAGCGTACATTCGGTGAACATATAGGCGATTCCAAGTATGACCGTTGGCATACAGGGGATGCGATGATGATGTCTGATTTTGAACAAATGACTGACGATCAGTTGTTTGCCAATCTGACAAAAGACAACATTTTCCCGAAACCTGATTATGAGAAATTGCAAGCGGAAGGAATCGACCCCGTTGTTCTGTACTATCGGAAAGCACTGCGTGACAGCCTGCCGTCGAATCCGAAATCAGAACACTACTACTATTCCAATCCGCATGGGGCATACGAAGATTACTTCCGTTTGGTGAGTGCTGCTCGTGATGAGTGCGAGAAGATAAAGACTATTCCCGACATGGAAAAGTCAGGCATTAACTGGATGTTGGAGCGTGGCTTTGTGACTAAAGGCTACAACGTCATGATACAGAACCCTTATGCAAGCAGACGGTTCGTGACTCTTGCTATGAAAAGTGGCGATTTTCTGTTCTTCCTCAACGAGCGGATCAAAAAGGGATTCCTGATGACGAGGGAGGAAAAGATACTGTCGCATTACACCTTCCCTGCTATGGATAAAAACACCATGACCATTGAAAGCAGTTCATGGAGCAAGGGAAGTAAAACATATCTGCGGTACGAATTTGCACATGGAATAACCAAATACATCTATCCCGATAAGGGAATTGATATGGATAAGCTGAAATCGGACTTGGAAAACGAAACAGGCTATCTTGTCGTTCAGGGGCATAGCCTGAAAGCATACGGATTTCAGACCTTGGAGATGGCAGAAAAGTGGGCAATAGCACAAGAAAGTGATGAACCCGCAAAGACGACGGCACGAAAGAAACGCTATGTGCCGAAAGAACTGTCCCATATCGATCAGACGGATCACTCCATACCTATCCTTTGTATGGATAAGACCGGGGAAGACCTCATGCAGACGTTTGGCTTCCGTGGCGGTGAGTTCGGTGAGTATGAGTCGCAGAAAGAACGGCAAACCAATCTCAATATGTGCTATATCGCATTCCATGACCTTGCTACCGCACTTGGTATAGATGATACCGATGTCTCCCTCGGGCATGACCTTGCGATCGCCTTTGGTGCCAGAGGACGAGGTGCTGCGATGGCACACTTTGAACCGGTCAAGAATGTCATCAATTTAACCAAGCTGAAAGGTGCGGGCAGTCTGTCACATGAATGGATTCATGCACTCGACCATGCGATCGGAGTCGCCATCGCACAGAAACTCGGAAGACCGGGTACGGCTGCCTTTGCTACCGACAACCACAATATGTATCTGCAACAATATAGCGACTTTCCTGCACTTGGAAAGTTAATGGAAGCGTTGGAATATAAAAAGACCCCGGATAAGGACTATTTTATACATACCGACTTCTACAATAACGCTGTCGAAATGGATAAGGTCTATCAGAAAGAGCATGGAAACTATTGGTCAGATCCCGTCGAACTTCTGGCACGGGCGGGTGCCTGCTATATCAAGGACAAGTGCGAAGAGATGGGAATATGTGATGATTATCTTTCCGGTCATGCAGAGGGCGAAATGATTGCTCCGCACGGAGAAGAACGAAAACTATTCAATACTTACTTTGACGCTATGCTCGAAGAAGTCAAGGAACGCGGTATCTTGCACCTCGAAGAGGGCAAGAAACGTGGTTTCTTACACGATGCAGATAAGGACTTGGAAGAGTCAAGAAAGGAAACGCTATGAACACTATGGACAACACTAAACTTTATGAGCTTTGCAAGAACAACGAACACTATGTCAAGAAGGATGTGCCGAACTGGGAAGATTTTAAGGTTGTAATATCAGACTGTACGATAAATCATGCAGACCTTTCCAAATACGACCTTTCCTATGCAAGATTTGTCAATGTTCAGCTTCGAAATTGTACGTTTTCTGATACAAAAATGAAACAGTGTCAGATGACAAACGTAAGGATCGTAAACTCCCGATTTGAAGGAGCAGACCTCTCCAATGCCGAATTTACAGACTGTTACGCTCCGTATGTTGATTTTCAGGGTGCTAAATTCAGAAAAGCAATGTTTGCAAACACAAGCTATAAGCCGTTCGACAGAGAAAGGGGATTCAGGGGATGCAATTTCAGTAATGCGGATCTTTCAGATTGCGTCATCAATTCAGTAGATTTCACCAAGTCGAAGTTTAATGACGCATATCTGTCCGGCATGAGCGTCATATTCGGAAACTTTTCCCTGACCGACTTAAGCAGAGCAAGCCTGATCGAGGCTGACATAGACAGCACAAACTTTGACGGTACATATGCAGACAGAGCTACTGTGATGAAAGCGGTATTTAATGATTGCAGTATCGAGAATGCGACATTTACTCACGCATTTATGCCTGACGTTACATTCCGTGATACGAATATCGAGAGAACCAATTTCACAGGTGCAGAACTGACCAGAGCATCGTTTGGTGACTGCACACGAATACTCAACTGTGACTTCACAAATGTTGACCTTGAAAAAGCTGACTTCGTACATAAGGACACAGAGGGAAGTCCCGTAGCACTTGACGGCTCTGTGTTTGATAATTCCAGAATGCCAGGCATCGCTATCGCCAAGGAACAACTGGATAAAGCCAAATTCAAGAGTGCGATCCTAACAGATAGAAGCGGCATTCCCATTACGCCTACTGGAACAAATCAGGAAGAGACAGAAGAACCGAACGATGAAAACGCTCTTGAAAGAGATTGAGCTGTAAGTCACTTAATATTTTCCTGTTTTTTTTGTTTGCTTTCTAGGATTTTACGCATAGAAAAAGCAGAAGGAGAAATTTCATGAAAATCAGATTTACAAACAAAAAGGAAAATGAGGTGACTGAAATGGTAGTTGTCAAAGAATACAAGAGTTGTTATGCCTGCAAGGTTACAAATCTTAAGTATTACGAAGGATATTTCAGGATATACAAGAATTGGATCGGTATGGATAACAACGATTACAAGGTCGAGACTGTCGAAGCGTGACCTATTGGCCAAACATGAAAGGGGAAAACAATGACAAAGCTAATGGATAGTATAGGACGCGTTTTTGCAGAGGGCGAGAACATCGATGAAATTTTGAAAGAATTAAATGATGATCCGAACGGTTCAAATGAATGGAGATATTGCTATAACCCCTCTGACTACGTTGTATATGCCTATTATGTCACGGATGGCAAGGAAGAATTGAGCGAAGTTTATGACGTACTGACTATGAAGTATTCAAACATCGCAACGATAGAACAATTCAGAGACTTTCTGAAAGACGTCAACGATGCCGATTACTGGAGCGTCTTTGAACCCGAAGAATATAAAAGTGCTTGCAGATTTGCGGGACTTAACTATTCCGATTACAAAGACCTAGATTCTCTTTTCGCCGACCTTCGGAAATTCGAAAAAGAGAACGAGATGGAAAAAGGAGGGGAAGAGCGATGAGCGTTCACATTAACGAACAGGAAACGGTAATCAATTTTATGAGGGATAGTGATAAGGCAATCATTTACACCTCTGATACCACGATGCTGACAAGATTGCATAAACTTGTAGAGAAGAATCCTAAAGAGTGGAAACAGATAGATCAGGGAAAATCTAATGGTGAGACCGTCAGCGAGACGTTTGAATGTCCGAAGAAGCTGATAAGTTTCAGGTCATCTACTGCTTCGAGAGTGATGACGGAAGAACAGAGAAAAGTTGCAAGAGAACGTATGAAGGAATGGCTGAAAAGTAAAGAACGTTCGGAAACATAAAGGATGATACAGAAAGAAAAACAGGAACTTATGCTGAAAACAGCACAGAAGAAATACGGTAAGGATATTCGTGTTCTGTCTGCCGAAAAGAACGTGCTGCACTTTTTGACGAAAGAATTGTCTGTAACATATACCTGCCACAACAACGGCAAGATCGATGAAAGAATGCGAAAACGTCCGAAACGAAAAGTGACAGACTCACAAAAACCGACAGCTTCGCCCAAGCCGACAACGCCCGTAGCACGAACATCTGAGTTATCGCAGAGCGATAACGAAGAGTTAACGACCGCAGGTCGAACATCTCCGCGAACATCTCCAAGGAAAAAGACGAAAAAGGAAACGTTTCAGGTCGGAGATCGTGTCAGGTCGCTCTACTCTGATACAACCTACACGATCATGTCTGTTGATAATGATACGTTGGTACACGTTGCGGAGGAAGGTGATCTGTATGGACGTATCATGACAATAGCAGATCTTGTAAAAATTCCGAAGCGAAAGAAGATTGTCAAATAGCGACTTCTGCCTTCCCATTTCATGGAGTGGATCTTTGATGTTCGACTTATAGTCTTTAACTCTTCGTCATCGCTACGCGATGACTCAGATCCACTCCTAGGAAAGGATCTGAGCCTTTGTTTCACAAAATGGAACGATACGGTAGTATCGTTCCTAGGAAAGGATCTACGATCCTTTCCATTAGGCGAAGAGTTAAAGCTCGTAGAGCGAACATCTATGATCCTTTCCATTTTCCATTAATTTTACACATAGTATGTGTAGAACAAAGTGATAATGCCAAAAAGAACAGGAGCAAAACTATGGCGAATATATCAGATGCACAGGGAAATATACGAATTTCTGTAGAAACAGATTCTTTCGAGACTCTTGAAAGAGCGGTGACTTTGATAAACGATTCGTTCAGGGAAGAAGCTTATCCTACGACGTTAGATAACATGTACGATATAACTTCGTGCGACATAAAAAAAGACGGTAAATGCTTAACTGTAGAAGATTCATTTTTTGCGGAAGGCAGATGGACATACGAAACCAATATTGAAAGTTTTGGGGATTGGCTTGACTACAGCTACGGTTCAGATAATGAGAATCGAAAGTTTCTGGAAAATCTGACCTTCGATATTTATTATGATTTTGTTGATTATGAACCCGGACTTCAGGTATTTTATAAGGCCGAAGCACTGAACCACCATCAGGCGGGCAAGCCTCTTACAGAAACAACGGCTGAAATAACAAATGAAGAAGAGATCGACTACACATTGGATAACGCCTTTGAATATGAAATGGAAAATCCGGAATCTGTTATTGACTTCAATCAGCCAAGAGAAGATGTAAAAGACTTCTTCGCTTATAATTTCGGCATTGATTCAAAATTGTTTGACGATGATAGTACATATCAGGCAATGAAGGACGCTTTTGGTGATGAATGGATCTGGGGGTTCGAGGATTCAGAAGTCATAAAAGAAACTATCAATAGAGCGTTAGGAAAACAGAAAGCCGAAAAAGCTGAAAAAGACGAGTTAGAAAGATAATTCTTCAGATTTACCACATTTTGAAAATACAAATATTTTTCCCATTAGATCAATCCTAATGGGAATTTTTTTTGTCTTTTTTTGTTCAAATCTGCATTGTTCCTAGGATTTTATTCATAAAAAGAAAAGGAAGCAGAAAAACAGAAAAGGAAAAAAGGAATGAAGTTTGTACATACAGTCAACCGGATCAGTACCATCGGTCTTATCATTTTGGCAGAAGCCCTGTTCGCTTTTGCCCTTTATGAGTTTTGGACAGATCCCGTCAGGACAAAGGTCTATCACAAGGAAAAAGTTGAAAGCACGATTCCTAATATCACACAGGAGTCTGTGGAGACGTATCTTCTAAACCATAATTGTACCAAATTGAATGGCGATACCATCGCAAAAGACGATCTCCCTGACGGCACGGAAGGGTTCGTAGACATGAACAACAATATCGTCTGGTATCTTCTTCTCCCCGCCGAGGAGAATACTGCTGACGCCATGATGGATGCCGTCAAGGAGCATTTGGGAAAGATAGGTGCGGTCAATGTGGAATTGGACACAAGACACCGCTCTGTTGTTTATGCAGAGGGGAATGGCCCTGCAGGAACAGGTGCAAGGTCACATACCGTTCTTCTGGTCGGTATCTCCCGGGATGGAAAACACATGGATGCCTTGCAGAAAACCATCACAGATATTGGGTTCTCAAAGAAATAAAGAAAGGATAAATTTATGATATTTCAGAAAAAGCAGAAGCCGATTCATTTCATCTTTCGAGATTATGACGATAGCCCCATCACCGAGGTTTGGGTGTCGACAGATCGGCAGACAGTAAAGTACAAAAATTATAAATATCAAAACGAACCTATGGCGACCGTGTTTGGTGTTAGACAATCACCAACATGGAACGATGTTTTATCTTTCTTCGAACGGAGAACTTTTTCACGAGGAAGAAGTGATCTGGATGACATTCTCAAATATTGTCATCTGAAAGAATATGACCCGGAAGCTCTTGTCCGCTTTTTCAAAGGACGTGCAGGACAAGACGATTGTTGGATCGAGTTTATTGAGGATAATCAATCATGATAATTGTAAGTAAGAAGTGGAAGTTACCACTCTGCGGTACACAACCCAAATGGCATAATTTGGTTACTGACTTATATTATAAAGCAGATGATAAAAAATCGTATGGCGGTTGCGAAGGGTTAGCGGAAACAATATGTTCCGACCTTTTGGATAAATCAAACATTGGACTTCATGCACATTATCAACCTGTGCAGATTCAGGCAGGTCTTTCTACATTTCGTGGATGCGAAAGTCCAAACTTTCGAGAAGAGGGCGATCGGTTCTACACGGGAGTGGACATCATTGATGGGGCAAATTTTGACCCGGAACGACTTCGAAAAGAGCAACCAACAGAGCAAACCATTCGAGAGTTCATTCAACTTGCAAAAGAGAAAACCGATGGATATGACATCAGCACATTTCTCTGCAAACTTTTGGAATTTGACCAGTTAGTATTAAATACAGACCGGAATCTTGGAAACATTAGCCTGCTTCAAAAACCAGACGGAAGGTATCTGCCGATCGTCTTTGATAATGGTCGTTCTTTTATGACCAAGGAGCTATTACAGCACCCGGATCTTTCTATGGAAGCGATTTCGAATATGGCTTTCTCTTTGCCTTTTTCTAAAACGTATCCATTACAAGTGTGTGCCATTGAACAAATTTGTGGCGTAAGTTCTTTGTTTCGAACCAAATATACTTTAGAAGATTTGGATATGTCTTTAGATAAATGTGACGGAATCTATCCCAAAGATCTGATAGAGCGTGTGAGAAGTCTTTTCCTTTACCAGATGGAACAACATCCCGAGTATTTTTTAACTGCGGAACGGGAACGGTTATGCAAAGAATATCGTGACTTAATACAAAATCGATGTCCCGGATTTTCTGTAAAGGAAGAAGTGGACGACTCTGAGCCTTTGCTTTGCAAAGGGTCAGGGTTAAAGACCGAAGGTCGAACTTCCGGATTCCCATTGGGCGATTTACTATTCACATGGAAAAAAGACAGGCGGATTCAATATACCCTTTCTATCCCGACCAAGAGGTTCCTCTCTTTGTCGGAAGGTCTTGCCTTTCCATTAACACCGCCCGAACAAATCAATGGAACAGATAGAGAGGAGATTCAATGTTTCTTAACGACCATCCGAGAGTCCATGACAGAGGAAAAAGAAACAGAAATGGAGTTGGAACGATGATGAAGAAAATCTTTGCTATCTTTGGAAATCTAATTAAATATTTGATCCTACTTGGAATCGTAGGCATTCTGCTCTTCTTCCTTGCTTTCTACCCCACCCTGTCAAAGGACTGGGATCAGGCGAAAAAGGATGTCACCTTGTCATCGGAAGATACCTTCTATCCTGATATGGCATCACGAATCCTTGATAAGGATGGGAATGTGCTTTGTACTGCAACGAACGAATACAAGACCTTTACTTATCTTGATGGAAAAGATATCCCCAAATGGACAAAGCAGGCATTCATTTCCATTGAGGATAGAACCTTTTATAAGAATAAGGGCGTTGACATCAAAGGGCAGACGCGAGTCCTTCTTCGGTTTGTGATGACAAAGGGGAAGGAACGGCATGGTGCGTCTACGATCACACAGCAACTTGCGAAAATGACCTTTCTCTCTCCCGAGCAGACCATCTCGCGAAAAATAAAGGAAATGTTCTATGCTTATGAACTGACAAAGCATTATTCCAAAGACGACATTCTGACCTTTTACATAAATAACTGCTGTTTTGCCAATAACATCTATGGCATCGAGAAGGCAGCAAATGCCTATTTCGGAAAACCTGCCAAAGACCTGACGCTCGGTGAGACGGCTTACCTTTGTGCGATCCCGAACAGTCCGTCCTACTACGATCCGTGGAAAAATAAAGACAACGCTATCAAAAGACAACGAAAAATCTTAAACGATATGGCGGAGTGCGGATTTATCACCGCATCCGAAAAGGAACAGGCAGAAAAAGAGCCAATCCAAGTTCAGCCGAAACAGGAATCGGCAAAGGCGTTCAGCACTTCTTCCTGTCCTGCGGAGAAGTCCTTTGCAATTCATTGTGCCGTAGAAGAGCTGATGAGGGAAAACGGATTTGCCTTTCAGTCGACATTCAATACCGATGACGAGAAAAAGGCATACGACAATGCCTATAATACCGCCTATACCGAAGCAAAGGAACGGCTCTACAATAGACGATACACCATTCAGACAGCGATTGACCCGGCGGTTTATCAACTGGCACAGGGTTCTCTTGATAAGGCGATGTCGTCATTTACAAAAACAGGTGACAATGGTCTGTATTCTGTTCAGTCAGCGATGGCGGTCTATGACAACAATTCAGGAAAGATAATCGCCACAGTTGGCGGTCGGTCACAGGAAAACGGCGGTTCGTTTGACCGTTCCTATCAGTCCTACCGTCAGCCGGGTTCTACCATGAAACCGTTGTTTGTCTACGCTCCCGCTATCGACAGGGGGTATGACCGAAATTCCAAACTCACCAACATCACTGTGTCTGTTGCCAAGCACAGTAAAAATGTTCTTGCTCTTGGTGGTGCTCCTGTGGATCTATATACGGCTCTCACACGTTCCATGAACGGTCCTGCCTACTGGCTCTCTGCCAAGATCGGTGTTTCGTCAGGAATGGACGCTTTGTCGAAAATGTATTTTGGCGGTCTTTCACCCGAGGATAATTCCCTTTCGACTGCCCTTGGTGGCATGACCTATGGCACAAATCCTGTGGAGATGGCTTCGGCTTACAGCACTTTTACCAATCAGGGATATTACCGATTCCCGACCTGCGTTACAGGCGTCCTCGATATGAACGGCACCAATATCTATGAAGAACCTGATGAGGTGAAGGTCTATGGTCGTGATACGGTCGACCAGATGGCAGAAATTATGAAGGGCGTTCTGACGGAAGGTACGGCAAGGAAAGCGGGACCGATAGATGGCGATATTGATTCCGCAGGAAAGACAGGAACGACCAACAGTACCAAGGATGTCTGGTTTACGGGATTCTCGCCTTACTACACCGCTTCTGTATGGATGGGGCGTGATGACGCAAAAAGCATGGATGGACAGATCTCATCGGTCGCTCCGGCATATCTCTGGAAAGACGTTATGCAGAACCTGGTCAATGGAAAACAGCCTGCTCATTTCGAAGCAGCAGGAACGGGAAGGCTGAAAATCGACCTTACTATTCCGCACGAGAGTGAAACGCTCCCCTACTACTTTCCGAACGAAGTCATTCAGAAGGGATATACGGTCAGGGATTATAGAAAAGACGTAGCAATAGAAAACAGTGTGCTTAAAAAGGCAAAATCTTTCAAAGGTACAGACCAAAGCAGGAACGATCTCGTAGCCGACCTTACCGAGGATATGGGAGAAATCAGGAACACGAACATACGAAAGGATACAAGAAAACAGCTTTCAGCGATATTCGGGGATATGAGTGACAAGAGTCTGGAAGAAGCAGAAGTATTGATGAAGGGAGATGATGAACAGTGAAGCGTACTACAAGAAGAACGCTTATTGCGGTAATGATCGTGCCGTGTCTGGCACTTGGAATGTTTCTCGGTACACTAACAAATAAAACGAACCCAAAGAAATCCGAGAAGAAAAAGACGGCAGAGCTTAAGAAGGGAAATCCTCTGTCCGCATACACATATACAAGGCTTTCAGACCCCGAGGAAGAAGCATTCAAAAAGGCAGGAAAGCTACTGCTTACCGAGACGATACAGTCCGACTCTGCAAGCCAAAAGTATGAAGAACTGTTAAAAAAAGACCCTATAAACGCTTACTCTTCTATCCTCTGGGCATATCGGAATTCCAAAGGTATCGCAGAAAAGGCGAATACGCTGTCCAAATTCCCAAGCGATGACGGATATTACAGCGATAACGATGTCCTTGCGGAAAAGAATACTCTTGTTTCTTCTATCGCAGACGATATGTCAAAGGGAAAGTATAAAAGTGCGTATATGGATGCCAATACGCTGAATGACCTTCTGACTTCGTTCGTGAATAGAAAGACCGCCGAGGAAAAGGCAAAGAAGGAGGAAGAGGAACGGCAGCGTCAACTAGCGAATGGAACGGTTCTTTTAGAACCGTTCCTAGGAATGGATCGCAGATCCATTCCATCGATCGAGGCACAAAAGGCAGCCGAGGAAGCAGAGAAAGCCAAGGCAGATGAAGAAAAAAAGAATAACGCCAATGCGATCGTACAGTCGGTCTACCAGACCATTCCGCAGTCTGCACGGCAAGTATTCGAGTCCGCAGGCGGTTCGATACAGGTCGTAACAACAGACGCTATGCCAAGTACAGGAGCAACGGTTTGTTCTGACCTCACGTCCAGAACCATCTATGTTGATCAGGACACCGTAGCAAGCGATAGCCATATCCAGACAGAAATCGTGACGGAATTTGCCAAGCAGATCGATGACCTAAAACAGTATTCAAAGGAGTCTGATTGGCAGAACACAATGGCGGAGTCTGATAAAATCAGCGGAATGGACAGTACCATGACAGATGGAGTGGATCGCAGATCCACTCCCAGGAACGAATGCGAAGTATTCGTTCCAACAGAAACCACAGATTCTGCACAATGGTTTGAGGAAGCGTTTACTGAGTATGTCCTTCATCCCGATACGTTCCCTCAGGCTTGTCCGAATACGGCGAAATTGTTGAAACAGCTTTTTTCCGATTAACGCTTTACGCATAAAAAAGGTAGGAAACAACGTTACCTTGATGAATGGAATAAAATAAATAGTGCCAGAGTGAACACATGGCTGTTTTCAATGGTTTTCATGTTCATCGCAGTATGCACATTTGTAGTTCTTAACAAGCATTGGTCGAATAAGCTGAACAGGTGATAAAACTAAACATAAAAATTTATACGAACGTAAGTAACACCCCACACGATTAAGACCGTGTGGGGTGTATTTCTTACTTGTTTGACTTGTCGTTGTTGCACTTCTGACAGAGTATCTGGCAGTTCTCCTCAATGGTTCTACCGCCCTGTGACCATGGAATGATGTGGTCGCCCTGCATTTCCTCGAATTCATAAATGGTGGTCACGCCATTGCCTGCACAGATCGGACAGTTCGATGTGTGATTCTGCTTTGCTTCCTCGGTCTGTCTGGTATAAACTCTTCGTTTCATCTGCTCGGAAAAGGCACGGATGGAAAGCAACTTCTCGTCATGCTTTGTCCGGTCGGAAAGCACATACGGAATAATGCCCGCCTGCTTGGTCACATCCTCGTCTTGCAGGAGCTTGTCGATCAAAGCCCGCATTTCATTGGTGTTGTACTGCTTACTCTTATACTTGTTGTAGAGGATTCCCCAGTCCTGACACTCGGTAAGTTTCTTGCTCATGTTCGGGAACATCCGTTTCGCCCAAGAAATGACTTCCTGAAAGTACACCCAAAGGTCATTGGCATCGGCATCGTGCTGATGGATCGCCATATACTTCCCGCCAGATTCCAGTCCGTCACGGTCTGCAATCCACGAAAGTGCCTTTTCCAGATAGTCCTGCCGGATCGGATTGCCCTTAATAAATCCGTCTGCAAACTGCCCTGCCACACAGTTTCGCTTGGAGAAGAAGTTCTTTGCGTCTGCAAGCCACGGTCCTGCATAGGTAGCGTTCAGAAGCTCCTGATTGGTAAGAGTCTCACCTGCGATATTGATGACCTTGAACCATTCCAGTTTTTCTTCTTCTGTACCCTCGCAGATATAGACCGTCAGCTCATAGTCCTCAATCTGCTGCTTTTCGGTATCGGTCAGATTATGGAAGAACTTGTCGTTTCCGTTGATTTTGATGGCAAAATCGCCATTCAGGTACTGGCAAAGGCTAATCGTTCTCTGCTGCCCATCAAGGATTTCATAGGTATCATCACCTGTCTTGTTCCAGTACATGATATTTAACGGAAATCCTTTGCGAACTGTTTCAATGACCGCATTTCTCTGCTTATCTCGGTAACAGAACTCCCGTTGATATGGGGGTCGACAGCAAAGTTTACCGTCAAGTCCGAAAACACCACCATCACCGTTGTCCGAATAGTTTTTACAAAGGTCGGACACCTTTACTTTTGTTTCCGTGATTTGCATAGTTATTGTTCTCCTTATCTATTGAGTTGCTTTCTGAGTGATTCAGTCCATCTGTCAGATTTGTAAACCACATGAATCAGTCCACCAATATCGGATGGAATTTTACAATTTTCAGAACATACAATGGTAACATTTTTGAGATTACACTTGCTTACCATATATCCAAGTTCGATGAAAACATTAGGTCTTGCCTGCATATATTCAGACCCATCATCAGATACTACTTTGTCATCTTCCGTCATTACGATAATGGCTTTCTGACAATCTTGTGTTTTCTCAAACAAAGCATCCCAAATGCCGCCCGTGAAATCAGATATATCCAAAGTTTTAGGTTCAAAACCTAAATCTTCACGGACAAATTCTTTAATTTCACGCATAATATCTGCGTGTTTGTGAGAATAACTTTGTTTTCAGGAGTTAGCAAATCCATTTCATCAAGTATATCTTCTGCATCCATAGCCCATTTGGAACCGTTAGGTTCTGATGGATGTTCAATTAGTTGCTGTATATCTTTTATCTGCATATCACGCACCTACTTTCTTGCGGACAAATATTCTTGCGTAAGTTAATTTTCCGTTTACGCTTGCTCTATCCTTGCCACTCATTTGCCAAGGCATAGGAAAGAAATAGTCTATCGGCTCAATTTCCGCCTGATTGTTATTCTGGCGTAAGTAGGCTTCCCATTGATTTTGCCTTCTGCGTTTTTTATCATCCCTGCAATCGAGGTCGTACAAGGATACGAAAGTACGGTTGAACTCTCTCTCTCTCTCTCTCGTAAATACAAGGTCTTTACCGTCATCACCTTTACGGAAGGTTACGATTTCAAATTGTTTAGGATTGTACTTATCCAGAAATGTAATAGGAACGCCCATAATGCCATCATAATCTACTGGAATATCAGATACCTTATCAACATTGATAGCATCATAATTATCGTATTTTGGATATTCTTCCGGTGTGTAATGTTTCCAGAGAATCAGCTTTTCGTGACGTTTTTCTATGTCAAGGTTTGTAAAAACAGATATAGCAGGTACCTTTGCATAGTGATGCCCGTCATTCATTTTCTGCGTTTCTTTCTCATCCCACTTTACATAAGAATCCGGGATGCGAAAAACCAAAGTTTTATTAGCCGTATATCCAAGCCACACCTTGTCCTCTTTTAACAATGGGAAAAACTCTTTATATGTGATTGCATTATTATTTCCCCATACAATAAATTTCTTGTTATGCTCCACGAGTGTAGCTACATACTCTCTGAACAGGCTAAACATGGGATTTGTCACAACAATGTCGCACTCATCCAGTAAATCAAGGCACTCCTTATTCCTAAAGTCTCCATTCCCCTCTAGCGGTGTCTTTACCCCGACCTCAATATCGTTGTCGTCACCGCCTGTGTATTCCATCTTGTAGGTCGGCTCGGTCTTATCGTAGTGCGTTGAAATTAGCTTTTTTAGTCCCAGAGCATTGAAGTTCAGATGGAAATACTTCCAGAAGGCTGACCATGTGGGGTCGTCACAGTTACAGAGGACCGTCTTTCCCTTGAAGTGTGGTTTGTAGTGCATGAGTTCCTTTGATACATCGGTAAGCTGCGTGTAGAACTCATCGTTTTTGGCGTTCTTTGCCTTGTGCAGATTAGCATTTGCTGACATTGTGTCTGTTGCGTCCTTTCCAGAAATGTTTTTCTCTACACTTTTTTTATGAATAAATTCTTATGTGCAAAACAAAAAAAGACCTACCGATTTCTTTCCAAAAATCTGTTTTTCTTCATAGCGTTTTATTCATAAAAGAAGTAGGAAACGGAAAGGAAGCATATATGATGAATGAGGCATTATTCAGCAGTAAGAACATGAACTGGTGTACGCCACCGGATTTTTTCAAAGAGTTGGATCGAGAGTTCCACTTCGACCTCGATGCAGCAGCAACCGACAAAAGTGCCAAGTGCAGGAATTATTTCACGCCTGCTGATGACGGATTGAGCAAGGACTGGGGAGGACACTCCGTGTTCTGGCTCATTCCTGCCCGAACGGACACAAGCTACTATCACGACTACATCTTCCACGGAAAGGCTGACGAAGTACGTTTTATTCGCGGACGATTGAAGTTCACGGACGAGGATGGGAACGCAGGAGACTCTGCCCCATTTCCTTCGGCTGTCATTGTATGGCGAAGTCCGGACAGGAAGAGGAAGAACACATAAAAGTAAAGGACAATTGAGAGGTAATACTTCATGGAACAAGACGATATTCTTTTGAAGAAATTACAATCCATTCCTGAATATCAGGAGTTTCAAAAGGAAAGAAAAATATATGCACTCCGTGCGATGCTTTTTAGTATCTTTTTCTTTGGTGCCGTAACGCTCGACATAATTCGGTCGGTTACTCATGATACTTCTGTGTGTCTCGATGTTATATTCATGATGATCGCTCTTGTATGTCTTGCGGTGTCGATAGGATTGATATTCTTTGCGTTTTTGAAAAAACCTACCTTTATCATCGAGGGCATAACTAAAAAAGTGCAACGGATAACTTATCGTGGTGATTATGAAGAGAATTTGTATCTTGTATCGAACGGTACCATTCAGGAATACTGGGGAAAATATGTCACAGATTTCCTTTGTTTCCACGGAAGCAAAAAGAGCCACGCCATTGGTGAGAAAGTACTTTGCTTTTGCTTTTCGATGGGTGGTGATAAGTGGATCGTTTCGGAATGAATATAGAAATAAAAGTGTCAAGAAAACAGAGAAATAGAATTATGCGGCAAATTTCCATAAAGTAAAAAAGCCAAGCTCAACGCTCGGCTTGGTACCAAGTGTTATTTTCAAATAGAAAGTTGAGGACATTATGACTTTAGTTGATCGTGAAATAAAAGAACAGCATGATGATTTGATTTTGCAGGGATATGACGAAAAGAATATCAATCCGACCTCGTATGACCTTACGATCGGATCCATTCTTTCCGGTCACGGGGAAAGCGATGTCCTTACCCTTCTTCCTAACGCGACCGTTTTTGTGAAAACGAAGGAAGAGATACATATCCCTGACAACCTGTGCGGACACATCGGAGAGAAGAATTCTCGTATAAGAGAAGGTTTATGGGTGTCCGGTCCGACTTACTTTCCGGGGCATACTACCTTCGTCTTTCTTCGGGTGCGGAACGTCTCCCAGAACGAAATTACCATCAAGGCAGGAGATAAAATCGCACAGATTTCCTTTGAAAAACTGGGAACAACTCCCGATCACCCGTACAACACGATTCCTGACGCTTCCTTTAACGAAGAGGATGAATATCGTGGAATGGGAAAGTACACATCGGAATACGAGAAACGGATCAGACCGGTGTCGGATAAAAGGGACAAACTTGCGATTCTTGCCCTGATTGGTTTGTTGGCATCTATCTTTTCTGCGAATTTAATTTTTACTTTACTTGGTATGGTCGATTTCGTTTCGTTTCCAAGCAAAATAATAGTATTCGCGATCAATCTATCTCTTGGAATTATTATTGGGTTGTTCGCGGGTCTCTTGGAATCAGCTTTGTTATGGAATCCGAAAGGCAGATAACAAGGAATGAAAAATTAAAAAAGGAGGAAAAAGATGGGAAATTACGGAAAGAACTATACACCGCTGCATTTTCTAAGGAAGGCTATTGATGTAGACGCAGAATTTGTTCATTCCGGCTACGGGGGAATCATGGGCTTCCCGAATTTCAAGGACTGGAAAAAGAAATTCTCGCCGGAAGACACCTTAAAGTATCTTTGCAGTGACGATTATCTTTATCCAGACTGTAAGGAGGAAGAGAAGCGGAAAATGAACGAGGCTATGATTACAATGAGTCAGTACATTCTGACACCCAGAGTGATGAAGAACATCACAAAAGGGCAAGCAAATTTTGTCACGGAAATGCGGGATATGACAATTTTACCAATTCTTCTGCATTTCTGGGACAAAAACAAACAGGTTTATAAGCCTGATGAGGGCTTCGCTTCGGCTTTGATCGAAACGGATTCTGTAATTCTGACGAAGGATGCCTTACAACATCTTCCGGCGAATACGTTCTACATCGACCTGTCGGATACCAAGATGCTTGATCCAATCATCGGAACCTTTGTAAATGTAACTTTCATCGAAGAAAATACGGCATTTATCAATATCTTTCTTCTGACGGTTGCCGAGGAATATTTTTCCTTTTATACAAAAGGTACATTCGACGAGAATGGAATCTGCATTCTGGATTTCGACCACATTTTCAAGAACATAGGCGGAGGTATGCCGTCTGAATATGTGGCGATTGATCCGTTCGGTAAAAAAATCAGATACGCAAATATTCAGGTCAGCCGGGAGAACACGAATATGTTCTGTCTTCTGCTTCTGGGGTATCTGACCTCGAAGCGGCCTGAGATCACGGACAATCCTGTGACAAAAGGAACCTATCGGAAACCGAGCGGTACTTCAGTTCCCAGGCAGAGATGGTCGGAAGTCGAAATCCATGATGTCGGCGTCCGCTACGGAACAACGCTTCGGGCCTTTGCGAAATCGTACAAAGAAGAGGCCGAAAAAGAGAACAAAGAGGAAAAGCTGACAGACGAAAAACGGAGAAAATCCCCGATCCCGCACTTCCGCCGCGCCCACTGGCAGAGATATTGGGTCGGAAAAGGCCGGAAAACGTGTCAGTTGGAGTGGATAGAACCGATATTCGTCTTATCCGAAAAGGAAACGGCGAAAGATGTGGTGATTCACCGCATGACAACCTAAAAGAAAAGACCGTAGAGTGAAAGCTCCGCGGTCTTTTTTCGTTGTTGTATTCGTTCTTCAGTTGTTGTTTTTAGGGCTATGTAAATTTACCGGTTGAAAATGGTTTTGTTACAAAACCTCTGTTTGCGGTCTTTTCAACCACTTATTTTACATAGCCCATATAATATTAATAACCATGAATTATTTTTCTTATGGCCATAAGCATAGCGAAAATTGCTAAAAGAAAAAATATCCACGCTATTATCAATACTTCATCTAGCCATCTTTTTGAAAAAACTTTATTAGGATTATCCTTTTTAATATATATGATAGCCGAACTTCCTATCATATTTTCTTTCAACTTTTTAAGTAGAGTTCCTCTACTTTCCTCTTTTGTTAATGTCATGCCTTTATATTCAAATTGATATACACCATGATATAAATATAAATCATAATAAAAATTATCAATTCCTCTAGTAAAAGAGCTTTCTACTTTAATTCCAGAAAGAACAGCATTCGTCTTTATAAAATTAGTAATAAAATAATGCTTATAAATAATCAAAAGAACACCAATTACTGCAAGGGCAATCGAAATATAAATATATTTATTATATATTATGTTATCTGGCATAATTTTTCTCCTTAAATTTAACATTGTTAATTTTTTTCTGCTTCCTTTTCTGCTTCCTTTTCTTTCTATGCGTAAAATCTTGAAAGCCATACAGAAAAAAACAAAAAAATTCCCATCAGAACAAATCTAATGGGAAATAAAAGAGAGAAAAGTCAACCAAGGATAGAAAACGTTAATTACAGTCCACCGTAATACATTGCCATGCTTTCTTTCGTAATCACATGGTCACATCCCGTCCCTTCGGGAAGACCTTTCTTTGCCAGTCTCCACGGATCTTCCATCTGCGTCAGTTGGCTCAGTCGCTCTGCACTTTGGCATCCATAGGACAAAAGCACCTGATCGATGGTGTACTTCTGGTCGTTTGTGAGATTGCCTTCCCCGCCGGTCTCGTCCTTGGCACTTATGGTGTATTTTCCCTTTGTCTTTTCAAACAGTTCGGGGCAGACCGGACCATTTGCCCACGCCTGAAAGTCCTCCGGAAACAAGGGAGTGTCGTCCCAAACAAACGACCATGCCTGTGCGTAATAACACAGTTTCTGGAGTTTCATTGCTGACATCGGGCCGGACTGCTCCAAAATGTATTTCGCCGTATCAAAAACATTTGCCATTTTTGGTTTCCTCTCAATAGTTCTTAAAGTTTAGCATTGTCTAGTATCAGCTTTTCGACTCTTCCAAGTCTTTCTCTACATCGTGTAAAATATCGTATTCCTTGACCTCTTCAATCATCATTATTCTAACATCAAACAGGTGGAAGTCAAATACGTTCCTGCATTACTTGGTACTGTTCCTCGACTTCCCGAACGTTCTGGTCGATCAGACCCGGAGGACTCATCAACGCACCACACTCTTTGCAGATGGTTGCGGTGACGAAAAAGCAGTAGTCCCTGCCTTCGATCGTCTGTACAATGCCCTTCTTCGTGAGAGAGTATTCGGTCTCTTTCCTGCACTTTGTACAAAAGTCTATTTTCTTCTTCTCTGCCATAGGTTTTCTCCTGACCTTTGCGACCGAATCAATCTAGTCGCAATCTAGTCACAATCTGGTCACAATTCGTTCCAAGTTAGTCCCAACTTAGTCCAAAGTTAGTTCCAAGTTGGTTTCAAGTTTAGAAGGAATCAGTCTGCCTTCCGAACCAAATCCTCGATGATTTTGGACCGGGACATCTTGTGTTTCCTTGATAACTTCGTGAGCTTTGCTATCACGTCTCCTGAAAGAGAGAAAGACTGTATCTTCTTCCCTGTTTCCTCCGGTTCTTCGACAGTAAAGAACTGCTGATAGTCCTCCGGGTACAGATAGGTTTCTGCCCACTCTTTAGCCTGTGTGTCGGTCAAGGGAATGATCTCCTCTCCATACGCCCAATTGTTCAGGCTGACTTCTTTCCTGTATTTTGATTTTACACCGCCTTTTCCGTACAGAAAGAATTCCCCTGTACGCTTCTGAAATAAGGCTTCGTAGGCACGTTCCTCTGCGGTGTCACCGTATTCACGATCCCCGCAAAGGTGTGCCGTTTCTGTATTATATCGTTTTCCCCTAATAATTTTCTGCATTGTTGTTCCTTCCTTTTTTGCCGATGTAACGTTCATTGCTCCATTATTATAAATTTATTATAAATCACGAAAGCACTCTCCGGCATCCCTTTCGCTCATTCCGCTTGCAAGACACCGGAAATATCTTTGCTCAACTCTCCAATTTACGATCTCTTTGATTCTACCATATTCCGTTCCTGTCACTTTCCTGTTTTTTGCAGTCCATTCAAGCGTCTCACACTCCTCGATCAGGTGATACAGGTCATCAAAATCTGTAATCTTGGTTTCTGCAATTGTAATGGGAAAATCTATCTTTTCATCTTCCAAGTCGTCTTTAATACAGTACAGTGTACCGTGCATGGATTCCAGATTGAAGATCCAATCTTCCTTGACTCTATATTTCCGTTCATATTCCTGCTTACTCATATCCTCTCTTCTCCTTTATCCTCTATTCTTTCCTCTTTGACTTCCTCTTTGACCTTCTCAATACTTGTAATGTCAAAGCACCACGGGGCTTGTTCACCGCCACCGGAAAAAACTACGTTCTTCATCTGCTCGATTGCTTCTTCTGACAGTTCATCAAGAGTATCAATTATTGCCACATACTTCATACTTTATTTCCTTCCTTTCGTGGACACTCAAACGTCTCGCTGATAACCGCACCATCGAGCCTGCCCTCATCAATCTTTTTCCACTCTTTCGGATTCTTCTGCACCAGTTTGTGCAGTTTGGTCTTTTGGTTTCATCAAAATCAATATCTTTCAGATTGATTGAACATTATAAATGGTGTCATTCCATTCTTTCTTTGCATAGTTTCCTGCAGATTTGAGAATCTGCATTATCACGTCACCATAGGTTGCGTCCTTTGGGATTTCGATCGTATTGACTTCCTCTTCTGTCACTTCGTGACGACAGAATGGTTCGCCATCGTCATAAATCCTGCTCGTGACCTTTTTGTAAAAGACCGTTTCTTTGAGTAAGTCGCTCATGCCTTTCCTTCTCCTCTTCCTTCTTGATATAAGTCTTTAGCACAAGAACTGTCATATCAGACTTATCCTCTTCCTTTAATACCATCGACAGTATATCGAGATTTGCTATGATGGTATTGAGTTTTTCGGATCTTTCGTAATCGCTCTGCCCCATGATGTCCGCATAGCGAACAACAAATAGGCGAAGTATATTTGAAAGACCCATTTCATTCAGCATCCTTCGGATCGTTTTCGGACGCATGACATCCCCGATTTCATGATGCTTAATGATCCAAAGAATCGTTTTTTTATCTCTACAAATGCCTGTTTCGTCAAGGATCTCCTCGGCGATTTCGGCACTCCTTTTGGCATGACCGATGAACCGGTCTGTACCGTCAGGCTTTGTCTCTCTGACATCGGGCTTTCCGATGTCATGCAACATCGCTGCGGTAATTGTAATATCATCAGCGTATTCCTTCGGAATATGGCTTACAACGACCTCGATATGGTGCCCCACATCGTAGATGTGATGTGGGGTGTTCTGTGGTGTTTCATAGCACCGTTTCATTGCGGCTTTATATGTAGCACTTTCTTTTATCTGATTCATCGTACTTCTTCCCCTCTTTCCTCTTTTACCTTGTCATAATACAGGTAAAGAGCCTTTTCGATAAGCTCGGTTTCTTCCGGATACGCAGAGGAAAACGAATCGCCATACTCATCCTTGAGATCATCCAATGTGGTTAAGATGTTGATTATGTATCTCTCGTCTATATTTGCCATATTTTGTTTCCATCCTTTTCTAGTTCGTCCAAGAAATTCTTACACCGTTCGGTCAGTTCGATTCCACTCTGTCCTTCCATTCTTACGATGGAATGGGTGTGAAAACGAATCGCTTTCTTCTGGCACTTGTACGGTTTTGTGATCGTAAGTGTGTTAGAGGGGAATTCGCCTGTCGATCTCTTCATCCTTCGCTCTCTCCTTGTATCTCTCCGGTAATGGCATCCACGCCACGATCTTATCGGTAACAGGTTCTATGTGATAGATCTCTTCCCAGTAGTCCCTCTTGTATCTGGCAACTAACATATCTCCATACTCATTTTGTACAAGATAATACTTCGAAACACTATCTACATACTCGTTTTCTTTCGGCAGTCGTTCGCTGCAAGGAATCCATCTTGTCTGCTCTAAGGCTTGGATGGCTACATCGGTGTAGTCTTCTTTTTCTCCGATGGAAGCTAAGCGACTACTGATCCGTTCAAGCTGCTCGATTGCTTTCTCTTTCGTTGTCATTCTTCTCCACCTTTTCTGTTTTTCAAATATTTCTTTACATCGCAATCATCCGCTTCTCTGTCACACTTCTTCTTGTCACACATAGGACAGCATATCCGCCTTGCGTTTGATTCTTCACTTGTCATTCTTCTTTACCTCTTCTCTTGTTTCATCTATCAAGAAGTCGTCAACGCTCGCTTCATATTCGTATTCCGAGATGTTGTCTTCTTCAAAATCGTAGTCCTCGATCCACCTGCAAATATCCATTCCGCTATACTCTGCTAATTCCTTCTGCATTTCTAATGCACGGATGGCTATCCCAATAAACTCTGCGTGTTCGCCACCAAATATCTCTAATTGTTCTTTGCCATGTGTGATTGCTTCTTGTACCGTCATTCTTTTCCCCTCTCATCGATTTTTGCCCCGCAATTCGGGCAATACTTAAACTCATATTCGTGATATATAATGTCATCACCGTCTTCGTTACGTTCTATTCTGCTCCAATCCTGAAGTTCAATACCGCAGTTAGAACAAACAAACTGGTCACATTCTCCATAGTTCGTGTTGACATTGTGGCATTTTTTCGGTGCAGGTGTTACGGATGGCAAATTGTTATAACAAGCAATAAGTAATTCCTTATACGTTTCTACTGTCCTATCCTCGTCCAGTACCGAATCCATTTTATTTAACGTATCAAGTACTGCTTGCCTGCTCACCGTATCCTTGCAAGGCTCTTGTTCTAGTGCTTTGACGATTTCTTCCAATTTTCCATAATCTTCGATTGGAAGATAATCGGTGAGATAACCTTTGATTTTATTTACCGCTTCTTCTTTCGTCATTCTTCTCTACCTCACTCTTCCATCTTCTGGAATAGCTCACAAGGAAAAGGAGAACCGATCTCTCTTTCCACACTATTGCAATTCATGTTGTGCTTTGGACACCAGAAAGTTTCCTCATCAACAAGGAAAACAGAAAACATACAATCTTCACAAGTAAACTTCTTATCTTTCATTGATTTCCCCTTCCGATTTGTGAACTACTCCGACTTAATACTTTCTTGTTTATCTAATGGAACGGTTCTGAAGCCTTTTGCAAGGCAAAGTGGAACGATACAAAGTATCGTTCCACTTCGTATAACGAAAGCTCAGATTGAACCGTCTTGCTTCCTGAATAGCTTCCATTTCTGTTTCTGTCTCTCTTACCTTCACGAACCCTTTTCTTTCTGCTTCTTCGAAAACATCCGACGAGAACACCCGGTAGATTGTACGGTTCGTTTTTTCACAATAGACACCATACTTAAACATTTTCTCTCTCCGATTCTGCCTTGTCTTTACTCTTTAATTACATCGCAGTTCTCGTCTGTCTGTTCTTCTGTTATCATTTCTCATTCTCCTTGTCCGACTTATTAAAAGCTGTTTCGTCTCCATTTATATATCTCATAAATAAATCAAAACTATATTCTGCGGAGTCTTCATATTTGTACGGTTTTTTCGGTCTGTCCTGTTCCTCAATCAACCTGTCAATTCGATCCTGTTCCCGTTTGTGCTGCCAAGCCAAAGGCTCATTACCCTTTGCACGATTTTCCTCTACGGTGTACTCATAATCTCTGTATTCATATACGAGATAAACAAAATCTCTATCATACCCTTTGCCATAATACTTGCGGATAAACTTTGCTTTATTCATAAATAAATCCTTTTCTCCCCGTCTTGCCGATAGGTCAGCTAACTTTATTTTATTCGATTCTGCTCGCCCAGATAGTAATTACACGTTTTTCATCAGCATTCCAAACATGAAGGTCATTAAACTCAAAAACCCTTTGAATTTCTGTGAAATATCCTTCAGATTGAAAATCAGATTCTAGTTCTTCTGCCGCCTTGTTCGCCGCTTCGCACTCATCGGTGCAACCGTCATGCTCTTCGTCCATTCCGTAAATTCCTAAATCAACCGCTTTTCCGTTCTCTTCTGTATGAATTTCAAATTCCATCATATTTTTTGTCCTTTCTATCTCTCTTCTGTTTATAGACTTCATGCTGTTTCTCCTTTCTCTTTTTCTTCCCTCTTGATAGTTATATAATAGCATTACATTATATAAAAGTCAAGCCATAGAAGAAGAAAAGATAAAAATATCTTACCGTTCTTTCCGAACATTAGTTCCGATGGTCGTCCATCTGGTCTGCACCCGCTGTGTTGTCTTCGGTTCGTTCTTTGGCAGGTTCAGTGCGTCCGTTGTCTGCTTCTCCTTTTTCTCCCGATGTCTCGCCAAAAACAGGGAGAAGAGACTGTCATACCGCTTTTGTGCTTCATGTTCTGTCATGCCATGTTCCACACCGTGCTGAATGAGGATAGTGCTTATTACACGGTATATAGCGATAGCAGCAGAGATCACAACGATCGTGATCAATAGTTTATCGTTCATAAATTAAATCCTTTCCTAGGGATGATGCTACCGAAGTTCGTTCTACGAACTTTAACGCGGAGTCTTTGCAGAGCAAAGACTCCGAAGTAAGCAACAAGTTGCTTGATGTTTCACGCTACTCTATTTAATTTATGAGTAAAAAATAATTCGCTGTTCTGCAATATTCGCTCTCTACATTTTTTTATTTTTATGCATAAAAAATTATAGAAATGGGAAAAACCAACTTGGTTTTAGAGGAAAAGGACTTATGGATAGATACAATGAAGCGGTAATTGATATTCTTAAAAATAATATAAAGAAAAACCATCCTGAAAAATTACATGAATTTCAGGAAGACTTGGCAGACTGGATGGATCTTGTGGAGGATGATGGTAATCTTGCCGGAGGATTCGATGAAAAATTTTGTGACAGTTTCACAAAAAAAATGGGGTAACGATTTCGGCCTTTGTGGATACGGTGTTCATGTCGAAGTTGCAAAGCAATATCCCGAACTGAAGAAACAAGCAAAAAATAATATCAAAGATGCAATAGAGTGGGCTGATGCAGATGATTGGAAAGAGAGTTTTTGGAGTGAAATCTATCCTGACGATGTTTGTCATGTAAAAGACGGAGTGAATTATTGGGTTAAAATATACGATCAACTGCGAGAATGGGAAAAATTTTTTGGTATAAAGTTTGACCTTTACGAACTGAACGAAACTATAGCAAATTGTATTGATAAAAATACAGATCTAGAACTTCCAAGAGACGAAAACTTGATAAGTCAGTTACCCGAAGAGGTTTTTGATAATATATGTGATTTAAGAAAATACGAACCGAAAAGCAAAGAGGAACATGAAGAAGAACGATAAACCCAAGAGATAATCTGTTCGGTAAGTCGCATGAAAACTTGCATTTTTCAGCATACTTAAGAGAGTCGGAGCGATCCGGCTCTCTTGTGTTATATATTTATCAGATTGCTTTCTTTCTGAATATCCGAAGTAGAGCACGCAGAACATCCAGACCGATCGTGATCCCGCCAAAGAGCAAAAAGAGTGATTTAAACTCCATCCACGCAAAGCGGAAACAAAAGCCGAGCTCTCTGATACTATAGGCGATTGGCTTGTTCACATACGTCTTCAACCAACTAGACCTTGGGTTTTCCCGCAAAGTAGTCAGCTCCGCAAACTTCTGATTCTCCATAGCTTTGTACTTTTCCAGTAACGCCAGTTCCTTGGCATATTTTGGATTAGTATATACGGGAGAGGTCAGGATTCCGGGGTTCTCGGCTTCGGAAAATTCGTCATTGTGATATGCGTCTGCCGTCAAACCAACGACTGTAAATTTCTTGATTCTGTTGATAAGACCGGATTCCTTTTCTGTCTGCGACTTGTCGATTATCTGACTGACAACATAATAGACATTACTATCAGTAGTGATTTTCTCGTTCGCAGTCCAACTCCGTGCAAGAATGACAAAGCTTGTAATGAATATGGCAAGCATACCGCACACAAATACCGCCGTCCACAAAAAGAACCTGAACTCAATACTGTAATACAAAAGCAAACCAAAAATGACGGCTATTGCCATTATCACATTTCCTACATGATTCATCGTGAAGAACCCATAAAACACAACAGGAATAAGAATAGAAAGTGTGACTACTCGCAGCTGTTTTATCCCAAACAGACACACGATCCCATCAATCATATATCCCCATAATTCGACTAATATCAAAGTATCCACAAAACTACCTCCCACATCATTTCAGATGATTACATTATCGCAGATTACTATTGGGAGTTTTGCACTTTTTCGGATACAAAAAGAGACGGACAGTTTTTTATCTGTCCGCCTTTTCTTTAATAACCTATGTTTGTTAACGACTCTGCTCTTCGACCGCCTGAAGCAGTTCTGCCTTTTGCTCCGGTGTGATCCGCATATACCGAAGGGAACGAGGATTATTTTCATATGCAGCCTTAAGTAAGTCCATACTTGGTGTGCGGATATATCGAATGGCAAGACCGTTGTTTCTTACGGCAGTCATCTGCATTTCCTCATCCGCATTACGGAAGTTCCGTAGCAGTAGTCCGTTTCTGCTTAAAGCAAGGTTTACAATACTCGGATCTGCCTTCTCCTTAAAATTCAGGATATTGGTCGGATTCTCCAAGACTAATTCCCGCTGTGTGGACAGGGGAAGGTCAGTCTTTTTGGTGATGCTGTCGATGTCACGCTCTGCCGCAGCGATCGTCACCTCCTCTGTCGGGTTCTGAATATGCTTGAATGCCAGGGGGTCTTGTTCTACAGCTTTCATCTGCACCTCGGGATCATTTTGCAAATTCCCCGCAAACTGAATTGCAATACCATTCTGTTCTACGGCAGTGAGTACCAGTTCCCTGTCGTGATACGGGCAGTCTTTCAAAAGCAGTCCGTTTCCATGAAGAGCAATTTGCCATGCCTCTTTGTCCGGGTGGTTCAGTGTCAGTATCGCTCTCGGATCCGTTTCCAAAAGCACATTGTAGATGGACGGATCGGGGTTCTGTATCGATGGTATCAGAGACGGCTCTGTTTGAACGATATATTCCTGTACCGATAAATCGGGATGTTCGATATACCTGATAGCCTCCGGATTGATGTGAACCGCCCGCATTTGTATGTCTGCATTGTCAGGCTCGTTCAAGAACGCCTGCCCCCATCTCAACCGGTCACGCATGGACATGGCGGTATCTGAGTTATCGCAGAGCGATAACGAAGAGTTAAAGACCGTAGGTCGAACATTGGAAAGCCATGACAGTTCCGGTCTCATCAGAATGTCGTACTTGGATGGGATAAGTTCCCGTTCCATTACATGGATCTTTTCAGGGTTCTTGATCTGTAACATCAGATTGCCATTCTGTTTCAAGGCTCTTGCGTTCTCATGGTAGTCGCTGTACGGATGCCTTCCATTCACCATGGTCGGGATCGGTACTGTGCTTGGCACTCTGATCCCCCAACCGGTCATACCCTGATTATAGCCTGAACCAACGTGCATATTCCGATATGGCATATGTTCTGCCCATGCAGCGATAAGGTCGGAAAACTCTGATACCTTTCTGTCGTCAGCAAATTCCATATTGTCGAATACTATTGTACTGCTTGCTTCATTTACCCATGTGTAAGCCTGTGCCAGACATTTGCCCGAGATCCATTTACCGTCTTTCATGTCACGGTTTCGGACAATGGCGGTTATTCCTGATGTCGGACTGGTGATGATGTCACGGACACAAGTCTCTCCCGCATTTCCATAACGCTGACAACAATGGGTATCGTAGCCGACCAGAAGATTTCGATAGTCATTCGCATCCAACATCAGAATGGTGTATTTCCCATCGGTCACCTCGATATTTCTTCCACGGATCGAAAGGTCAGTGTCTGCAAAATCAATGTTGAAGTCCTGCTTGAAAAGCTTTGCATCCTGTTTACCACGGTTCTGCCTGATGTCATATATCAGTTCCGTAACAGACTTGTTTTCACCGAACTCCTTGATGTCGTCAATAGATTCCATGACCGTCATCAGTTCTGCCGTTTTAATATTCTTATGAGCATTGTACCATGCAAAGAACCCTCGTTTTTCATACAGATTTATCTTATTCGGATCAAGGAATGTTGCAAAGGCTTCGATATGTTCTTTCGGCGTTTCCTGAAAACGTATCTTGTCGGCAAGGGCATACAGGGCGAAGTTGTGCATCCGTGCCACCTTACTCAGATTCGGCAGAGAGAAGTCGGCGACCATTTTCCGAATCTCGTCATCCGACAAGATGTGTCCTTCTCTCATGCAATGAGCAACGACATATTCATTAAGTACCCTTGGCGAACGCCCGATGACACGTTTGAATTCTGCATCTGATTTTTGAATACATTCCGTCATTTCAGTCGGATGCTGAAGTTCCATGGAGGGATATATAAGAGATATCATTATCTCTTTCAAAGGCGTTCTTGAACCCGAAGTACGGATCGGTGTCGTTCCGCTGATATAGTAATCGTCCTCATCATCTTTCATGAGTTCGAACGCCTGTTTCGTCAGGATATATCCCGGACGCTTTTCTTCGATCATTCGTTTTAATTCGACGAACTTTCTCGGATGGATATGTCCTTCCGTCACCACACGTTTTTCATACGGTGTGAATTTATCATAATATCGAATGGTATCAATATCGGGATAACGGTTCTTGGAAGAGATACGTCCTTCGTCATCATTGAAATGCCAGAACAGGTCATTTCCGACCTGCGATAAGCGGACTCGCTCCTGCACCGGCTCATCCAAATCCATGACGGTTGGAAGAATACCGAGAGCGTCCTGTATTTCATCCGTCAGAGTCTTTTTTGACGGCGTAAAGGCAGTAAAGCTGTTCTGTTTTGATAAAACACCATTTCGGAACGGACGGTAGTCTGTCAAAAGCCTTGGCTCTTCGTAGAAATCATCATCCATTTCGATGATGTCCTCTTCGGTCAGATATTCATTATCATAAGGCACTCCATTTAATGGAGTGGATCTTTGATCCACTCCTAGGAACGGCTCTGAAAGAGTCGTTCCATTTCCAACAGCGGGGTTATCCAATTCATAATGCGGTTCTCTGCCTGACGGGTGAAATGTTTTTACCGTTGTACCGTCAGGATAAGGTCTGTCCTGTTCGATCATGGTAAGAACATCAGTCAGCGGTTTATCTGACGTGATGTCGATTATGATATTGTCCGACTTCATATGTTTCGGAGTGTATTTTTGTGCTTCACCATTATAAATAATCAAGGTTTTGTCCTTTCTTTTTTAATAATGGAAAGGGACTAATGTCCCTTTCCTAGGAACGAACCAAAGGTTCATTCCATTTCATCAGGGGTTTGGATCGGGAAGAAAGTCAAGTATGTCCATCTGCCTGTCTAGTGTCAGGTCGTTCGGAATCTCTAACGGTCTGTCAGAACGAGTATTGTTAGAGTTTGCAGAACGAACATTTGTAGAATGAGTATTCGTAGAGCGAACGCTGTTAGTATGGTTCTGCCTATTCTCTGAATTTGTAAGACGTTCTGCTTCTTCTTTTGCTTCCTGTTTCTCTCTTGCGATCTCTGCCCAAAGGCTTTCCTCATTGAATCCGTAAGGTCTGCCTGTGATTTCGTAGGCTTCTTTCAGAAAGTTATTGAGTGTATATTCGCCCTTTGACGGAGTAGCCTTTGAGGTATATGTTCCGACACACTCGCAGGTGTCTCTGGCTCTCGACGCAGCAACGAACCACAAACGGTATTTTTCTTCCTGTGCTGCGGTGTGCATACCATGAGTATGCTTATAGGAAGGAGCGTCGAAATTATCCAGAGTATAGTAAACGTGATTCCACTCTCTTCCTTTTGCGGAATGGATCGTTGAAAGAGCAACACCGTCATACTGCTTTTCACGCTTGAATTTGGATGACTGACCATACTTCCGAATAGCGTCGAAAAGGTCTATGAGTTCGTCCATCGACTTGCAGGGACGGACTTTGGTGTCCATAAAGTCCTGAAAGCACTCATCTGTCTGATCGGGATCTAATTCTTCGCACATGGCGATAAAAGACTCTACGCTCGGTTCTCCGTCAAGGTGTTCCCGTGTGAACCGAGCGATATGATCTTCTATCTGCTCGTTACTGGCATTCATCAATGCCCCATGCAGTTTTGCATTGATATAGTCAGCAATACCCTGTGTCATTCGATACATATAGGAGTCAAAGAACGACTCGATAGCAGCACAACGACTGTTCTGCGTATAGGGTATCGGATTCATAAGTATTGATGGAATACCGACCTTTGTCAAAGCGTCTGCCATTTTCTGAAGCTGCATTCCCGTAGATGCAAGGAAAGAAATATCGGCGGGATCTGTTCCACGGTCTACCTCGGCTTTTATCTTTTCCGCTAACGCCTCGTATTCCTGCTTTTCTGTGTAATATCCGTTGACACGAACCGGATCGCCGTTTTCTCTGGTCGGGATCAGTGTCTTATCGATCCTGTTATCAGACAACTCAATGACATTGTTTGCACCTTTGATGATGTTTCCCGTACTTCGGTAATTTTCAAGGATATTGAAGTCGTTGAAGGAATATCCTACTGCTTCGTTACCATCACCTAAATACTTTCCGAAATTTACCATGTATTCAGGACTGGTATGACGGAATCCAAAGATCGCCTGACTGTCATCACCGATACACATGAGGGACTTGAACTTTGCCGACTCCTTTAACTGCTGTAAGAGCTGTACCTGCGGAAGGTCTGTGTCCTGAAACTCATCGACCATGATATGCTCAAAACCAATTCTGTCAAAAAGAGTCGGATGCAACTGTACCAGTTTCTGTACTTCCTTGATCTGGTCGGCAAACTCGATATAGTTGTTTGCTTTCAGGGTATTATTGTATTCCTCATACATAAGGAAGATGTTGTCCAAGTCACCACGGGTAAACTTGATGGGAGATATTGTCGGATTCAGCCATGGATTTCGGTCTCTCGTGAAAGAGCCGTCCTTATCGCCTTCTTTTATCTGCGTAAAAATATCCTTGCATTTGTCCAAGGCGGATGCGTTAAAGAAAGATACGGAACTCTGGAATCGTTCATAAGTTCCCGCCCAACAGGTGATCTTCGGATATTTTCCCAAGATGTCATTGATGATGGCAGCACGGATCTCGTGATCGGGCTGTAACACTCTCGGCGGTGCGGTATATCCTAACTCGTCATAGTAAGCGTTTACCAAATCCTGACAATAGGAATTGAATGTCTGCACCCGTAATTTATCGAAATCAACATCTATGCCGGAAAAGGTAGCATACCGCTTGATACGCTCTTTCATCTCGTCAGCACCGGCATTAGTGAAGGTGATGTTCAGAATGTTTTCAGGCTGAACACCATCCTGCAAAAGTTTGACGTTACGCATAGCTACCGTCATTGTCTTTCCCGAACCTGCACCTGCATTGACACGGCTTACGCCTGAATTATTGTTAACGACCGCCTGCTGACTGTCATTCATCTGAATTTCGGAGAATGGTCTGATGTTGACATTTGTTGTTCTTGGAATGGGCGGTTCGGTATAGTGGCAGATGTTGTACTTCGGACAGTCACCGCAGTTTTCTTCTTTCAGAACTTCGTTCTGTGCGTTTTCGTTGTAATGCGAACTGAGTTCTTCTTCCAATTCCGGGGTGTCAGTAATAATATGATGTCTCTGCGGATAGGTCTTTGCCTGCCTGTGCATGCTTCGAAGTTCCTCGTCGGAAGGTTCGTAGGATAGCATATGTTCTTTTGAAAACTTATCTTCTTTGGAATCACGATTCCGAAGAAAATTCTCTTCTACGATTATTTTGGAATCAGGGCAAAGTTTCTTTCCCAGAAGGATCAACGGGTAAACCTCATCCATAGCGGAAGCCTCCTTCTGCGACTTTGTTCTTCCCGTATGCTCTCTGACGATCGTGACCTCGTTACCGTTTTTTGTGATGTAGTCGCAGACAGCACGCATTGGCTTTCCGTCAAGCCATGTCACAACATTGTCTGTCATGTCGCCGTTTTTATTCGGAAAAAGCATTGGAGAGGACGTATCAGTAGGGTCTGCTATTTCGGGGAAGATAAGTTCCCTCTGTTCCCAATCACAATATTCCTTGATGTGATGAGCGTACATATTGATAATGCCCTGTTTCTGATACTGCTGTTCCCATGTAATGCCACGCATATCAAAGGTCGATGCCAGTTCGTCTCTGATTTCCTGCTCATCGTTCGGAAGGTCGCCTGCAAGTACCATATTCCAGACTTCCTTTATTGCAGACGCCCTGACAATAAAGTCTCTGCGTGAACTAAGGTGTGCGTTCTGATTCTTTCCGCAGAAAGACTGCGGTGTGAGTTCGCCTGAACTTCTCATTTAAATCTCCTTTCAAGAACTTGTTCTTTCTTATTCTTTTATGAATAAAAACAAAACTTTGTAAACGTCATTAGTTTTTTACGCATAAAAAAAATGACGAAAGGAATGAGAAAAAATGATCGTATTTGTTTTTAAGACGGACTCCGGTGTCCGGCTGAATTATTCAGGAAAACATGATGAAAGCAGCACCTTCTTGGGTTGCGGTCGGACGAAATCGGAACTATGGAGCTTGGTACGGCTTTATATGTCAAACGATGAATTTGAAAAAGCGTATCGGGAACTGTTGCCTGAAAAAATATCAGGGAACTGGCAGTCCAACCCATTTGAGCGAATGAGAAAACAAAGTTTCTTGAAAAGGAGAGAACGTCAATGATCGGATGGCTTATAGTTTTTGCTCTGCTTGTTGTATTTGATGGAATGCTCTTTTTGGGAGCTTGCAAGATAAACGAAAGAGAGGACTCTCGTGCTCACTAATACCCACAGGCTTGCCTGTGAGGTTGTCTAACAACCCTTGGTGAGTAGCCTAAGTGCTTCGGGCACTACGTTAAGAGAGAATACATAGTTACCTAGAACAAAGAAAGGTAGGTTAAAGGCGGTTCCTTCCGCAGGCAAGCCTGTGGGTTTCCCGCCAAAAATATATGACGAAAGAAGAATATGAAAAGTCAGGTCAAAGCGAGCCGTTCATCAACGCTCTGGAGGCAAAAAACCTTCCGTATGTTCCCGACAAGGGGAAGGAACGTACAAGGGAAGATGATCAGCCTGTATTGTTTGATACAAGCATGGCTGAATTTCGTAATGCGAACATACAGACCCGAATACACATGGAACAGGCTAAATTCAATTCCATTTTTCACAAGATGCTTGATTATTACGAAACTACCGAATCCATATACTTCGACCGTTGTCAGAACGGTGAGGTAACAAATGCTGAATTTGTCGAACGTGTAAAAAGGGATCTTTCAAGAATGCATCCCGAAGTGTGCAAGTACGAATCCGATGAGCGAATGATGATACAAAGGCTTTATACAGCAGTATTCGGGTACTATGTCCTGCAGCCCCTGATCGATAATCCGAAGACGACCGACATCAAGGTGTGCGGACCCAAAGACATTCGTGTTCGTATCAAGGGAAAAGCATACAGCAGTTCGGAATGTTTCAGCGGTGTAAGAGACCTTTATATGTTTGTAAAGGGAATTTGTGTCAGAAACAAGATGCGGTTCGGAAAAACGCCTGTCATTACTTTTGCTGACGCACATGACAAGAACTATATCCTGAGATTCGTTATTTCAGATCCCATGGTGAACGCTGTTGACTATCCGTATCTTCATATCAGGAAGATACCGAAAACGAAACCGTCTTTCGAAGATCTTTGTACGGCAGATCAGAACCACATGGTGTCTCCGCAGATAGCATCGTACCTTATCAATCGTGCAAAGTATTCCAGAGGTATCGTGTTTGCCGGACCTCCGGGATGTGTTGACCGAGATACTGAATTTTTCAACGGATATGAGTGGAAGTCGATCGCGGACTATCGTGACGGTGAACAGGTACTTCAGTTTGATACAGAAACAGGAGAAGCGTCTTTGGTAAAGCCATTACGCTATATCAAAGCTCCGTGTGACAGAATGTACCACTTTGAGACGAAATGCTTTGACATGATGTTATCTCCCGAACATAACGTCCTTTATTACGATCGGAATCGGCAGGCTAAAGTAATGCAAGCAGAAGAACTCTATCAAAAACAGCGGGTAGGTAAGTTCTATGGGAAAATTCGGACGGATTTTCGATATGACGGTAGGGGAATAGATTTGTCAGATGACGAAATCCGACTCATGCTCGCAGTCATTTGTGATGGAACTTTCAATAAGGATCGAAAGGGAAATGCCTGTACCATTGATCTCAAAAAGGAACGAAAAATCAATGAGTTACGTTCCATTTTAAGAGATTGCCAGTTAACATTTTCGGAACATAAAAGGAAAGACGGCGCTACTGTCTTTCGTTTCCACGCTCCGCGGAGAGAAAAGAAATTTTGTGGTGACTGGTATCAATGCACAAATCATCAGCTCCAATTAATTTGTGACAACATCTTGCAATGGGACGGAAGTGTTACAAAAAGCGGAGGTGTGTTTTATACGTCCATAAAGGAAACCGCAGACTTCGTTCAGTTCGCCTTTTCTGCCTGTGGGTATCGTGCCATCATTCGAACGTATGACCGGACGAATATGCCACACATGACAAATGGGAAAATATATCACCGTATTTCGAAAGAATATAACGTGCTTGTTTCTCATCATACGTTAGTCGGTATGCAATGGAGATGGGGAAACGGAGATGATTCATATAATCGATCCCTCATTCCAAAAGTGATCCAACCCAAAGACGGCATGAAATATTGCTTCACAGTTCCGACACACGCTCTGGTACTTCGGCGAAACGGGAAAATCTTTATCACAAAAAATAGCGGAAAGAGTACTATCCTGAACGCCTTTATCGAGCATATTCCAAAGACTCGTGAGACGTTGGTCATTCAGGAAAACGATGAGCTGTTTACCAATCAGCCGGGATTCATGTTCAAGCACGTTACCCACGGATATGACGGCAATCGCCCCTACACCTTGCAGGATCTAGGTCAGATGGCACTCGTTGAAGGCTGTAATGAGTTTATCATCGGTGAGGTCAAGGGTGGTGAGATGCGTTCCGTTATGACGCTCCTCAATGCAGGAGGTTATGCAGCACTCACCGTTCACTCTACCAATGCCTATGAGACCATGAACAAGCTTGCCGACCTCGTAAAGTACGGCTCTGACTACAGTTTCGAAGATGCAAGACGGATGCTTGCGTCCATGGATACAGTCGTTTACATGGAAGGCTACAAGGTGCGAACCATCTTGGAAATCCATGGATATAACGACCAAAAGCATGATTACAACTACGAACTGGTTTACAAATACAACTACGAAGAAGAACAGAAGTTCCTTCGAATGCAGGAAGCTGCAAAGCAGGATGACCACCAAGTGACGACTGATGCGTTTCATTCAATATTTATGAACTAAAGGAGAATTTATTATGATGCGATTTATCGATGACGACACAAACAATGATTCGAAGAAAACAAATCGAAAAGTTATAGTAATGACGGTGATACTTCTCATAACGACCTGCCTTTTCGGGCTGACTTCGATGGCACTTGCAGTCAGACTTAACGAGGCAAACAAGGCAACAGAAGTCAGTCAGAAAACCTCTGCCGTGACCGAAGATAAAGTCACTTCGAAAGACAAGAAACAGATCAAGGCTATGCAGGAAGCCTTTCCAAAGGTCAGGATCGGTATGGATGAAAGCGAAATGCTAAAAGTAGTCGGCATGGATTTTCAGTCTAAGGCAAAACAGAAGGTTGCCGACAGCGTGGAATGCACCCAGTATGATTTCTTAACGTCAGGAAAGACTTATGGATTTTCCGTTCTGGTCAATGGCGGTAAGGTCGTAGGCAAAGGTCAGACCGCCCTGTTTGCTCCGAACAAGAAAGTGGAGTCTGCCGACATTCAGACCTGTGGCGAAAGCATTACTTATGAAGACATGGTAAAGAAATGCGGTAAAGGTGTTGTCGTTAGCTGTTCCGAGATCCCCGGATTAGACAGTCAGCGTGTTGTCCTCTACGGTTCTAAAGACTCTACTCTCTGGATAGCTACCTTCAGTAAGGACACCTGCATGTCTGTAAATCAGATATCCTCCGACTCCTCAACATATCTCATCAGAGAAAAAACAGAGAAGGTGGGTGAGGTTGAATGAACAGGCTAGTCACCATCATCTGCTTTGCCTTAAGTGCTGCAGCTCTTGTCAATTCCGTTGCGATCGGAATGATAGAGCAAAACAGAAAAAGGCTCAAAAAGATAAGCATGAGAGCACTGTCTATCGGTATGGCAGTGCTTTCAGGCCTTCTTTTCCTGACACCACTTCTGTATCAACTGGCTACTACTCCGATAACCGATATCGAGAAGATGAAGTATGCAGAGGACTATACGATCACTCCGTTTTCCGAAGAAAAAGACCGTGAATGGTATGAGGTCAAGACGGACAACGACTTGGATTTTCTCGTTAATAAGGACGGTTATCCTATAAATTCAGACGGAACGGTAAGAACGAAAAAGTTCAAGTTCACAGTATCGACCTCAACTCGCCTTTGATCCATGCCACATAACGCTCTCCGCATTCGGCATCGCTTTCGCATGCTCCCTCAAAGAGTTCAAGCGTCAGACCGTTATCAGCAAGCATTTGCGTGAATTCCTGAAATTTCTGTCCGTTTCTTGCCTTTGTTCTGTTCCAGAATACTGACGCAAGGTCTTTGGTTTTCAAGTCCTGTTCTGCGGTATTCACGACCTCGGCACGCTCCTTTGAGCCATATATCGTTTCGGTCGTTTTGTACCCGCCACGCTCTATACAACGAATGATCCAACCCATATAATTCTGTATCGAACCCTGTTTGTCACAAAGTTCTATCGCATTCTTTACCGTCAGGACTATACTTCGTGTCGTTTCGTTATCAGCACAACCCTCCGCTCTCTCTATAAGCAGGTTTATATCTTCTTCCGTTAATCCATTATGCCCTGTATATTCCGCATACAGAGAGCGATATTCAGGCAGGTCTCTTGGTATTTCAAGCTGTCTCGCCTGTTTCTCGATTATTCGCTGTTTTCTGCTTATTATTTCAGGGTTCTTCGGTACGTTCGGATAGACATGAAAAACTATCCTGTCTATCTTCCGACCGCTTCTGTATGTGTCAAAATCAAACCTTACGTTTGACTTTTCTTCAAGCTCTATTTGGGCAGGCTCGATTACATATCTCCTCATGTCTTTCCACGCTTCATACTTCTTGTCTTTCTTGTCAAGGAGACTGTAAAGCTTATCCCAGTCAATGTTCTCACCCATACGCCCCATGGCGTTCTTTACACCGGCATCATCCGAATTTGCAAGTCCTATCATAAATCGAAGTTCAGAGATACGATATTCTACATCTACCCTGCCATTGTTTACGCTCTTTCTGCTTTTGTATATCTCTTTTTTCAGAAGTTCATACAGTCGGAACGAGGAATTGCTTTTGAAATCGGTCAGCACGGACAGTTCATAAGTCGTATAGTTCTTTTCCAGTCCGAGGATATGATCTCTCAAACTTTCATTGAATTTGACACGGAACACACCGTCCTGATATTCAGCATCCGTTACGATAGCATAAGCATGGAAATTCCCCTGTCTGTCCTCCAGAAACATGGTATGCCCTACCATAGTCTTTGAGACCGACTTCAGGGTACGGTAAATATGTGTGGGATCTCCGATAATACGCTTCAGTTCGCCCGGATATAATGTTGCCGTTAACGGTGCGTTTTTATCTCTTGCACTTTCTTCTATCCGTGTCAGGGCGATAGTCATGATCTGATTTTCAAGCAAAGTGCTTTTGTACTTTGCAGAGACCATCTCGTTTGACTTTCTGACGGACAGTTCGTTGAGTGGCGTGGTGTCGTTTCGCAAATTCGTACTCCTTTCATTAAGGAGTATTATAGGGGAAAAATTGGCTCTTGTGAAGATGATTGTAAGTCAAACTTTGTTTCATTTAATGGAATAAACCTCTTGGTTCGTTCACAGAAGCAATCAAAAAAGTGGAAGAAAAGGCATATTCCTTTTGAATTTCAGCCATTTCTTCCACTGCCAATATTAATAAATCGTCTTTTGACTACACCATTCAGCCATTCATTCCCCTTTTACTATCCAATCTTTCCACTTTTTACGGTATTTATATTCGAAACCGTACCATATTTTACACCACTGACCTATTCTTCCCCTTTATTTTCAAGGTTTAGACCTGCCTAAAACAATACAACATAATTCTGTTGTTGCTTATTCATAGACTTCTCCCTTACTGCTTCCATCAGTATAGTTTATCTCTATGCTTGGCTGAACATTGTAGCAGAACACACAGAACTTTAATCCTGCACCATTATCCTCAACAGATTCCGCTTCCATGAGTACGCCTTGTGCAAGAAGATCGTTCCCCGAGAAAACAGGCGTCACACGGTAGAGAACATGATTACCCGTCTGTCTCACATAAGATGCCGTATTGTTTTCATAAGGTTCCATACCTTCTACGTTCATATATCTTGTTCCCGTGATAAGGTTCTTATTGTTTGCATTCTCCCCTGTCAACTGATAGCCGATAAGATGACAGCGGTTATAAAGATAATGCCCATTGGAACGATTGGAACAATCGTTCCCTTCTACATTTTTGTATTTCACGGTATGCCAACCTGTCGGCCTTATCATACCTATCTCACCACGAGGACCTGTCGGCATAAGGTCTTTCCCTATCGAAGCAATACAGGTCGTACATCTGCCGAGACTGTCATGCTCACCATACGATTCGTAAGATGTTTTTGCCTTTTCGATATCTTCCTTGGTGAAATAAGGTTCATTGGAATTTACGGAAACGGATGGAGTGGATCTGCGATCCACTCCTAGGAACGGTTCTTTTGGAACCGTTCCATCAGATGGAGTGGATGTGTACTTTGGTATATCGTCAAGCGAAAATTCGGCATTAGAGTTCGCGGGATTAACCTCGGTAGAACTCTGCTTTGTCTCTGATGTTTGATTAACATCTCGTACTACTCCGTAAGAATGAGGACTCTTACCACTTCTAACACTATTCCACTTCGTTCCACGCACTCCAACAAGTACAAGTGCTACAAGGAGAGTGGTGACAATGTTGATTTTTGTTCTTTTTGATGTTTTTCTTCTCATATGTTTTTATCTTTCCAAATCTAATTCTTTTTTCTGATGAAGCGTTTCCACGATTTCATCTGCATGACGCAGACTGTCAGACAATGTTCCTGAATTATCGATCAGATAGTCGTATTCCTTTTCATCCCGAAATCGGTTCATCTCTTTGCTTTCCGAAGCCAACCTGTCCATAATGTCGGAGAAATTATCGCCACGCTTAATGGCACGGTCAACGATCAGAGTCTCTGGCAGGTCAACGAAAATAGAAACCATCGGCATATCCTTTGTACCATTCTCTTTGAACCATCGAATGCCTTCGGGATTGATGATATATATCATGTCTTTATTTTTTAATGGAGTGAACCTTTGGTTCACTCCTAGGAATGGTTCTTCCGAATCAAACGATAAATCGCCTGATTCTCTCGAAGCAGGCGATAAATCGCCTGATTCTTTCAGAACCATTCCATTCACCATGTCTGTCGTTGCAGCATACTCGATTCCCGTATAAGGCATTTTGGTATAAGCGATAACATGAGGACTGTTTTTCAGTTCTGCCATTTTCTCTTTTGTCACGAACCAATGCTCTTTTCCATTGGTTTCATACTTCCGCATAGGACGTGTGGTGGCAGAACAGACTATTGGGATGTTCCACCGCCAAGACAGGTGCTTGGCGATGGTGTCCTTTCCCGAAGATGTTTTTCCAACGATCGCATAGATCATACTTTCCCTCTTTCTTCAGTCACATTTTCTTTTGCATTTTCTACAGTCGGAGTATTAGAAACTTCTTTTGAAACTGCAGGTTGAACCTCGTCTTTTAACTCTGACACCGGCTTGTCAGTGGCTTTCTCTTTCGATGGAGTGCTTGGCAGACGGAGTGTGATGTTACAACCCCTGTTTATCGTCTGTCCGTTCCTGTCAACACCGCCACCTGTTACACCGTCAAATATGACAGGTATCTTTTTATCACCATACGCTGTGCTTATTTCTCCTGCAAGTGTTGCGTCAAGCCAACCTATCTGATTGATAGTCGTTGTACGGTCAGGGTTTATATATCCCCAGAATACTTTGCAAGCAGGCTTGTTATTAAAGGTCGTCATCTCAAGGTTCAGATAAACAGGCTTGTTCGAGTTTGCATACTCTTCGAGTTCTTTCAGAAGTTCCTGACGCTCTATGCCGGTCTCATCGTTTGTAAATGTTGTTCCCTTTAGTTTTGTATGGACTTCCTTATACGGAACATCCTTTTTTACAAGTCCGAGCAGCTCCCTTGCATATCGCAGATTTTCTTCAAAATTCTTTGCTCTCTTGCCTGTAACGTCTATTACATGGCTCATATCCCTGATCTCGTCAGGGTGTATCAGTTTCTTCTTTATGGCCTTATCTATATCATCGTGATCCAAGTCCATGAGTGCTTCTTCTATGATGTTCTGCCTCATATTCGCACGTTTATAGGACTGAATGCACGGTGCTTTCCTTAAGTAGTCAACAGACATATTATAAAGCTCTGTATGTTCAGGAAGAAGTTTCTGATTTGCCGTTGGCAGAAAGGCTCTGCTCGAAAGAATGAATTTGTTCGTGTCCTGAACCATATTCTCTATCTCGATTATTCTTGTCGCTGCCTCTTTGAGTCCTGTTGACAGTCTGTCAAAAAGGTCGAACCGCTGAAGAAATGCTGAAAAATCTCCGTAATTAAGGAAATATCCCACACCGTTACTGTCGGTCTCTTTTGCAAGTTTTAGCCTGTCAAGTAACTGTGTCTGCTGCTGAATAAGGAGCGGGTTCATACCCGAAATAAGTTCGGAATAGTTATACTCGCTCTTAAGTGCCATTATTTTGTCCACTCTTCGATTAAGTTCTACCACGGTCTCGTTGATTTTCTTTTCGTATATACTCATAAAATTCACCTTTCTTCTTCGAGTGAGTCATCACTATGCGAAGGTTCAGAAATTCGACTTGCAGTCTTTAATGCTGAACCTTTGCCCTGCAAAGGTTCAGACGTTCGACTTTCGGTCGTTAACTCTGTATCTTTGCTTTGTTCCGCTGACTGAACCTTGCTATAATATTCCTGCAACTTCTTTTCTTCGGCTTTCATGGCTTTCACTAATTTATCCTGAAATATATTCAGAGGACCGTCCTTTGCCGTCATAAACTGATATATAAATTCTTGTACGTCTTCAGCCATATCTTTAACTTCGGGAAATCCCATAATATCAAAACAATTCGACTCTACATTTATATCTACATCTTTGATGCCGAGTTTTTTCTTTTTTGCATAATCTCGATAATCAAAATATTCTCGCAACGAATCTTTCAACTTGATACCCAAATCAAAGACATAGTCGCTTATCGTACAAAGTTCATCTATCCATTTTGTTACGTCAGCGATTACTTTTTTATCACTTCCCGGTCTCGGATCTTCTGCTAAATCGCCCTCATCAGGCACATAAATGGGAATTATCTTTTCCAAATACTCACTTGATTTGATAGTGTTTATCAGGTCTTTGAATTCCGGGGTAAAATATGACGGAAAGTCTTTTGGAACGTCTTTCATCTTGTATGTATAGGGTACACGTTCAAGATAGTCCTGAAACTCGTCATAAATCTGAAAAAGCGTGAGCAGACGGTCCTCTTTTTCAATTTCCCGATCGGACATCAGGAAATTCAACTTCATAAACCGTACATCTTCTTCCGAAAGTTTTGCAGGATGCTGTGCAAGAGCTAATGAATAAAGTTTTTGATACGGCTTGTATAAGTTTTCGAACTCGTAGCCGAACGATTCATTGGCGAGCCATTCAAGAATATTTTTTGCTCTCTGTAACTCTTTTGCTTTTACCTGAAGCTGATAGCAGATAAACGCTGCCGTTTTCTGTATGGGAAGCGGAGGCTTTTTCGCTATTCTTTTCTGTCCTCGCTCGTCCTTTTCACATCCTGTTATTATGGGTTCAAAAGGGTTTCTGGAGAAATTGAGAAGTTTCTGCCACAGGGGAACTATCTCTTTCACATTCGCATGATCCATTTCAAGGCTTTTTTCATTGAAGAACCATTGGTTATGACGAACGATCGTTTTATGAGTAAACGCCTTTTCAAGTTCCGTTTTTTCGGGTTCTTTCGGTTTTGGTTTGGGTTCAACGACGTGAGAGTATTTCTTTTCGCTTATTCCCGGAAGAGTGAGCGGATCGACACCGAACTCGTCACACAATGTAAAAAGAGCCTTTTTGTACGAACCCTCGGAACAGCCGTTATTCTTGAAGTCTTCCTGAACAAGTGTGATAGCGTTCCATGATTTGTTACAATGGCTGAAACAGTGAACGGTATTGGATTCGGGATAAATGGCAAGATTAGCGTCATTTCCCTGATGGATAGGACACGAACAACGCCCATTATGCTGTGGTGTTAAACCAAAATGCACCGACAGTACATCTCTTATTGGAAAAAGCTTCTGAACGTCATCAGCACTGTTCTTGAATTCCTCCCAATTCATGTAATATTTATCTTCATCAAGCATAGCCTTGCTGACCTTTCAGTAAATAAAAATCAGGGAACCGATACTCTCATTCGCTGTATTAAGTAGAATTCGTTCTACGAACCCTAACGAACATTTTTCAGTCCCCCAACCTTTGTCAAAAATTTGGAATATTATGGAACGAATGTAAAACATTCGTTCCTAGGAAAGGGGCTAAAGCCCCTTTCCATTAAATGGAGTGATGCAAAGCATCACTCCTAGGCATGGATCTACGATCCACGCCATTAAATGGAACGGTTCTAAAAGAACCGTTCCTAGGAACGAACCCTTGGTTCGTTCCATTAAATGGAACGAATGTAAAACATTCGTTCCTAGGAAAGGGGCTTTAGCCCCTTTCCATTATTTATCGCTATAGTCCATGCCGGGAACCTCAAATGGATTAATGCTCGGATCGAAGAGGTCTTCTACCTCGTGGGTAGCGGGAACGAAACCGTCCTTGCTCTCTACAGGTGTTTCCTCGATAGTCTTATCGTCGTTATAAGCCTTGACGCTCTCTTCTCTCGCTTTTATCGCTTCTATGTCCGGGCGTCCAAAGTTTGCAAAGTCAGGTCTATACATGAACTCGGAACGGTAATAATATGTATTTCCCTGATTAACGCCCTCTTCTGCGGTAAAGGACTGTATCTGTGCAAACCTATTTGCCTTATACTTTTCAGCATCCTCACGGAACACGAATACAGACTTGAACGGATGACGTTCGAACTTATGCTGTGCTCCTGTTGCCATCTCAAGACCTGCCTTATCGCAAGCCTTTTCAAGGCAGTTTACATATCTGTTGAACTGTGCCTTGGATGCTTCATCGCTTCTTGCCATGAACTTTACCTTATCGGAAACAAGAACATTCTCTGTCTCACCGTCATGCTCATAAGGTTCTTCAATATGGAACTGGGCGGTAAGCATATCCGCTCCGTTCTTTGTAGAGCCTGTCTGATAGAGTGCGTCACCCATTACCATTCCGAAAACATACGGTGCTTTCTTCTCTTCCCATTTGCCATCGGGAGTCTTGGAACGTCCTGTTCCCTGCTCTGTTACCTCAATTCTGCAATTGCCTGTACCGAAAGCCTTTGCGGTCATCTCCATGTTTCCACCCTCTGTGGGAATGCCGTGTCCGAGAGCACAGAAGTCCATGCCCTTTTCAACGCCGTCTGCTCCGCCTGCCTTTGTAACATCGCACTCTATGGTGCGCTGTACGTCAGCCCATTTGCCATCAGCCTGCTTCATGTTTTCAGTTACGGTAAGGGTAACGACGTTATCCTTTACCTCCTTGACTGTTCCTGCAACAGCCATAAGTCCATACTCGTTGAGTCCTGTCATACAATAGTTCATACTTTTTTCCTTTCATTTGCGGGGAGACTTCTTCTATCTCCCAAAATCTCATTACATTGTTTTTATGGTTAAAATTAATTTCAGACAGCAGGATTTTTTAATATTTTTTTATTTTCTGAATCTTTGCCTTGCAAAGATTCAGAGTTAAAGCTCGTAGAGCGAACGTTTTTCATCTCATCACTGGGTGCAGTATTTTGTGATGACGATCGGAAATTCTTTATGCAGTGCTTCCTGTGATGTATTACGAAGTTTTCTTCCTGCCGTACCGTCCGACACCACTATGCCGTACTTATCGCACATGGCTTCGATCACGACATATTTCTGCGTAGCTTCGTTCCAACCCGCAACATAGACTGTATGCACACCGGGATTGACAAGTACCGAACCTGCGGGTAGTCTGTCGTTTTCTCCCCATGTCTGACCAAGACCTGCGAGAGACCTTGTATCATATCTTCCTGAACCCATATATCCCTGATGTCGCCAGATACACGATATGAAACCGGAACAATCCGCTGCACTTTCATTGGACGCTCCCCAGACATAAGGCTGTCCTACACGGCCGAGAGCGTATGCTGTCATCGACTGAACACCCGGCGGTATCTGTCCTCCAAGCTGTGAGTTTATGCCCGATATATCAGCCTGTGACATACCTGCCATCATTTTGTTTATCTGTGCGTCTGAAAATCCGCCATTCACGTTGCCCTGACTTATCTTGACATCGAATTCTTTCCAGTAGTCAGTACCATCTTTGTAGCCTTTAGATCTGTCGCCTGCGATGTCGCACGCCATACTGACAAAAGTATTGACATCTGATTTTCTCGTTTTGGTGTCCTCATCCATTTCGGGGTGATTTGCATCAAGCCATGACTTTCTGTCGGACTGGTCGTACCACGGTGAGTCGAGGGAATATGCCTCTTTGTTCCAGAACACGCATCCGCCTTCGTAAGACACATCCTTATCGGGGTCTTTATCCTCTTCATCAACGGCAGGGAAAGAGAGCTTATAAGACTTGTTGTCATTTCCCGGATTGAACCCTTTACCAAACACGGCTTCAAGCTGTTTCTTGTGCTTCTTGAATATACCGCCCGACTTGCTTTCGGGAAGTGTGTCACCTGTTTTCCAGTTGTCTGACTTTATAAGGTTCTGAATGTCCTGCACATAAAAGATGTCCATCTGCGGAATGATACGACCGCCGTCTCTTCCACCGTCCTGCCATGTGACGGTCACTCTGCCTCTCTTATGTGCTTCGTTTGGCAGACTAATGGGACTTCCGTCAGCCATCGTGAAAGTGTTCGAGTTCTTATCCCATTTAAGGTCGGATCCCGATATGGCGATCGATTTCTCATCAGACCATGTGTCAGTCCACTCAAGACTTTTGTTTGTTGTACTACCCAATGAGAAGGCACCGCATCCGTCGGCTTTTATGATGTTTTTCGCATCACCTGACATTGAGGCAGAGTCTGTTTTCCCGCTTGCCACATCACTTGCGTTCGCACTTGTATAGTGGTAGTTGGTATGAGCGTCAAAGTTTTTGCTTGCCTTCTTCTGGGCAACAAGTCCTATCTTTACAGGGATGTAGTTACTGCCGTCCTGAATTACGACTATATCTCCCGACTTTATTCCGCTCCATGATGTTTCGTTCATAGGAACACGGAAGAAATGGTCTCCGTTTTTATTGTCTTCTGACTGTATAGATGACAAAGATACGCTATGAGCACTGCTCTTTAACTGTGCAGATACAGTCTCGGTTTTTTCCACCTGATTTTGTTTTTCCGTTGTTACTACCGCATTCAATATCTTGGGATTACCAACGCTTATTGAACTCGGAGACGTGCCGTCACCATTGTTGCCGTAGTTATTCTTCGACCATGTGATGTTCGCAGGGTTTCTCTGCACATTTCCGCTTGCATCCTTGTACCAAATGTTGTCGCACGCTTCCCTTGTGCTGTCATCAAGTTCACCATAGTTCGTGTAGATATAGCTGTACTGATTACCCTCGTCATCTTTGAGACCGCCTTGAGAGTTATGCGAATATATACTGTCTCCCGAATCATTGTTGTATGCGGGATTGACAACTATCTGATGGTTCAGACCTGTCGTACCGCCATGATTTTTTGCAAGACCTTTGATATAGTCGTTCTTCTCATCTCCAACCCAGAGAGCCGTCATATAGAGAGCCATGTTCGTGATGGTGTCGCTTGTCGTTTCGTCATCTTTTGCAAGCGATGTTCCCATGAACCTGACTCTTGCCATCGTAAGTGCCTGCAAGGTGTCTGATATATCGGATGAACTCTCACCGTACTCATTCGTTATGGAACGTACATTTGCTTTATCCACCGTGACCGTACCTGTACCGAGATAGCCCGAATATTTCTGTGCTATACTGTCAGCCTGCCCCTCCGCAGCTTTCTTTGCGGAGTCAGAGTAATAGTCAAGGTAGCTTTTCTGATAGTCCTGTAATGCCGTAACGGTCGCCTGATAGTAGTTCGGAGCGAGTTCGTCTTCGTTCTTGGGATTGCCCTTTGTAGCATCGGATCCGCCCACCATGATGCAGATAAGACATATCACTACTGCGATTATGACGACCAGAAAAAGAATGATAAAGAGAGGCAGTAAAGCTATGAGTAATTTCTTCAGGAGTTCTCCTATTGCCTTTTTCGCAACATCCAATTTGAGTTTTTTGGCAACATTTGCCCTTATCCTTCTCCCTAACTGTCTGAGCCTGTATCTGGGACTGTACTTCCTGTAGAACCGGGCAAGCCTGTTGTTATGCATCTTGTTCTGTAATCCGGCAAGATATCCCTCAAATCTGTTATCTTTGTCAGAGTTCCTTCCTTTTCTCGAACTTATCCTTGACGAGGACTCCTTTTTCTTCTTTCTTTTCTCTTCCCGCACATTAAGCCCATCAAGCTTTTTCTTTGCCTTTTCGGCTTCCTTGGTGTTCGTCTTGGCTTTTTCCGTCAGGGACTTTCGGGTGGTAGAAATCCTTGCATCCCGCATGGACTCTTTGATGTCGTTACGCTTGTTATTAAGTATTCGCTCTTCGGCATGAACGCTCTGTAATCCCTTTGCACCTGCCATGTCGGCAAATTGTCTGTTTCGTAAGGCAGCGTGATGTTCGTGATGTATCTTCGCAAGCTGTTCGGCGTTCTTCTTATTGCGTTCAAGAACTTCCCTGTAATTCCCCTTGCCCTTTTCATCAAGGAGTGCGGTATGGTTCTTTTTATTGATGTTCTTTATGCTCTGCTTGTCTTTTGCTATCCCCTTTTCAAGAGAGTCAAGCTGTCTTTTTTCTTTGTCGGTAAGGACACCTTTACTGCGAAGTTTGTCCAGTTCGTCTTTCTTTCCCTGAATGCTCTCCCGGAGGTCGCTTCTCTTTTCTTCCCTCTTGTCAAAGTTCTTAAGACGCTGATCGGCGACCGCAGAACGCATAAGGTCGTGTGCCGATTGTGCCGTTTCAAGCTTTCGCCTTGCGGAACTTATCTTCCGACGGCGGTCGACCATCTCCTGTCCGACAAAGTTATCGCCCCCGTCCTGTGTCCGCTCAATCACGGCACGTCTGGCTTCATATCTCCTGCCACTTCTGTTTTTGACTCTGTGAGTGCTTGAAAGACTTGTCTCCTCTCCCTTTTCCTTTGCATACTGTCGTCCAAGGTCGGAAATTCCCTGCAACACGGGGTTCAGAGCATATGCGTCATTACACACTCCCCTGTTTTCAGTATTCAGGATAGATTTTGCATTCCCCTTTATTATCTCGACATCGGAGTCAGCAAGAAGTGCCTTGTCAACTATGCCATTTTGTGACATATACTCGGTCTCGGCACGCTCATACGCTTCTTTCTTGGTGATCGCCGGACGAACCATATCACGAAGCAGTTTGTTGCCGTCAAAGGAATCTGATAAGTCGCTGTCATTTAATTCAGGGTGAGTTCTTTTCTGATATGCCTTTGTCTCCGCTTCGATCCGCTCCCAGATCCTTGCACCCTGTGTCCTCTGGTCATTGAACCGCTGAATGTCACGACCGTGCTGATTCATAATGTCCATCTGACGGTCGGAAAACTTTATCGTGGTAATGCCGTTGTTTTTGGTATAATCAACGGCTGCCTTGTACCCGTCAGAAGACGACAGATTTCTCTTGTCCGTAAGATAACCTACGCCTGATGACCTGTCGTTCGTTGCCCATTGAGACATCACGACCGCAGATGACATCGTTGCCTGTTCTGCCTTTGTGAGACTACTGACGTCAAGAATGCCGTTGTTCTGCTGTATCTCCTGTCTGTGTCGGAATGCGATGTCCGCCTGTTCGCTCGTCATCATGTTGGCTTCACTTGCAGGAGCTTGCCCGTTTGCAAAGGAGCGGAATGACGCACTGTTGAATCCGCAGGTGTCCTCCATATCCTTTGCTTCAGGGTGGTACATCTTCTTCATCTCGTCATAGACGTTGTTCCCTAAAGATTCCTGCTCTTTGATGAAGTCTGTAGCATACTGTCTCTCATCCTCACCACGGTTATATACATCACTGTTAAAAGTGAACTGATTACCAAACGTAGTAAGATTAAATATTTCCTGAAATCCTGATCCTACAAGAGAACCATCGTTTGAACCCTTTAACTGACGGTTACCATCAGGATCTATTTCCTCATGTTTCTCTCCCAGATCTCCAAGGTTACGATCCATGTAGGACTCTCCTAACATGGATGCACCATTACTTACCATCTGACCATCTAATAAACTTTTATCCTTGTCTGCCATGTTAAACACCTTTCACCTGAAATTTGTTTCTGACAGTTTTATGAATAAAACGTAAAAGATAAAAATTCTGACTTAACAGGCTGAATGACATAATTACCTGATGGATAGGATGTATGGGAAAGGGGTAGGAAAGTGTTTGACAGGGTTTAGAGGATAGGGTAGATGGAAGATAGTGTGCTTGAATGGATTGGGTGGATTGAAGATGGGGTGTATAGGGAGAGTGGAAGTATGGGTATGAAAAGCATGAGAGAATGCGGGTTTGAATTGGTACATATAGAAAACTCACTTTTTGCACAAAATTTCCGAAACTTTTTTCGTAAATCGTATGAACAACTTGTGAATAATTCAGACAGTATGCGAAGTATGGCTTACCTATAAAGCTTGTTAGTGATTTACCATTTATTACGTTTGTTACCGACTTTCTGCATTTGTATTTCTTGCTTTACTTATCTCACTTCCTATCAAATTGAGATGTCCTATTAGCATAATGCAAACTATCTGAACTGCTCACTTTACCTGATTATCCCAAATCCCCCAAAATTCCTTAAACACCTAAATTACCTAACAAGCTAGTAATATATGTTTCTCTTACGACTTGCGTTATCTCCATTCTACATTCTCTATGTGGTACACTCTTCTCCTATTGCATACCCATTCCCTCTTTGCATTCTGCTTTACTCATATCACATAGCACATTCAACCTAGGTTTAATACCTTGGCAACATTGTTTGCACTTTCAACCTGTTCGTCACAAACGTGATAAACAATACGAATGAGATAAACAATGCGAACGAGATGAAAAGTACGAATAAGATGAATAACATGAGCAACGTGAACATGATGAATATGATTACCTGCATTACAAATCTACCGCATACATGTGATACGGTAATGGCAGAACGCGGAGTCAAAGTGACCTATACGTTCAGGATAGCTTGTGCAAAAAATGCGTATTTGATAAATCCTGACAAAAGTAATGACAAAACAAACTGTATTTTTGGTGAAAAATAAATTAGTCACTATGATAAGATAGAACACACAAGAATTGAGAAAGCGGGGTGACATGAATGATAAAAATAATGATAGCCAACCAAAAGGGCGGAGTTGCAAAGACGACAACGACCATCGAGCTTGCGTACAATCTGAATAAGCGTGGGTATCGTGTGCTTGTCGTTGATTTCGATCCGTCCATGAACATTACGAATTATGCCAACGATTACGAAAAGGGAATGCCGACCGTAAAGAATGTTCTGGATGAGGACACGCCGATAGGAGATGCCGTGCGTCACGGTGACTTCTTTGACATACTGCCGGGCGATGCGAAAATGAGTGACGCTGCGAAGATCTATACAGACCCGAACGATTACTTCAGACTGTCAGACGCACTGAATGAAACAGACGATTATGACTTTACGCTCATTGACAGTCCTGCTCAAAGGTCAGTCATCTACTACATGGAATATCTGGCATCCGACTATATCCTTGCCGTAACGAACCCTGATCAGGATGGAATAAACGGCATAGTGGAAATGAACAAGGATGTGAGGGTGTTCCAAAGGCACTATAAGGACTGCGGGATAAAGTTCTTGGGATCGCTTCTTACCATAGCAAAACCCAATACTAATCTTACCAAGGTAATGTATGAGCAGTTGAATGACCTGTCGAAAGACCTCGACTGCCGACCATTCAAACAGATAATCACGAACACGAACAGGTTTGGTGAGATAAAGGCGATGGCGACATTTGTTGAGGAATATCTTCCCGAAAAGGATCCGATAACAAAGTTTTACGGAAACGTAGCGGGAGAGATACTGGAAAGGATAGGGGAATGATGAAAGGTAATCCGAAAGATACACTTGCTGCCAAGGTCAAAAACAACGCAAGCAGGGCGAAAATAGAACTCGAAGCGGATGACACTCCCGCTTCTGACATCTTCCACAAGACCAACGACATATCGTTGCAGAAAAGCAACGACATGTCGTTGCAAAAAACCAACAATATGTCGTTGCACAACGAAAGCAAAAAGTCAGAGACTGAAGACAAATCTCTTCCGCATGAAAGGCGGTCTAACGGAAAGACGAAAGACGGAGAGACGCAGTATGTTTATCAGCTTCGAATATCCGAGAAGAACAGATTTTGGTTAAACACCTATGCGGTCAGGAACGATAAGACGGTCTATCAGGTGGTTCAGGATGTGATACACGAAATGACACCCGTGCTGAACAGCGAGAAAACAATGCTCACCATAGATGACTATAAACCGCTTCATGGCGGTAAACAGCTCACGATCTATCTGACGGAAGCAGAAATAAATGCGATAAAGGATGGGGCAAAGAAAAAGGGACTGAAACTTATCCGCTATGTCGATAAGCTCCTGAATATGTATAGGGCGAAATATGATGGGGAATGGGATAAAATAGCATACTTCGAGTCTGATAATAAGGATTGACGGCACTTTAACGAACTAACGAAATGTTTTCGGAAATCTTGTGCAAAAAGTGAGTTTTCTATATGTACCAATTCAAAACCGCATTTTTTCAGACTCGTTTCTACACCTGTGCCTACACCATGTTTCCCCATCCACTCTACAAGCTCGTTTTAACCCTAACCAAGGGAACAGCTACCAAAGAGTCCTCTAACCTGTCCTTCAACCTATCCTTAAACTTTGTCTCAAACTCTATTTCAAACTTTGTTTCAAGTTCTACTTAAACCTTGTTTCAAACTTTGTAACAAACCCTGTAGCAAACTCTTGTAACAAACTCTTGTAATTTCACAAAAACGTGGTATATTCAATGCGTCACAAATTCCTTTGCTTTGGTTATTGGAGTTTGACTTGACACTCCGTCAGAAACGCTCTCTGCTAGAACTCACAGGGAGCGTTTTTTCATACAGGGAAAATTTGTTCAGTTTGGTATTGCATTTTTCAGAAGTTTGCAGTATCAATAGTTTACGAGCAACACCTATACCCCGCGGGTGTTGCACCAATCCTTCTCAATATGTTGATGAATAGCTAGTACGAATGAGAGACGTTCAAATCGAACGTCTCTTTTTCGTTACGCAAAAAATTTTCATTTTTTTTCAAAAAGTTTGTAAGTGCATTAGCTTTTTAACCATAAAAATTGCGAAGAGCTAAATTTAGAACCACAGGAAAGGAATGTAAATGGGAACACAGGCATTTAAGACACAATCAGGAGTATTTGATGTGACGTTCCCCTCTGCCGGGGAGAACAAGACAGTAATAGCGATAGACGGCGGGTACAGTGCGGTAAAGGCTATCGGAGAACGCAAGGGGTGCATTTTTCCATCCTACGCAAAAGAGATACCTGAAACGTCAAAGATCGTTGGCAATCTCGCACATGACGCTATTCTTTTGAGAGACAACATTACCCATAAGCTCTGGGCGGTAGGCTCTCTTGCCGAGGAGATGATCGACAGGAAAGATCTTGATGAGACGACTGATGAATATCTCTACCAGAGATATCGTTATCAGACCGAACTTTTCCGTACGATCATATCCGCAGGACTTGGCATCTGCCTTGAGGGAACAGACCCCGAGAACGAAGTCTATGTGCAGACGGGACTGCCGTCAGCGTATGCGAGGGCAGACAAAGATGAGCTGCTCTGCTCCCTGTCAGGCGAATACAACTTTGACATTAAGGTCGGAAATTCAGTTTATCGGCACATTGAACTAAACGTACCGAAAGAACATATTTCCGTAATTGAACAGCCGCAGGGAACACTGTTCTCGACCGTATTCGATAAAGATGGAGAGCAGATAAATAACAGGGTGAAGATACTGTCGAGTTCTGCTATCGTTTATGACATCGGCTTCAATACGGAAGATGAGTTTGTCATCCGAAACGGCGTAAATTCCGTTCACAAAACTTATCTTGATACAGGTATGAAAACTGTATTTCAGAAAACGATCGACAACCTGAACAGGGAATACGGCACGGACTTCAAAGTTTTTGAATTTCAGAAGTTCCTTGAAAAGGGTTCAGTCCGTTACTTTGACAGAAAGACTCATTCCACCAAAGAGATACCGTTTGAGAAAGAACTGCGGAAGAACAATGAGCTGATATGTAATAAATCCGTTGAGAGACTCATGACGGAGTTCGATGACCTTTTGAACTACAGGTATCTTATCGTAACAGGCGGTACAGGTGAGTCAAGGTTTGCACAGATCAAAGATATGCTTTCGGGAATACACGGACTTACAGTCCTCGCCGGGAATGAGAACGATACGAGCCTTCCGTTCAGCTTTTCCAATTGCAGAGGGTACTATATGTACCGCTATCAGATGATAAAAAGAGGTAAGTAATGGCTAGCTTTCGTTTGAGCTTAAACATAACGGAGGACTGGGATCTGATATGCCTGTTCCATAATTTGAGAAGTCCCACGCCGACAGCCTTGTGCCGTAATGTTTTGGACGCATATTTGTCAGGACAGTCTGTGCAGATGCCGGTCGTTGACCTTGAGGCAAGAGTGCCGAAAGATGCAAAGAAGATTTATTGGATAACTCTTACTGATGAGCAGACCGAATTCCTGTCCTCTTTTGACGCAAGACGGCGTTCATCAGTTGTGCGTCTTTTGCTTCGAAAGGGATTGTGGGAATACTGCCTGAAACTTTTAGGAACGGTTGAAACGACTGTCCCTGAAGGTGAAGTCAAACACCACACCAAAAAGACAGATGTTTGTTCTACGAACTTTAACTCTTCGTCATCGCTACGCGAAAACGAAGAGGATAAACCGTTGTGTCATGAAACAAAGCGTGAACAGGAGTCCACGCCAAATGTCTCGGATCACGGATCCAAGCCAGTGAGTGGAACGGTTCCCGTTCCTAGGCGTGAACTATCGTCCACGCCAGTAAATGCATTAGACCTGTTTAACAGCATAATAGGAGAAGAAGAATAATGGAAGACGAACTTAAATCGAAAGTGAATGACCTGATAGCGTACTGCAAAGGTAAGAATATTCCGATATTTATCAGTGCATACGATGACAAGAAGAAAGCATACTGGAATCGAACCGTAACGCCCACGGAACTCAACATGACGATCCCTGATGACAAATATCCTGAATTTATCCGTGTACTGACAGGGTTCGACTTCGACAATTACAAGGATTAATTAAAATTACGCATAAATTATGAGATGGAACGGTTCTGAAGGAACCGTTCCTAGGAGTGAACAAAAGGTTCACTCCATGAGATGGGTTGTTTTGTGATTATTTCTAGGGGCGATTCTGCCATATCAAGCGATAAATCGCTTGATTCGTTAGAATCGTTTCAAGAGTCGGGGTGTTTTGTTTTATGACAAAGAGCGAGATTTCTTTCTTCACCGCCCTCTACGGCGGAGATTATAGCGAAAACGTAAAGTTCGGACAGCTTGTAAAGGACTTTATGGAAGATGTATCAGATACCATGGGACTTATCCTTGGCGATCCCTACATACTCGTGACTGACTATCATTTTCCGTTCAGATACTTCTATTCTCACGGTATACAGACGTTTCAGACGGAAACATTTGATGAGTATCTGGAGCTTGTGTATGCGGGAATGTATAGCATTCTGGAAGGTGCCGAGAACAGCGGTGACACATGGATGAATGTACATTACTTTACAGTAAGGCTTTTAAAACTGTTTCCTGACATGACCATTGATTTTATGGAATCCGTCATCGACTATGTAAATCAGACGAAGGATGCCGACCATAAGTTCTTTTACGATGGCGAAAAAATAGGATTGCAGAAGAACCACAATATGGAACTCTTTATTGCAAACAAGGTCACAGGGCTGTTGAAAGAGCCGTCATGCTCGACATCTGACTTTCAGTACGAACCGTCAGACCATCTCTGCGATGAACAGAATGAGGCCATAGATGCCGTTATGAAAACGGACTTCTCTATCCTGACCGGAGGACCGGGTACAGGAAAAACGACTACGATAAACTATATATTGAGCGAGTATAGAAAACAATACGAGAGAAAAGAGATCGTTCTGCTTGCACCGACAGGAAAGGCTGCAAAGCGTATGGATGTATGTACTGGCGGAGAATATATGCCGACGACCATACATTATCTGGCATTAAAGGAACACTTTAACCATGACAATGAAAATCCCGACATCATAGACTTCTGTGTGATCGATGAGGGTTCTATGATACCTCTGGATATTTTCTATGAACTCATGCGGTATGTAAGGATCAAAAAGCTGCTCATTGTCGGTGACATAGATCAGCTTGAATCGGTCTCGTGCGGAGACATTCTGCATGACCTTATAGACCTGCATGTGCCTACAAAAAGACTGCTTGAAAACCATCGTTCGGGAGATGCCATCGTAGAGAATGCAAGAAAGATAAAGATGGGGTTCTTAAACCTCCATACAAGTGAGAGTTTTAAGATATACGAAGCGTCTGATGACGAAATAGGAGACCTTGTGCTGTCGGAGTATGACAGAGATACGACAATGGTGCTTTGCCCGACAAGGGAGATGACACGTCAGATGAATCAAAGGATAAAGTCGTTTCTTTACCCCGATTCCGATCCACGATATTATACCTGCGGTGACAGAGTGCTGTTTACAAGAAACAACAGAAAAAAGGGCTATGTCAATGGTGATACGGGAACTGTGGAGACGATATTGGCAGATGGAATGCATGTAGAAGTCGACTCTGAAGAGTCGCACAATGCTGACAGCACCGTGTCAGTCAGAGGAAAAATGTTTGACGATGTGGAACTTGGCTACGCCCTGACCATACATAAGTCACAGGGTTCAGAATACGACAAGGTAGTTCTCTGCATACCAAAGGGAACAGGCAGACTGTTTTCGAGAAATCTTCTTTATACGGCAGTGACAAGGGCAAGGAACGAAGTCGTTATCATAGGTTCGATAGAGGATCTGAAAAAGATAATAGCGAAGAATCCAAGACGGAGACAGACCTTCCTCAAATCTTTTTCCGAAACGGAACAGATAGCCTGAACACTGGAGCGAACCAAAGGTTCACTCCTAGGCATGGATCTACGATCCACGCCATTATTTGGAGTGAACCAAGAGTTCACTCCTAGGAACGACACAAAGCGACGTTCCTAGGCATGGATCTACGATCCATGCCAGTATTTGTAATATGTTTTTGATTACAGGTATTGACAATATGCTACATTTGAAGTATTATAATTATATCTCAAAGTTAATCCTCCCCCGGGGCGTTTGCGTGAGCAAACACCCCCTTCTTTTTAATGGAAAGGAACTTTAGTTCCTTTTCTAGGAGTGATGTGAAACATCACTCCACTTTTTTCATTAGATTTTATTCATAAAAATTAAGAAGTTAACTTGTGGATTTTTTAATGGAAAGAGAGAAAAGCATCATGAAGAAATATCCGCATATCTCGATGTCGAGAGACGAAATGTTCGATCAGATAATGAAACAAATAGCAAAAGAGGGTGTTCTTGACGATTTTTTGTCTAGCAATGACGGTCTCCATGAAGATGATTGTTGGGAGAGTGTCAGCAGTAATGATGACTATTGGCACATTGACGAAAATGGAAAATTGTATTGCTGTGATTATAAACAGCACAAGAATAATAAAGATACGTTCGTTCTGAATACTTATTTTACTGTTGAACCGGAGGATGACGACTTTGATTATGATGCGGAATATAAATGCCTTCGTGTCGGTTATCGATCTTGTAATGATGATGAATTTCTGACGATAAAATGCGAACAGGATATCGAACTGCTTAATGAGGGTATATCCGATTTTTACAGTTGTCTGGCATCCGATGTCGGATTAAGTGTAACTGAAAATCTTGATAACATATCCCGCGTTTATGACGACCATATAGAACTGGTCTGCCACGCTTTGCCCAGAGGATATTACGATTGGACTACTGACGGATATAAGATAGACGTTCCTTTTGATAAAGATGATCCTGATAGAAGTTTTCTGGATAATCTGCAAAAGTGTGTTGAGAGCTTTGATAAACAGGCATATATCAAAAAGTGTGAGTCAGACTATCTTTCAGCATACAAACTGGAACCGGAAGTTCCTGATAAAACCAAGGAATATATTCGGGAGGATGCCGACAATGTTGAGTCCTGTCTGGAGGACACACTGAACGAAGTGCAGAAAGAATATGAACATTATTATGAAATGGAACGGTTCTAAAAGAACCGTTCCTAGGAATGGATTTGAGTCATCGCGTAGCGATGACGAAGAGTTAAAGACTATAAGCTGAACGTTCGCAATCCATTCCATGAAGGAGAAGAAGTTCGGGAGTGAAATAGAATTTGGAGACTTCGAGACCATCGAAGTCTCTTTTTTTTGCAAAAAACAGAAAAGATTGTATTTTTTCGAATACATTTGCGAATAATTTAGTTTTTTAACCATAGAAAAAATAGCAACGGAAAATGGAGTGATGTGAAACATCACTCCTAGGAAAGGGACTAAAGTCCCTTTCCATTAAATGGAACGAATGCAAGCATTTGTTCTGAATGAAAAGGAGAAAAATCTATGGAAAACACAAAGTCGGGGAACACAAAGATCGAGAATGAGGAAATATTGACAGCAGAAGATCGGGAAATTCTTTCCCATGTGAACAGGAAGTACGGATATCTGTACCGTGATCGTGAAGGGAATCTGTACCTGTCCGACCATCATCCTTCTGTTAAGTCCTTTGGAACAGTCGTTCCATTCAACGGATATGATGATGACAAGGTATTTGAAGGATTAACAGAAGGAAAATATATCAGGTTCAGAAAGACGCTTCGTGACTGCCTGACTGAACGTGAATGCGAACTGTTACTTACATTGAATAAGGTTTACGGCAGTGACATTTTCGCTTTTGAAAAAACCATTCATAAAAACGGTGCTTCTTATCTTGACTTTATCATGACTGGAAATCTCATGACAGATACCATACCGTATTCTTGCAGTATTCCTATTACGAAATTCGGACCGCAGTTCAAGGGAATAAAATATAACAAATTCTACTATTTGGATGATCTTCCCATTGACTACGATCGTCTCTATTCGGAAGCGAATATGGAGTCTGAAGAAGATATTGAAAGAATTATTGAGCAATCGAATGAAAGACTGAAGAGATCAAAGGGCTGCACTTACGATGACGCGGAGGAATGCGAATGATTGATTCATACATGGTGTATGAAAGCTATGGGGTGGGTGTCACAAAACGATTCCTCAACAAGGATGATGCCCTCCAATATGCAAAGAAAACCAATCCGTTCAAGGTAGTAGCACTTGATGGAACGGTTCTAAAAGAACCGTTCCTAGGAATGGATCTGCGATCCATTCCATTAGATGAATACGATGAGCGTGTCGGAGACGCTATTTGGCGTAGAGAACCGACCGAAGAAGAGATAGACAGAGAAAGCGAAAGAAAGATTTATGATCGTTCGGATATTTAAGATACGGCTGAAATTCTGGATGTTCAAGCACGCAACAGAAAACTTCAAATTGATGGAAATGAACGGAGACTGTCCTGTACCGATACAGTATCAGTATCAGTCCATGTATTTCCTTCCGATAAGGCGGACAAGGAAGTGCCTTTTTGGTGTCATTACATTTACGCACGAAACAACAAGGAAGCTGTATCGGTGGGCGATAAGGACACCATACGGACTGAATGCTTCGTTCCATACCCATTATAACGGAAAGATATTCGAGACCGAGAAGTGTTGGGCGGGACTTATCCCGCTTTCAGCCTTTTCAAGCCATGAGGATGTGACGGAAGAATTTCAGGAAAATATGGAGACCATAGCCGAAAGAGTCGAACCGCCATTTCCGATATTGAGAGACCATCTCGATCTTGAAGTCGAGACAGGCAGAGGGTATTCAAGTCAGGAACTGCCCAAGGAAGACTGCGACATCGCCTTTACGATAAGACCGAAATCAAGAGGAATAGACTTTGATTTTTCGGTCAGCATCAAGTGTAATGATGACGAATTCGTGTCACATTTTCTTGATGTTCTTTCCGACCAGTATGACATATATCCGTGGCGTGACGGAGAGGGTGCTACATTCAAGTCTGTTGGTGACTATGAATCGGTCAGAGCTGATTATGATGATGATCTGTCAAAGAGATGGAATGATTGCATTTACAACATATCGTTCTCATGGGATGTACCGAAAGACTTTTCTCTTGAATCCATAATGACCTATCCCGAAACGGAGGAGAGGGAGTTTGACTATGACTTCGACTGGAAAACAGTGCCGTTTTCTTATCAGGAAGAAGCGATAGAGTTCAGTCTGTCTCACGACAGATTTCTGCTTTGCGACAGTCAGGGACTTGGAAAGACACTGGAATCCGCCACCATAGCAAGCGTCAGAAAACAGCAGCTCCATTACGAACACTGCCTTATTGTATGCTGTGTGAATACATTGAAATGGAACTGGGTGAATGAGATAAAGACACATACGTTCGAGAGTGCCCATGTACTGGGCTCTTTTGTAAAAAAGGACGGTTCTATTGGGTACGACACAAAGAAGCGAATATCTGACCTTGAAAGCATAGACGAACTGCCCTACTTCATCATAACGAATATCGAATTCTTAAGAGACAAGACTGCGGTAGATAAGCTCGTGTCACTTATAAATGATAAAAAGATCAACATGGTGATTGCTGACGAGATACATAAGTGCAAGAACCCACAGGCTTCGCAGACAAAGGGATTGTTCAAGCTACAGCCTGAATGCAAGATCGCCATGACGGGTACGCCGATCATGAATAATCCGACAGACGTTTACTCGTATTTGAGATGGCTTGGCTATGAAAAGCACACATACTCCATGTTCCGAAACTTCTTCATTGACGGCAAGGGGCGTTTGAGAAATCTGTCCATCCTTGATAGGAACATAGATAAGATCATGCTCCGTAGAACGAAAGAGGATGTGCTCGATCTGCCACCCAAGACATACGAGGATCAGATCGTTGAACTGTCAGATGAACATCAGGCCATGTATAAGGGAATACGCTCGGATGTAGCGGAAGAAATTGATGATATGGATGAGAACGATAATCCGCTTACAAGACTTCTGCACTTAAGACAATGCACATTGGATCCCTGCCTGATTGATGAGGATGCAGGATATTCCGAGAAGTTTGAACGTGCCCTTGACCTTATCCAGAACGCCTTTTCGGGTAACGAATCCGTAGTCGTGTTCTGCTCGTGGAAACAACCGCTTTACGACTTCAAAGAATTCCTGTCAAAGGGCGGTATTGACTGCAAGATGATTACAGGCGACACGAATGACTGCGAAAGAATGGAACTTGTAGAAGCGTTTCAGAATAACCCCGAACCCGAAGTCATGATTGGAACGACCGGTGCTATGGGAACGGGAATAACGCTCACAAAGGCAACGACCGTTATCTTCCTTGACGAACCGTGGACAGACGCAGCCAAAGAGCAGGCGGTCGATCGGTGCTACCGTATCGGAACCAAGTCTCATGTAACCATCTACACATTGATGGCGAAAGATACGATAGACGAGAGAATACATGAACTTCTGTTTTATAAGAGGAATGTATCTTCGGCAATCATAGACAAGAAAACAGAAGCGAGATTTCTTCTGGGAGAGAATGGACTTCTCGAAGAAGAAGAAAAAAATGATGATTAACGTTTTAATCATAGAAAATTTAGCACTATATCTAGGAAAGGTTCTACGAACCTTTCCGGTAATTGAAAGGACAAAAATTTTATGAGTGGTATGAAGGCGTTTGTAAACAACATCAATAACAACGGCATGATGGACTTCAGTAATGCTGCAAGGTCAGAGGGTTCGACACCCATTACAGAGATGGATGTAAACCTGAACAATGTACCAAATGATACTGACAATTCAGCAGAATTAAGACCTGAATTAAACATGAGTAAGAATCCGTTTGAGACCGAAGGAAACAATGGCTCAACTGATTATGGTAATGGTGGAATTGATAAAAGCTCTTGCCTTGAAAATGGAATGAACCGGATGTCAGAGGACGAAAGACGAAATGCCATTCGCGTAGCACGAGAGAAGATGTTAAGAGAGAGGGCGGAAAGAGCGAAGATGGCAAAGATGCCTGAAAGCGTACAGAATGTCGCTCCTAATGGAACAATTGGAACAGTCATTCCCAATAGAAAAGAGAAAGATATGACAGTAACACCAAGTGCAACATTAACACCGGTAAAGACACACACTACTGCCATTGACAAGATAAAGACCATCATGACAAGCGGATTTGTCATAAAGGGTGAAAACGTAAATGTAGAGATCACAGAGAAGAACGCAAGGATCGACTCCGAGATAAACGGAACGATTTCCTGCCACAATCTCTATATCGGAAAGGCACTGATCGAAGGAAACATTGTTTCTGATAAGTCGATAATCCTTTCCGAGGATGCGTGTGCAAAGGGAAACATTCACGGAAAACGCATATATATCTACGGTAAGTTTGAGGGCGACCTTACATCTGACGAAAAGCTTGTGATATATAAGACCGCTAATATTTCAGGAAGAATAAATGCTCTTGGAACAGTCGAGGTACACCCCGGAGCTATCTTAAACGGAACGGCTGACTTTAAGGCAATAACAGAAACTGTCGAGCCGACAGAAACTGTAAAACCAGAAGAAAATGCAGAAAATGCAGAGAATACAGAAAAGGCAGAAACAGCATCTAATGGAATGGATCCGCGATCCATTCCCGGGAACGATTCTGAAAGAATCGTTCCAGTTGAAACAACTCCCGAAACAGTTCCTGAAACAGCTCCTGAAGAGTCGGTCAGCGAAACATCTGAACCTGCCGAGTCAGCCAAGACAGAGACGGAGACAGAGACAGGGGCAGAGAATGAATCGCCTGATTCAAAAGAATCAAGCGATGAATCGACTGCTTCAGAAGAGCCAAATAACGAGCCTGAATCTGCACCTATTAATCCTGTGCATAGTCCTGAAGCACCATTCCCTGACGCTCCAAAGCAGGAGACGTCGTCACCGGAGCATGAAGAATCAGCAGAAACCGAAGATGACAATGATGATGAAGACGACTTTGGTGCTGATGATGAGGATGAGGCTGATGACGGCGATGTAGACCTGCCTGATGAATTCTTTAACAATAGTGAGGTTTGATTTATGACTGACAATGAGCGAAATCTCATAATAAATGTCGAGAAGACGTTGACGGGCGAAAAGATTCGCACCGTCACGCTCACCTCGGCTGAAGCTGCGTGGAGCTTAAAATACGCACTGATAAACATACTCGGATTTAAGCCGGAACAGGTAGAGTGCTTTCTCGATAAGCGGTTTCTGGAAACGTATAACCTTATCCGCTTTGCCCGCATGGTCGACTATCCGGTCGTAGGGAAAAAGGCAAAGACGAAGTATCTTCTGTCTTTGATGTTCCCCGAATTGTACAAACTCAAAGTTCCCGATGATCCGTTAGATCGATATCTTTTTACGCTGAAACACATGAAGGCGAAAGAGATATGGGAAAACGATAAAGACCTTGCGGAAGCCAATCTGGCAGTGCAGTGGGTATTGCAGGTCTTATTCAATGACTCGTCATGCAAGGCGGTAATGAAATTTGCCGAGGAACATCCTGCGGAACTAATAAGCCTTATGAGAACAATGCGTCTTTCCACGTTTTATGACAGCGTATATGGACTCATGGATGACGGCATACTCGATATGGTTTTTTTCTCATATCCGAAAGCGATACAGAAAGCAAATTTCCTTGACTATATCAAGTACCGTCTTCCTGAAACAGGCGATGCCGAAATAGAAATATTGAAGGCTATGGAGTAAAATTTATGAGAAAGTTTAAGCATATCGTTCCCAACGTTCGTTCTACGAACTTTAACTCTTCGTCTTTGCTTCGCAAAGGCTCAGAAATTCGTTCTACGAACTTTAATGCTGACCCTTTGCTGCGCAAAGGGTCAGAAATTATCCTTTGTGCAGTTGCCGTTCTTACAACGCTCTCTATATCGTTCTCTTCAAAAACCATTACTGCGCTAGGAATGAACCAAGGGTTCGTTCCATTAGCGGAAGGTGTTGGGGTAGACCAGAATGAGTTTTCAAAGTACGGTCTCAACTCGACAAATTTCCATGAGGATATGGACGTTGACTTAAAACAGCTTCCGATATTGAACGATGACAGAGCTAATATCGGATTTACCATGTTTTTAGATCCCGACTCTGACCTGTTTGATTCAAGCGATACCCTTGTTTCGTTTACTCATCGGAAGTCAGGCGTTAAATTCACATATACGTTCTCACACCTTGGCGACTACGACAGGGAGAATAATGTATGTAAGGGAACGATACAGATACCTGCCGACAGTTATTTCAACGATTATGACATTACGGTATATACGGTCTCGAATGGATTCAATGGCGGTAATCTCTGTTATCAGGAAAGAATAGAGCCTGTGGCGGGCGGGACTTACGGACTGACAGCCTGTGCAGGAAGTCTTGACTGGCTGAAGGGTGACGGCGAGAAGCTGTTAAGACAGCATAATGCGACAGACAGCACATTGGAGACTGATGGCGATGTCAGAGCGGAGAATTATAAACGGAAAACGGCAGCTCCTAAAAAGACAGTCATAAAGGATAAGGAGAAAAAGCCTGACGTTACGGTACAGTCCGAACCCGTCAGAAAGGTTTCAACGATGACCAAAGTCATCGCTCTGTTTGGGGTACTGGTATTTATTTTTGTAGTTGTGTGGAACAAGGTTCGCTCTTAAGAAAGGAAGGAAAAATTAAGTAACAAAACGTATCTATACCGCAGGTTTTTCTTGTAGATTGTACGACCTTCGCAAGTATAAAAAGCAAATAGAAAGAGATGCAGAAATTGCTAAAGAGCTTCAAGACGGAAATAAATCCGACAGCCGAGCAAAAAATCAAAATTAACAAGACTATTGGCACCTGTAGGTACGTCTATAACTTTTATCTCGACCACAACAAAACTTTACACGATGATGGTGAAAAGTTTATGAGTGGTAAAAGCTTTAGTGTCTGGCTGAACAACGAATACCTTCCAAGAAATCCAGATAAATTATGGATTAAGGAAGTCAGCTCAAAATCTGTAAAACGCTCAATTGAAAATGGTTGCGTTGCATTTACAAGATTTTTCAAACATCAGAGTGCTTTTCCAAAGTTTAAAAAGAAAGGGAAATCTGATGTGAAAATGTATTTTGTAAAGAATAATCCAAAGGATTGCCGATGTGAAAGACACAGACTGAACATACCAACTTTAGGCTGGGTACGCATTAAAGAAAAAGGTTATATACCAACAACTAAAGACGGATGGAAAATTAAAAGCGGTACAGTATCTATCAAAGCGGGCAGATACTATGTGTCAGTTCTTGTAGAAATTCCAGACACTAAGATTGCTAATAATAGCAATGGTGGTATAGGAATTGACTTGGGTTTAAAAGACTTTGCAATTGTTTCCAATGGTAAAACTTATAAAAATATCAATAAGTCAGCAAGAATTAAAAAATTAGAAAAGAAACTGCGTAGAGAGCAAAGATGTCTCTCACGAAAATATGAAAATTTAAAGAAAGGAGAGTCCACTCAAAAGAATATACAAAAGCAAAAGCTCAAAGTACAAAAACTTTATCATAAAATGGATAATATTCGTACTGATTATTTAAATAAGACAATAGCTGAGATAGTAAAAACCAAACCATCTTACATAATTATTGAAGATTTGAATGTATCAGGAATGATGAAGAACAGACATCTTTCAAAAGCTGTTGCGTCACAGAAGTTCTATGAATTTAGAACCAAACTTAAAGCAAAATGTGATGAAAATGGTATTGAATTAAGAGTCGTAGACAGATGGTATCCATCATCCAAAATATGTCATTGCTGTGGTGCTATCAAGAAAGATTTGAAACTTTCAGATAGAATATATCGTTGTGATTGTGGCTATGTTGAGGATAGGGATTTCAATGCTGCTCTTAATCTAAGAGATGCTTTAACTTACACAATTGCATAATAAACGCAAATGTAAGTATGTACTGCGGGCTATCGCAGGAATTTACGACTGTGGAGTGTACACGAACTTGTGAGTAGCGTATTGTTTATAATCGCCAAAACATACACATTGAAGCAGTAAGAAGTATCCGCAAGGATTTCAATTCTCGATGTGTTTGAGTATATTTAAACATATTTTGAGTGGCAGATAAGGAAGTGCATTGTTGGAGAATTACCCCTGATAATTGTTTGGTTGGAACGCCATGTAGCGTGACTGCCATGGCGTGTGCTATGGAAAGGGACTTTAGTCCCTTTCCTAGGAACGATTCTGAAAGAATCAGGCGATTTATCGCCTGCTCCGGAAGAATCGTTCCACGCAATGCTTATGATGCAGAGAGTCGCCACCATATTGAAAAGCGGTACACAGATGTTGGCAAATATTATTCCGATGAATTAAAAGATGATGGCTATCTGTCCTTGGATGGGTTCAACCGTATGGTAAGGAAGTTTTTCCCTGTCAAAAAGAAGCTGTATTTTAAGCGGAATGAACGCCCGACTCTTCAGGACTACCTTGCCAATTTGGAAGATGACGCCTTTATCTGTGTCAAGGGGCATTATATCTATGCAGATACTTATTGTGACGGCTATTGGTCATTCTTTGACAATGCACAAGACCCCGTCATCTGCGTGTGGCTGTTAACATCTGAATAGGTCAAATATGAGAAATATAGGCAAATTTTTCGAAGAAGATTTTAAGCATTCGGCTAATGGAATGTACTATTTGAGACTGCATGACAGTGCAACAGGCTTTCGGAAGAACGATAATCCTGATGGTATCCGGTTTAGCATTAAAAGTCCTTACGATGCTATTCTCTGCAAAAACGGACAGATGTGCTGCGTTGAATTAAAGTCTGTTGGCGGTACATCAGCATCTTTTGGTGACAAGAATAATAACGTCATCAAGTTCCGTCAGGTCAAGGCCTTACAAAAGGCAGAAACGGAAGGGAATGCACTGTCTTATCTGATTATCCATTTCCGAAAATATGGTGAAACCTATGCCATTCGACCAACAACGTTTTTAACATTCACACGGCTATGCCATAAGAAAAGTATCAATCGAAATGACGCCAGAGATATAGGGCGACGGATTCCTGAACGAAAGTTAAGAGTCCGTAAGCGGTATGACTTGGATAGCTTATTTGTATGAATTTTTCAGAAATTAAATTTTATTCATAAAAAAAATAGTAACGTTCACTTTTATGAAAGGATAATTTTATATGACAGAAACAAAAGAACAGGCAACAAATTCCACTCCATATGCACAGACAGAAACTGTATTTAATGGAACGGTTCCAAAAGAACCGTTCCTAGGAGTGGATCTGCGATCCACTCCATTTAACGGCGGTACATATCCTGTCGGCGTAAATGTTAAAACAATTGATAAAAACTTGTTCACATGGGTATTTTGTTTTTTCCTTGGTGGTTTCGGTGCAGACCGATTTGTCAGAGGACAGATTGGACTCGGAGTCGTCAAGCTACTATTCGGTTGGATGACCTTTGGCATTTGGGGATTGATCGATTGGATAATCGCCATGGTGAAAGCATACGGTAGTTCGTATGGGAATGAGGACAAATTTACCTTTTTGAACGGAAAATATTCCAAATAGGAGAGAGAGGGATATTTTCCCTCTCTTTTCGTCTATTATTTTTTTAATTAAAATGGCTATTTTTCAGAAATTAAATTTTATTCATAAAAAAATAAAAGATGAGTCCACAACTCATTAATGAAACATTCTGCTTTACAAGAAAAAGGAGATCAAAATTATGGCAGAGAACAATGGAATTTATCTTAACAATGTAAGCCCGAAGCTTATTCATGAGCGTGAGGGGAAGAAAGGACCGTATGTGAGCGTCGGTGTCTTTATTGACGGCGAGCTTGGAAACATCACAGTAAGTCCGAAGTCGGTGCATGACAGGGATGGCAGAAAGAACATCTGGCTTTCCAATGATCCGAATTATGAGATGAGCGTGTATTTTTCCAAGACAAAAACCAGTCAGAGAATGACGGTTGGAAAGATCGCCGAGGCATACAATGCCAACAGAGAGGCATTCAAGTCGAACAGGGGAAAGGACTCAAACGAGAAGCCTCTGTGGATCGATGGCGTGTCACCCAAACTTATCTGGGAGCATGAGGGAAAGAACGGTCCGTTCTATTCCGTAGGATTTGAGTACGAGGGCAAGCACGCGTCATTCACCGCGTCACCGAAACAGATATATGACAGTAATGACGGAAAGACAAAGGATGTTCTTGTCGGAAGTGCCGACACAGTAAAGCACGTTTCCGTAAAGGAAGATGACGGACAGTATAAGAACATCGACCTGACTGCAAAGCAGATCGTAGAGTCTGTTAAGGAGTCAAGAGAGAAGTACGCCGAAGAGCACTCAAAAGAGGACTCCAGAGATGACGACCTTATGAGGTAAGACATATCGCCTGAAGATAATACAAAAAATGGAACGAACCCTTGGTTCGTTCCTAGGAACGCTCATTCTCTTGATTGAGAATTGGGCGTTTTTATTTGTTTCAAAATTAACGTTTTATTCATAAATATTTTGGAAAACAAGTGAAGCAAAAGTGAAAGGAAATTGATATGAGTAAACGAATTAACTGGAACGATACTTTCAGTATCGTTCCTAGGAGTGGATCAAAGATCCACTCCATTAACTGGTCAGTCATTTTTCTATTCCTGACAGCAGACTTTTTGGTAAGCCTTATGTTTATAGGTTTGTTTCTACTGACAGTAACTGTGTTTGGACACATGAGTTTCTCATGGTCGACTCTGCTTATAGGTACGACTTTCTTAACAATACTACAGATAATAGCTATCGGTTTTAGTGTGCTTTGCTCTAGTCAATGACCCATGACTAAAGTCACGAGCTTGTAATCAAAAGCTCCATTGACTAGCCTAAGCCTTGAAATAAAGGCTACGTTAGATATGTTATCACACCCGTGGGCGTAGCACCTAACCTACGGCTCTGTGCGGGCCCTGTAAACAGCGGTGAGAGGGTAAACCGCAGTCAACCCAAGATGACCGAGTACGGAAAGCATTTCTAACATTGGCGAAGGTGTGACAACTGATATGGTTTTTACATCTGAAATTCAGAATGTAAGACTGTAGTAAGGCTTACTGTTTAAGTACAGTAGAAAGGTAACTTATGGTTTATGTATTAGATAAGGATGGAAACCCTCTCATGCCAACCAAACGGTATGGGAAGGTAAGACATCTTCTAAAGGATGGCAAGGCAGTTGTTGTCAGACGTGATCCGTTTACGATACGGCTTACATACGACAGCGGGAAACACACACAGCCCGTAAGCCTTGGCGTTGATGCAGGAAGTAAGCATATCGGTCTATCTGCTACAACTGAAAGGAAAGAGCTGCTTTCTGCACAAGTAGATTTAAGACAGGATATCAGTAAGTTGCTCATGGCTAGGAGAGAAACACGGCGTAGCAGACGTAGCAGAAAGACACGTTACAGGAAGCCACGTTTTCAGAACCGTGTCCATAGCAAGCAGAAAGGATGGCTTGCCCCATCTGTTCAGGCAAAGTGCGATACACACGTTAAAGTCGTAAAGGATGTATGTAGGATACTCCCTGTAACAACTATAACGATTGAGATGGCACCTTTTGATACGCAGAAACTGAAGGCAGACATCCTTGGTATGAAGACTCCTTCGGGAACTGACTATCAGCATGGGGAAGCAGAAGGCTTTGATAATATCAAAGCTTATGTTAAATGGCGTGATGGTTATAAGTGTGCCGTATGCGGTGCAGAACACGTTCAACTACAGGTACACCACAAAAAGCAACGCAAGGATGGCGGTACGGATATGCCGGCAAATCTTATAACCGTCTGTGCTGACTGCCACAAGGCATACCACGCAGGAACTCTTACTGGCAGAAAATCCGAGGTCATGAGACCTGACACAAAGATAAAGACTATGCAGGATGCTTCGTTCATGGGCATCATGAGATGGGCTGTCTGGAACAGGCTCAAAGCACTCGGTATCCCGCTCCACATGACGTACGGTTATAAGACGGCTGAAAAGCGTAAGCAATGTGATTTGCCGAAAGATCACCGCATTGATGCAAGGTGTATAAGCGGTCACCCTGACGTAGAACCCGCTGGTGAATGGTTCTTCTGTAAGAAGGTGCGATGCCACAACAGGCAAATACATAAGGTCAAGACACTAAAGGGCAGCATCCGTAAACGCAATCAGGCAGAACACGAGATTAAAGGCTTCAGACTGTTCGATAAAGTCAAATGTAACAGTACGGAGTGCTTTATCTTCGGAAGACGTTCTGCCGGATACATGGATGTGCGTACGCTTGATGGAACAAAAATAAATGCAGGTATCAGTTATAAAAAACTCAAATTTGTTAACCCTGCAAAACATTTACTCATAGAAAGGAGGTGCGTCTCCTCCCGCGACTAAAGTCGTGGGTGTCTGACGCTACATCTTATGAATGAAGAAGCTTATGTCGACAATACCAAGATAGAAGAGTCACCAAAACGAAACAGGAAGAACCTGCGTGGTCTGATATTAAACATAGCAATAATTGTTTTGGTACTACTCATTGTACGCTTTTTAATACAAGGTGTAGTGGTGTCGGGAAGTTCCATGCAGAACACGTTAAGGTCAGGCGACAACCTTGTGCTTGAGAAATTAAGCTACAAAATAAGCAAACCGAAACGGTTCGACATCGTAGTCGTACCAAAAGAGGAAGGTTCAAAGTATTACCTCATAAAGAGAGTAATAGGACTGCCCGGAGAAACCATTCTCATCAAAAAGGGTGCTACATACATAAACGGCAAACTTTTAAGCGACACTCATGGGAATGCTGAAATGAATGATCCCGGTATTGCAGGAAATCCTGTAAAACTCGGAAAAGACGAATATTTCGTGCTTGGCGACAACAGGAACAATAGTGTTGACAGCAGGATAATAGGGCCAGTCAAAGGGAAAGACATCGTGGGACATATCGTATTCAGGCTCTATCCGAGTTCGAGAGTCTTTTTATCGTAGAAAGGAATTCTTCATGGAAAAGCAGCGTATCTTTGTCGACATGGATGGAACGCTTTATGAATGGCGGAAAGACGTTCCCTATGAAGCTATTTTCGAACAGTATTACTACCTGACACTGAAACCGCAGAAGAACATCGTAAAAGCGGTAAAGGAATTGGTAAAAGACGACAGATATGACGTTTATATCCTGTCTGCCGTCCTGTCAAATGAAGAAAACCCTTATGCCCTTGCAGAGAAAAATCAGAGACTGGACATTGACCTTCCGGAGATCGACAAGGCACATCGTATCTTTTGCCCCTGCGGAGTACCGAAAGACAGGTATATCCACGACATTCGACCAAACGATGTCCTGCTTGATGACTATTCCCACAACCTACATGAATGGGGTGGCATCGGAATCAAGGTCATAAACGATGTGAATGCGAGGCATGGTACATGGTTCGGAGAGAGAATTGACATCAATACCCAACCAAATCTTTTGGTACGACAAATCGAACAGGCAGTCACAAAGGAGCGGGAACCCCATACCCAAGAACGTATTGTGATGATTCCGTCTGACCGTTCCAAACCGGCCGTTTATTTTAATGGTACGGAGGAGGAAATCGAAGAAGCTGACAAAATCGAAGCAGAACGTGTTGCTATGTGGAAATCGATCCTTGACACTCCGGGGTTCACCGCCTTGGAGTTCGACCATGGTAATGACTATCTGATTCTTTCACCATATACCAAGGGAAACGAAGCTGTGTGGCAGCTTTCATGGTTTTGGCATAGCGATGACCTTGCCACTATGGACAGAACCTATGGTGGAACGAACGGACATGACCTATCTGCTCTTCCCTACGACCTGTATAAAGAGACACGGACAACAGGAGCAAGAGTCTTTGTCGTAACAACAGAACCATTCAAAGAACAGGTACAAAGAGAAACACAGGAAGAAATCGAGCGATAATGGTTCGTCTGTATCAGAAATCAGCTCAAAAAAAATTGTACGTTTAATAAGAAATTACGCATAGAAAAATTGTAAGGCTTTTGCAAATACGAAAAAAAACAGAAAGGTAAGAAGCGGTGAATGAAACAGAGAAAGAAGTGACACTCGGTTCTCTTTTTGACGGAGCAGGAGGATTTCCCTATGCGGGAAGTTTTTCGGGGATCAGGACGGTGTGGTCTTCCGAGATCGAACCGTTCCCCATTCGGGTAACAACGAAACGAATGCCACAGGTCAAGCACTATGGTGATGTGTCCGCCCTTGACGGAGCAAAACTAAAACCCGTGGACATTATCACATTCGGGTCGCCTTGTCAGGATTTATCTATTAGTGGAAAAAGAGCAGGGTTAAGCGGTTCTAGGTCGTCCCTGTTTTTTGAAGCAGTACGAATCGTTAAAGAAATGAGGGAAGCAACAAATGGAGAATATCCAAAATATATCGTCTGGGAAAACGTCCCCGGAGCATTTTCATCCAACCACGGAGAGGACTTCCGATGTGTCCTCGAAAACATCTGCCGAATCAAAGAAGAGGACGTATCAATTCCTAAACCTGAAAAATGGAACCACGCAGGACTTGTCGTGGGAGATGGTTACTCAGTCGCATGGCGAGTCCTTGACGCTCAATACTGGGGAGTCCCCCAGAGAAGAAAACGTATCTACCTTGTCGGAGATCTTGATGGCGGAAGTGCCGGAAAGATTCTCTTTGAGTCCGAAGGCATGTCAGGGTATACTCCGCAGGGCTTCTGCTCGTGGCAAGGAACTGCCGGTTCTCCTTCGGAAGGCTCTGGAGCGGCAGGCGCTATCTGCTTAAACGACCAGGGTGGCGACCGAATGGATGTGTCCGAGGATGTAACGGGAACGCTCCGTGCGCAGGATCATGGGCATCCTCCCGTGGTCATGGGTGCGGCGGGCTTTTGTACCGAACACTCCGCCAAGAGCCGCTCCATCGGATATTATACCGGTCCCGTTGAGGTCGCTCCCACCTCACGGACACTTGACACAAGTGGTGGGAATCCGGCCTGTAATCAGGGTGGTATCGCCGTGGTATCGGTACAGGGTTCCATGATCGGGAGGGCGGATAAGAACGGACCGCAGGGGAGCGGTATCAATGAAGATGTCAGCTTTACGCTCAATACCATCGACCGCCATGCGGTAGCATTTTCGCAGGATGCCTATGATAAATATACGAAAAACAGTGTTAGTAGCTCTCTTCGTGCCAGAGGCGGAATATACGGTGGTGGTTCTGAAACCCTTGTCTACAGTACGAGTAAAAGCAAACGCCATACAACAGTGGGAGAAAATATAGCAAATACATTAGTGAGTACCGATTATAAGGATCCCCCGACTGTAGCAGGAGAAAAAGAATCGAAATATATTGTCCGTAGGCTCACCCCGACCGAGTGTGCCAGACTGCAAGGATTCCCTGACGATTGATGCGATAACCTTGGAACGGATGAGCCAACCGATGAGGAGATGGCGTTTTGGAGGGATGTTTTTGAAACACACCGCCGTCTGGTTAGTAATGGAACGGTTCTGAAAGAACCGTTCCTAGGAAAGGATCGTAAATCCTTTCCATTACATGCGACCAAACCCAAGACCGACAATCAGATCAAGAAATGGCTGAAAAGTCCTCATAGCGATAGTGCAGAGTATAAGATGTGGGGCAACTCGATCGCCATTCCGTGTGCTCTGTATGTATTGAGCGGAATTAAAGAAACGTTCTCTCACGACTAATGTCGTTGAATGGAACGATTCTAAAGGAATCGTTCCTAGGAGCGAATCCGCGATTCGCTCCATTGAATGGAGTGGATTTTTTAATCCACTCCTGGGAACGACTCTAAAAGAACTGTGAAAGTAAGGGGGTCAATATCATTGGAAAGAACAGTGTGTGAATTGTTTGCAGGAGTCGGCGGATTCCGTTGCGGATTAAACAATATTAATGAGAGTGTTGTTTACTCTTCCGAAAACAGATCAAAAGAAAAATGGGGTAACCGAAATTTCTGGTTGAAAAACAGAAACCACGAATAAGCTGTTATCTCATGTTTCCTCAATTAGTGGTTGAAAGGAGGTGTTTTTATGCAGATCGTTCATGCCAGGAAGATGCGTATTTATCCGAACAATACACAAAAACAGACGATCAACCAGACGCTCGGCCATTGTCGATACGTCTATAACAAGATGCTTGAACGTAATCAGAAGGTCTATAAACGCCGTGGTGAACATCTGAACTATTATGCCATGCAGAACCTACTTCCACAGATGAAGCAGTATCTTCCGTGGCTCAAAGAGGCGGACTCCCAGGCATTAAAATATGCCTGCCGACAGGTAAGTGCTTCTTACGACAGGTTCTTCAAGAAACAGGGCGGTTATCCGAAGTTCCATAACAAACATGGACGACAGTCCTACACGACAACAAACAATACGGTAATCGCTGTAGAATCGCGCCGTGTAAAACTTCCCTGCCTCGGATGGATAAAATCCTCTGACAAACGGAATTGGAATGATAACCTTCATGTCTGTTATGCCACGATAAGCCGTGAGCCGGACGGAAAGTATTATGTCAGCGTGACGTATAAGACAGAGATCTCGGATTCAACGTTTGTACCAGATACGAGCCGTTTTCTCGGATTGGATTATAAATCTGATGGCCTGTACATGGATTCGAACGGTGATCCTGCCGAGATGCCACACTACTATCGGAAAGCACAGAAACTTCTGAAACGGCGACAGAGGCAATTAGCAAAGAAGAAGGGTTCTCGTAAGGGCGAACCGAAATCTAACCGCTTTCTGAAAACGCAGAAACGTGTCGCAAAGCTGTACCGCCATACAGCGAACCAGAGGAAGGACTTCTTGCAGAAGCGGTCTACTGAGATAGCCAATCGGTATGACGGTGTATGTATCGAAGATCTGAACCTCCGGGCGATGGCGAACAAAGACTTTGGAAACGGCAAAGCGACCAACGATAACGGATACGGAATGTTCACGGCGATGCTTTCCTATAAACTGCGGGAACGTGGGAAACCGCTCGTTCAGGTCGATAAATGGTATCCGTCCTCACAACTGTGCAGTTGCTGCGGACACCGCCAGAAGATGCCGCTCAATGTACGGACATACCGTTGCCCGGATTGCGGAACAGTAATCGACCGTGACGTAAATGCCGCAGTCAATATCAGAAACGAAGGAATACGGATCCTTAAATCCGCTTAGATACTTATTAACAATACCGACAGGGTGCCGGGAATTTACGCCTGTGGAGATGGCTCTGGCGGGGATACATAGCAACATTGTGTATCTAGTTATCCATCATTGAATCAGGAACCGCGAAGTAATGAAACGGGATATTTTCAACTAGAGAGTTGGAAGCCGTCCATCCGGTGAGAGCGGAGTTTCAACCACTTATTGCGGATACCCGATATATTCCTGATTGGCAGTTCATGGAAGATTATATCAAGAGCCTTCATAGTGAGCCTATCACTACTACGAGGGGGGCTGCCGAATCACTTTCGCTTGGTGTTGATAAGTGGGAAGAATTTAGAGTTCGGAATTTATTTGATATTACACGGGGACAGCGTTTGATTGCAGATGACAGAGAGCAAGGAAAATTATCATATTTTTCAGCCTCTCAGGATAATAATGGCTGTACTGATTATATATCAAATCCTTTATTTGTCGATAAAGATGCTTTAATATATGATACTTTTGGCGACTGCTATTATGTATCAGGTGAATTTACGGCAAGCGATGAAATAAGTATTCTTCATAATACCAATATGACTGAAAAATCTGGATTATTTATTGCAACAATAATGTCGGCTAATAAATATAAATATGCGTTTGGTCGAAAAGCCTTCCAAAATAAATTTATTGACAATATTATTAAGCTTCCTATTCAGCGTGATGTGTTTGGCAATCCTGTGATTGACCCTGATAAGAAATACAGCGATAAAGGCTATATTCCTGACTGGGATTTCATGGAGAGATATATCGACAGTCTGCCGTATTCAGACAAGATTGCGTAATAAAGGAGAGTGATAGATATGTCAGCAGTAATGGATATTTACAGTTTAATCAAAGATTTGATGGATGAAGCTGAAAAGAATAAGAACGAACAGTTGGTGAGTAAACTGATTGTCATTGAGAAACAGGTCAATGAATTGGATAAGGAAAATCAGGAGCTGAAAAAGACTCTTGACATTCAAGAAAAGCGTATTTGGGATGACAACAATATGTCGTTTACATTACCTGAGAATTCCAAAGTACATTATTGCTCTGTCTGTTATGGACATAGTGGAAAATTGATTCCAATGTGGGATTTACCCAACCGAGGACTTGTATGCAGAGTATGTGAAGAAATATGGATGAAGGGTAATCAGAGATGAGGTAGCGGATATGAAGAACAATGATAAGAAAGAAATCAAATATCTGAATGTCTGTATGGACAAGGCTCTGCACGAAGAATTTGAAGCGTTCTGCAAGGCTCACGGAATGAGCAAGGTCGGTGCGACAGAGCAAGCTATCAGACAGTATATGGATAAGATAAACAAGGCACTGAAGAATGTGAAGTAAAAAATAAAGCACCCTTTTCTCTTGGATCGAGAATTGGGTGCTTTTGATTTACAGGATTTAATCAGTTTATATGGGAACAGATTGTATTTTTCTTCGTACAATCTTCGCATAAGATCAAACTGCGTCATAAGATATTCTCAAAAAGAATCCAGTCGCTATAAATTGGAATGAGCGACTTCCAACCGGCGACTCCTGCTTCTTTGAATATCTTCCACTTGCGAAGGGTATAGAGTGCAAAAAAAATAAATATTGCGACCATGATTACGTTAAAAATTGTCTGAATCATACACAATACCCCTGCTTATCTTTCTTTCTCTATTCCCTTTTCGTAGTCATGGTCGTAAATTCTTTCCAACTCCTTGTACAAAGAATCATCGGTCACATAGATGTCGCCTGTGTCCTCTACATACTTTCCATCTTTTGCAACGCTGATCATGACTAAATTCCAAGCATCCTTGTCTTTTGACGCATCGAAGTCCTCGTCTTTGAAAATTGTAAGGACTAAATCGTTGTTCTTGCCAAACTCAAACACTTCTAGTTTTTCGTTTGCGGCAAGGTCATTGCAATAGTTGATAATGGTATCAATGCTTGGTCTGCTTAACTGGTATATTCCCATGTTGTTTTCCTCTCATTTCTTTTTTGCGACTGTCTTAGTATCTGGAGATTTCCCACTCTTCGGAAGTGTAGCACTTCAGGAAGTCGTTGACCTTCTGTACATACTCTGTCAGGATCCCCTTGGATTCTTCGTCAATACGAATCTTCATAATTCGTTCTCCAATTCAGGCTGCTCTTTTGCCATCAGTTCCATTGTAAAATGTTCATGTTCGGGATGCAGAGGAAGAGCATTAAGGTCTCTCATTTCTACCCAACAACGGTTTCGGCAGAAAGTTGCACCACCCATTCCATAGCTTTCCGGACACGTTACGGCAGGACTGCGTTCAACCACCCACTCGTATATGGCTACCATGTCCTTCTCTGCTTCCATGATTTCTCCGACATCCTCCCAACCGGATCTACGTTTACCATTTTCATAAAATTCTCTTTTGAAGATTCTGTACTTCATGTTATTTTCCCTTTCTATCAAATGAAGATTTCCGCATCTGCCTTGATCCAATCGACCTTGTAGCCTTCTTTTTCCAACTGCTTTTGTGCAACGTCAAGGCGTCCATTGTCATTCCACTCGCCTTCGGTTTCGTTCATGTAATCCCAAATTGCATCCTTGACTTGGTCGATGGTTCCGTCTGTCAGTTCCTTGCCGTACACTCTGGCAACCACGGTGTACCCATCATTCCAACCGTCTAGGTCTTTGGTAAACCAAATGAACTGTTCTTTCATTGCTCTGCCTTTCCATCGCTCTTCTTTTTTGGTTTATCAGCGTCATTCGACCTGTCCGACATGAGTGTGATTGTTCCTAGCGAAATATAGCCATCTTCAGTTTCTTTTGCCAACAACACGGACTGATTTTTCATCTTGCCTGTCCTCTCCATTCTCTTTCCCTTTGATATTTAAGGTCTACTCAATATTGCCATTCGCTGTCGTAAATATCGCCATAATCAACGGTTCCCAATCCGTCACACATAATGTATCTGCAACCGTAATCATGGTCATCTCCATAATCATTAACATCGCAATCGTAAAAACGATTATCATCTATAAAATCCTTAACATAAGAATGAAAAGTCTGATACCTTCCGTCTCCCATATAGATGTGTAAAACCACCGGATCTTCCGGATACAAATCTACTTCCAAAAAATCTTTCAAAGTCATATGCCGTCTTTCCTTTCTGTGGAATCAATAGATCGGATCGAAATCATCCATGTCTTCCGAGCAGTCTTTCACTTCGGTTTCTTCAAAGTTGAAGTCCTGTTCCAAATCTTCTACGGTAAAACCCCAGTACAGTAAGGTCTTTATCGTGGTGGAAGTGTTTTCACAGTTCGATACATGATCAATAATCTGATTCAGCAAATCACGATAATGTTCTTCCTTTTCAGAATGTGTGTACTCCATGTTGTTCTCCTTTCGGTCTGTCAACCATTTCCCTTTACCTTATGACATTATATTACACTGTATCGTGTAATTTGTCAAGCATAAACGGAAAGAAAATCAGTAAAAATAGAAAGAAATTGTTTTGGTGACACACGGAAAAGTGTATTCTCAATGCTTTTGTACTGTCGTTTTGCGACATAATGTGTATTGAAAAACAACTCTCTCTCGAACACATCCGCTTTAATTTCCGTGTAATCATTCGGGAAGTTACGGTACTCGGTAGGAAGGCTCTTCACCTTGTCGATCACGGTGTCAATGTCTGGGGATAAAACCCCGCCGTTCACAACATTGAGCCATTCGTGATCGATCCTGACGGCACAATACTTTGGATCAAAGGCAACTGCCTTGTTCTTAATTGCCAGTAACCAGTCCACGAGTGACCAGTCTGACTGATCCGTAAACAATTCAAGGTCGTTCAGTACCGAGTTCATATCATTATTTGAATATTCATAAGAATTACCTCTCTATTTCTTCGTTTTGATTGTGTTCCTTATCCTCTTCCTTTGCATCACGAAAGGCGGTTTTGAGCATTTCAAGGGTTTCTTTCTCATAGTTACCGGAGATACAAGACGAATCTCGTAAATCTGCGAGTACACGCTCGAAACAATCCTGAAACCGACCGCCCTGAAACTGATTGCCGTTCCAGTCACATTCAAATTCTTTTGGTATTTCAATGACTAACTTCATACTGTTTTCTTCCTTTTCTATCAGCTCACATTGATGCAATTCAGACGTTGCTTTGCCTGTTTAACCATACTGCACGTTTGTATAGCGGATGTACTACTTTCATGGCTTCAAGCCTTGTATCCGTTTCCCCTATCTTCACAAACCCGTTCTTTTCCACCTTTTCATTGAGATCAAGCGGGTATTCCCAGTATGTTGTATAGTTTGTTTCATCCAACCGATAAATACCGTATTTCATATCCTGACCGACCTTATCTATCGTACTCTGGTTCTTTTTCTTCCTTGTTGTCTACCGTTGATCTGTTATGGATGTACAACTGGTTGTTTGTGCCTTTGAACAACTGACTTTCGCTTGCGTTCTGATAAGTCTTTAGCAGGTCGCCAAAGTCGCTCTCAAAATCGAAATCGGATTGTAGGTCACATGGTTGCAGTTGTCCCGAATGTAATCGCTTGCATCCCGAGCATTGTCGAAGACGTTGAAGGCAATATGGATCTCGGAATAGATTGCAACAACGTGCAAGGGCGGTTTCTCTGCCTTATAGAACACGGCATAGCCGTAGGTGTTCATTGTATTCATGATGTAGCTCCTTATCTGTTTTCCTGTTTTTTTGCTTGTTTCTGCTCCTGTCCTTACAATATTTCTATGCGTAAAATCTATTAAAAGATGGAGTGATGCTTTGCATCACTCCTAGGAAAGGGGCTTTAGTCCCTTTCCATTAGATGCAAAAAAATTGGATATTATTGGTCAGATACAAACGGAAAGAAAATGATGAAAAACGAAAAGAAACGCTTTGATTTGACATTTTTGAGTGTATAATGTAGAATAACGTACAAAGGAAAGTACAAAGTACAAAGGAAAGGAGGGAATCGAAATGGAAATGAGCACATCAGAGAAGATCCGATTTCTGGCAGGTCGAAAAGGCATGACTATGGGTAACATTGCCGAAAGAACACACCAGACACGGCAGAATTTATCCAACAAGATGACAAGGTGTGACTTCAAACAGTCCGAACTGGAACGGATCGCAGGAGTCCTCGGCTGTGATCTGAAAGTTTCATTTGTAGACAAAGAGACGGGAGATGAAGTTTGATGGAACTTATTAACATTACGACCTTTCAAGATCAATATTGGTTTCTGTCAAATTATTATCCTGCTCCTGTTGTTTATCATGGAATCACCTATCCGAGCAACGAAGTGGCATTTCAGGCACAAATTGGAAAGGATCGTAGATCCTTCCCTAGGAACGATACCTTCAGTATCGTTCCATTAGACGACCGACTGTGAACTGCAAAAGCAGTTTTCCTCTCTATCTTCCGGAGATGCTAGACGTTTCGGACGGTCGATCCCTCTTCGACATGATTGGGAAAAGGTCAAAGTATCTGTCATGCGAAACTTGGTTCATGAAAAATTCAGTCAGCATCCGGAATTGTCGGACAGGCTCTGTGCTACGGGAAACGTCATTCTAATCGAGGGAAATACATGGAATGATAAGACATGGGGTATGGTGCAGACGAGCGATGGAACATGGCATGGACAAAACTTACTGGGGCAGATTTTGATGGAAGAAAGAGAACGACAACAGGAACTTAAGCAAGAAAGGAAGCAATAATATGGGGCTACCGTTATGTGAAACCGGAGGAAAACATCCGGCATATCCAAAAGAATATCTGGAAGGAACCATGAATCTGATTCGTTTGGTGTTCATCCAAATGAATGAAATTAACGACTTGGATATCTATCAGCAAATCGACGCTTTCCTTCGATTTTCCGACATCCGTCAAAAAATGGATGAGGGAAACTGGTCTGCTCTAATGAAGGGATGGAAACAGGTCTACCATAGCGTTCCTTTGGATGCTTGTGATCCGGGCGAAAAAGCAGATGGTGTTCTCTTGCATTGGATGGCGGACATTTACACTTATTGGCAATGGAAATACAATCGGTCTTCCAGAATCATGAGCTATCGATGCCCAGCAAAGGAACTGGCAAAATTGTTCTATCCACTCCATGAAGCGTCTATTACAAACGCAACAGGGAAACTGGATCAAAGATTCTTTTAAGGAAAAGAGAGAGGGGAGTAAATGGGGCTGTGACTTGTATTTTATTCCTGTTTGCATTACATTAAGCAGGCGAGCGATTGTGGAAAGCAAACGTCAACTACCCCGACCTAAGCTATCGCTTTGATGTCGGAGCTTGTAACTGCCCTGTGGTATAGCGGATAAATCCTCCCACATTTAGTCGTTTAACATTACTGCTAAAAGTGGCGTTACATCGTAGGCACGTTGACACATACCTGTACTACAGAGATTTACTCCGTAGCAACTGCATCAGGTACTAATAGTTCTATTCCCATACGATACAGATTCATAGCTCCAATGCGGTCATCGTTAGATTTATAACCACAGTTTTTACAACAGAAAAGATGCATTTTCTTGTTGCGGTTAGTCTTTGCTGTATGACCACATTTAGGACAAGTTTGGCTTGTATAAGCAGGATTAACCTTTTCTACAAGCTGATGATGCTTTAAGGCTTTGTAAGATAGTTTCTGTTCTAAATCATAGTAAGACCATGATACGGAAACATAACGGTCTTTCACCTTAACTCTTTCAGTAGCAGAACGGATACCACTTAAATCTTCAATGACAAACAAAGTACCAACGGGATTATTCTCAACGAGTGCCTTTGATACACAATGGTTTACATCCTGCATCCAACGGTTTTCTCGCTGACCGATAGCTTTAATTCGTCTACGGGATGATGGAGTACCGACCTGCTGTAACTGCTTACGCAAAGACTTATAATGAGCACGTTTTTGTTTAACAACATTACCATCGTAAAATACAGATTTTCCATTACTATCATATGTTGCAGCAAGAAATCTGATTCCACGGTCTATACCAACAACATTAGAAACTTCTGATTTTTTAAGTTCGGTAATTTCGTATGTTACAGGTATATGCAAATAAAACTTATTATGTTTATTCACAAGCTTCGCAGTGCCAAACTTACAGTTGTCAGAAAAATATTGTTCAAAGCCATTTTTATAGAAAGCAACCTTGATACGACCATTCAATGTATTAACAGAAAATATATCGTTTTTTGTATTAAGCGAATAATCCCTGTTCCATACAAGGTCTAATTGAGGAAGTCTAAATACAGGCTTTATCCACTCTTTCTGATTTTCGAGAATGGTCTTGTATTTAGCAATAACTGTTCGTACACAAGAAACTGCCATCTGAGAACGGAGACCATAAATTTCACGGACTTGATAGTAAGTATCTTTCTGTACACTATAACGACTAAGGTTATGTGTTTTGTATATGTATTCAGACACATAATTACAAGCATCAGAATAAGCCTTCATGGTATCGCAGAGTATCTGCTTATCAAAAGGATTTACTAAAATCTGAAGTTTTGCTGTAATTGTCTGCTCCATATACTATACCTACATTCTTCACCAAAATTATTATATCATATATTTTGGTGAAGAACAACGTCGCATAAAGAAAATACACCACTAAAACGGGCATTCCTCCCACGACTTACAGAAGTCAGGGCTTCCTGCCCTGCGGCGTGGGTGAATTGTGGTGGAAGTTCGACCTTCGGTCTTTAACTCCTCGGACAACACCAAAAGAGAACCTGATGTGTCGGGTTCTCTTTTTTTTTGCTCAATTTAGTCATTTATGATTTCAATTTAGTCACTTGTTACGTTTATGACAAAGTTGATGATTAACCGCCGCACACTCGTGACTTTAGTTATGAGTTAGGCGGTCTTTAACTCTCATAGTCTTTACGGGATGAGTAACCTATGGTATAATAAAGATATGGATAAAGAAGATATATTTACTATACCATCTTTTGTTACGCATGGTCGGGGCTATGTATACTGCCTTCAGTATCATATAGTCTGGTGTACAAAGTATCGTAATAAAGTACTCATCGGTTCTACAGATACTGATCTTAAACAGATACTTTACGATCTTGCC
>Ga0256406_1000111_pt1 | contig 151982 bp, 103 predicted proteins | sample RumenRJG_03DNA_FD_185986 | JGI IMG/M metagenome (GOLD analysis project Ga0256406, IMG submission 185986) | Bovine rumen microbial communities from Lethbridge, Alberta, Canada - RJG_03 | ecosystem: Host-associated > Mammals > Digestive system > Stomach > Rumen | place: Canada: Alberta... | reverse complement strand
AATTATGCAGAGACTAAAACAAGGGGAAGTTTAAACGGGCTTTCTACGAAAGAAAGCCCTTGCTAAGCCAGAAACGGCAAAGCAAGGGCCAAATTGTATAGTGTCTCAAATGGAGGTTTCTTTAATACAAAGCAAATACCCCGCAGCAGCGAGGGTGGGGATAAACCCCACCCCTACGGAGGCCAAGTGCTGCAATCACTTTGATAATTCATTGATAGCCAAATTGTTGCACGCATCCGCCGCGTAGGGGCTGGGTTTATCCCAGCCCTACCAACAGCGGACAAGATACAAAGCAAATGCCCCGCAGCAACGGATAAGAATAAGGGTAGCTATCCCGCAGCTGCGAGGGTGGGGATAAACCCCACCCCTACGGCGGCTGAGTGCTGCAAATGTTTAATTATCAGTGTCTTGGATAGGGCCTTGGACAGGGTAGTGGCTGTCATCAATCCACTGGCGTGCGTTTATGGATTCTTTGCGGGGGCGGCTCTCGTGGCCCTACGCCGACGAATAAACCTTATTGCTGTTTGCCGTTGGTTGTCGACTGCAATTATGGGTTGTTGTCTGCGTGTAGGTTGTGTGGAAATGTAAAAGTTTTCAGAAGGATTGTACTTTTGATGTGCCTTTGCTATTATCTGATTATCATCATTCCGAAACATCTCATTACGGCTCGCAAAGCGGTCCATTTCTGCTCACGAAATGGACCGTTTTGCGTTCTAAACGAAGCGTTTCGCAACGCCAAATGGTATGTAACCGATTAAAACCAACACAATACAAAGGCAGAGCGAGACACGGTATAATACGAATTACTTTTACATTCCATAGTCAACATTCTATTTCTGTCCCATTCTCTATTATGTTGAAATTTAGCGCACACAACCTGATATTGCCCATACCTCTCAATGCATGTCCAATACAAGAGGCGGTCCGCAAGCATCAGCCCTTGTGCTTCAGGGTTATGATATTTATCTCAGGCCAGGCCCCAAAACGGAACGGCACAGTACCACCTACACCCGTCGACACATACAGCATGGAATTGCCCTCGGTGTACTTGCCTCCCCACTCGTTGTAGGCCCACTTCGACGGCGAGAACTTTCCAATCTTCAACTGTCCGGCATGAGTATGACCGCTGAGCGTCAGCGCAATATCGGTCTTATGGAGCACACCACGCCGCCAGTGCGAAGGGTCATGGCTTAGGAGCACCTTGAACATTCCCTTAGGCAGCTCACCCATAGCCACGGCAAGGTTACCATAGTCGGGGAACGGCGGCTTGGAGATATTCTCCACACCGATAACGGCTATCGACTCACTGATATTCTCACCATTGGCCTGGCGCAGACGGCCTATCGTAACATGCTCATTGTCAAGCAGGCGCCATCCCATCTTGCGCTCAAAATAGTGAAGGACATTCTGGTTGCGCTTCTTATATTCTTCGGAGTGGTCCTGACCGTATTCGCAGTAGTCGTGATTGCCCATAACGCTGAGCACACCATCCTTCGATACCATCTTCGACAGGTCACTGACGAACGGTCTCACCTCGTCGGCCCGCACGTTCACGAGATCGCCGGTGAACACAATAAGGTCGGCATGCTGCTCGTTTACGACATTGACGAGTTTGCGTATGAACGACTTATTCTTCAGGAATGTTCCGATGTGCAGGTCGCTGAGCTGAAGGATGCGGTAACCGTCGAAGGACTGTGGCAGCAGTTCCGACTCGCAGACGGCTTTCCTCACGACAATCCGCCGCCACCCGAAGAAGAACCCGTATGCAAAAAGTGCCACGGGAACGAGTGCCGTCACGAGTGCCGCCAACGGACTGAGTACGAACTGAAGGATGACGAACAACAACTTCGGCAGGGCAACACAGAGCACAAGGGCAAAGAACACACGCATCGAGGTGTTGTGCATTATCTCGCGGTTGGCAAGGACAAAGCATGCCAACGTGAGAACCGTAGGCAGCCACCATAGCACCTTCACGATTCCTGATGCCGACGGACTGATGTACTCCATAGCAATATAAACGTCGGGAGCGACGAGCAGTACAACGAACAATACTGCGAAAAATATCATATTCCTTGCCATAGCTGTCGTGATTTAAGATTACTACACGCAAAATTACAAAAAAAATCTTCAATTGTTAACGCCGAAAGGATTTTTTTATTATCTTCGCACTGTTATCAACAACAATTCCATAAGCCCTACCCGATATGAACAAAAACGCTATCATCACACTGACCCTTGCAGCCATGCCGCTCTGCGCCTCAGCCCAACATATTAAATATGCCCCGGCAACGTCGGTACTTGCCGACACCATCGCTGGCCGCAACGGCTCCGTCGACATCATCGGTGAGGGCCGGATGAACAAAGGACTTGTCATCAACTCGCTCGATGCCATCGCCGGTCAGGCCGCAGGTGTCGTCACTACCGGCGACAACCGCATGGCGATGATCAACAGTGTGCGCGTCAGAGGAACCACATCACTCACCGGTGGCAACGACCCGCTCGTGATTATCGATGGTGTATACAGCGATATCGCCACCCTGTCGACCATCTATCCCGCTGATATCGAGAGCTTTGCCATACTGAAGAACGCTGCCGAGACAGCACCTTACGGCAGCCGCGGTGCATCAGGTGTCATCCAGGTCACGACAAAACGGGGCCGCGCCGGGAAGTTCAGCATATCATACGATGGTAACATCGGCTTCGAGACTGTGTACAAAAAGATTGACATGCTCGACCGAAACGGCTATCTCGCCACGGCCGAGGCTCTCGGCCGCTACGCCACCGACGGAGGCTACAACACCGACTTCCAGGATGCCATCACGCGCACAGGATTCGTCACCAACCACCATGTGGCCTTCAGTGGAGGCACCGACGAGCAGAACTACCGTGCGTCGATAGGTGTGATGAACCACAATGCGCCACTTAGGAACGACTCCTACAACAACTTTGCCGCGAAAGTCGACCTCATGCAGATGGCCTTCGACAACCACCTGACCATCGACTTCGGAGTCTTCGGCTCGTCGCAGAGCAACAATAACGTCTTCAACCTCCAAGAACTGCTTTACTCGGCGGCAACGCTAAATCCTACCTTCCCAAACCACATGAACGCCGCCGGCGGATGGGACAAGAACGCCACCGCCTCACAGATAAACCCGCCGGGAGCCCTCCTTGGAAAGAAAAACCACAACCGGAACCAGAATTTCGGCTCCCACATACGCCTAAAAGCCGACCTCGGCCACGGCCTGACAGCACAGGCCTTCGGGGCCTATACCTACAACAGCAACGAGAACGCCAAGTCGGCACCGACATGGGTCTGGGCTCAGGGACAGGCCTGGCGAGGCGAGATGAAACAGGAGACGTGGCTCGGCAACCTATCGCTCAACTACCACAAACGGTGGGCTGCGCGACACGACATCAACGTCACGGCACTCACGGAGTATGAGGCCACCAAGCAACGCGGATTCTGGACATCGGTCAAAGGATTCACTACCAACGCCTTAGGCTACGACAACCTCACAGGCGCAGCCACTGTTCCCTACGGGCTCACGGGCTCGGGCTACGACAATCCTAAACTGCTGTCGTTCATGCTCGGTGCCGAATATTCACTGCTCAACCGCTATACCTTCAACGTCAACGCACGCGCCGACGGATCGTCGATGGTGGGAAAGGACAACCGGTGGGGGTTCTTCCCGTCGGTGTCACTGTCGTGGGATGTGATGAAAGAGCCATTCATGAAGCGGCAGACCGTCTTCTCGCGACTCATCCTCCGCACCGGCTACGGTCTAACGGGAAACCTCGGAGCCATCTCTTCCTACAACTCCCTGAACATGCTGCGCCCCGACGGAGCCATACCATGGAACGGCTCAACGGCCGTCACCTACTCGACGAAACACAATGTCAACCCCGACCTGAAATGGGAGACGCGCGGAACATTCAATATCGGTGCCGACATGGGATTCTGGCACGACCGACTTATCGTCACAGCCGAGTACTACTACTCCCGCACCTGGGACATGCTCTACGAGTATGACGTGCCCGTACCGCCGTTCACCTACGACAAGCTCCTGGCCAATCTCGGCAAGATGTCGAACAAAGGACTGGAAATCGGCGCAAGCGTCACACCCGTTCAGCAGCGCGATATGGAGCTGAATGTCAGTATGAATATGTCGTTCCAGAAGAATAAACTCATCTCGCTCAGCGGCAACTACAACGGCGAAAATCTCACCGCAGCCGACATCACGTCGATAGGCAGCCTAAACGGCGCAGGATTCCACGGCGGTAACAACAACATCGTCTACCAGATTGTAGGACAGCCCCTTGGCGTTTTCTACCTGCCCCACTGCACCGGACTGACGAAGAATGCCGACGGCACATACAGCTATGCCATTGCCGACCTCGACAATAACGGCCGTGTGAATATCGAGGACGGAGGCGACCGGTACATCGCCGGACAGGCTATGCCGAAGATGTTTCTCGGTACAAACATCAGTTTCAGGTACAAAGACTTCGATATCACCCTGCAGGTCAACGGAGCTTTCGGCCACAAGATATACAACGGGACGGCCCTAACATACATGAATATGGGTGCTTTTCCCGACTACAACGTCATGAAGGACGCACCGAAGGCACGTATCTACGACCAGACAGCCACCGACTACTGGCTCGAGAAAGGCGACTACCTCAATTTCGACTATCTCACCATCGGATGGAATGTGCCCATAAGGAAGACGGCCCGATACATCTCGTCACTGCGCCTGAGTGCGTCGGTCAACAACCTTGCCACCATAACATCCTACGACGGACTCACGCCGATCATCAACAGCAGTGTCGTCGACAATACACTCGGCATCGACGACAAGCGCAGTTATCCGCCATACAGGACATTCAGCATCGGGGTGAGCATCGGATTCTGATTCGCGGAGCATCTGTGCCGACACCCTCAGAATTCTCTATCAGTACAGCTATCACACCCCACAAAACCAAATAAACGAAAAAAGCGATGATAATGACAACCCACATAAAAAGAACTATCTCCCGTCTGGTTCTAATCGCCGTAACGATCTCAGCCTCAACGGTCCTCGTCGGATGCCTCAACGAGGATCCCCGCGACAGAATCAGTGCAGACGAAGCCTACGGCACCGCCGACAAACTCCTCCTCAACACAGTCGGAACGCTGTACAACTACATCGGCGGAAATGCCGACAGCCAAGGGCTCCAGGGCACCGTCCGCGGTGTCTACGACTTCAACACGTTCACCACCGACGAGGCGATGATTCCCACCCGCGGCGGCGACTGGTACGACGGCGGCTTCTGGCAGTCGCTCTACAAGCACAGTTGGACAGCCAGCGACAACGCCCTCTATAATACGTGGAACTATCTCTATAAGGTGGTGATGATGTGCGACCAGTCGGAGAAGATTCTTAACGAGCGACGCGCGCTCCTCACCGATGCTCAGTTGAATGAGGCCTTGGCCGAAGTCAGGGGCTTGCGGGCGATGTACTTCTTCTATCTCATGGACATGTACGGTCGAATTCCGCTCGTGACCGATGCCACAACACCCGTCGACAGCATGCGCCAGAGCGAACGCAGCGAGACGTTCCGATACATATATAACGAGCTCGAGAGCGTGGCACCATCCCTGCCCGATGTCCACAGCAATCTCCAGAATGACTACTACGGACGGTTCACACGACCGGTGGCCTACTTCCTGCTCGCCAAACTCGCCCTGAACGCAGAAGTGTATGCCGATGACGACTGGACCGACGGTGTGCGCCCCGACGGCCGGACGATAATGCTCGATGTCGACGGACAGACGATGAACGCATGGAAAGCATGCCAGGCCTGGTGCGACAAGATTACGGCTGAGGGCTATGAGCTCGAAAGCAACTACGCCGCCAACTTTGCCGTCCACAACGAGACGAGCCGTGAGAATATCTTCATCATCCCGATGGATAAGTATCTCTATGCCAACCAGTTCCTCTACCTATTCCGCAGCCGGCACTACAACCACGGTGCAGCAATAGGCCAGGATTCCGAAAATGGCAGCTGTGCCACCATCTCCACCGTCCGCACCTACGGTTACGGCACCGACAGCGTCGACAACCGTTATGCCATCAACTTCTACAGCGATACCCTGCGCGTTGACGGAAAGATTGTGAAACTCGACGACGGCACCCCACTCGTCTACATGCCGTTGGCCGTAAAGCTCGACCTGTCGGGAGATGCCTATGAGAAGACGGCCGGAGCACGCATGTCGAAGTACGAGATTGACCGTAAGGCATATTCCGACGGCAAGCTGCAGAGCAACGATATCGTCCTCTTCAGATATGCCGACGTACTGCTGATGAAAGCCGAGGCAAAGGTCCGCAACGGCGAGGACGGCTCGGCGGAGCTCAACGCCGTGCGCTCGCGTGTCGGTATGAGCCCGCGCCCGGCCACACTGAAGACGATTCTCGACGAACGTCTACTCGAACTGATGTGGGAGGGATGGCGCCGTAACGACCTCGTACGATTCGGACTCTTCAACAAAGCCTACGACCAGCGCACGCCACTCGACAACGAGCAGACCGGCTACACGACGGTGTTCCCCATTCCCGAGGATGCCATCTACCACAACGCCAATCTTAAACAGAACAAGGGCTATTCCGACTGACCGTGTGGAATGGCCGGCAGTTGCCAGAAAACGAATGAAAAGCAATCTTCCCACAATACCGATAATGAGGTGATGTGGGAAGATACGTTTACGGGCGGGCGTATCGTTTGGCTTTGTCCGTTCCCCCTACAACCTCTGGCAGAAGACCCTCGATGGTTGAGGACATCATGCCGCCGTGGCAACGTCGCTGACCGTCAGCAGGAGTCTGGGGGCTCCGGGAGATGACAAAGCCTGACACAATAATTTAAATACCAAGCACAGCCTAAGGTCATCGATAGGTCCGTGCCAAGCATGATGTTCCAATTCTGCCTATGGCCATATCTGATCAGCTATATAATGACTGGCAAGTTACAAGACACACTAATCAATCAGTATGTACTGAATATCTACAAGGGCAGGAAGCGTATGCGACTGACTTCAAATCCTATTCCCGTTAATCGAGGCCTATATGCTGAGTTTTATAGCAGTGAGCTCATATGCGCTTTGTAGAGCAAAGAGTATTGTGCGCCAAACGATACCAATTAAAGGGATCAGAACCGTTTCTGACCAAGAATCACACTACGGAATAGATTTTGAGACAGAAAAGGCATTATTGAACCCTCTTGGGGATTTTGGGATTTTTTAACTTTCGGAATGCCGGCATCTTGATATAATTGGCTAACTTTGCAATAGACTAATAGTAGACGCGCCATTCCACAACGAGCAAGAATGTGCAGCAATGACATAGCGCCCTCTATTACAATGTAACAAAAAATAGCATAAGCAATGAAACTCAATATACTTATAAGTTTTGTCATAGTTATTCTCGTTTCTTGCGAATCCGGGGACGTTATTACTACGTTGACCATGAAGGATGGAAGGGCAATTACTATAGTAAATGGCGTTAAGTACTATCCATCTGTAAATGATTTTAAGAGTTCAGTTTCATTCACATTCGATAGCGCAAATGACAAAGGTTCTGTTGACACAATAAGCTATCGTAGTGGAGAAAGGTATAAAATCAAAGGCTACAGTTCTGATACCATCGTAGCTTGGGAGATTGCAAAATTTGGAAACTGGATAGAAAAATATGGATTAAAAGCGGATCAGAATTATTACGTTTGTACACGGATATTTAAGCAATACGTCAGCCGACCTCCTGAGGGAACTATGATTGTCCCAGCTTTGCATAATGACTCTATGGGATATTGTCCTGGAATTAATTATCCAACTTTCACTGCTGATTATAACAAGGACTCTAAATTCGCAATTCTTAAGACTGGCGAAAGAGTCATCGGATATGACTCAGATAGAAATGGCATTTTTCACTATATACCAAATTTAACAAAAATAACATGGAAATTTTCTGTTCAAGACGATGGATGGGAATAACAATAATCTCAGCCGTCAGCGTATTGTTCGGTTTAACATTGAACTCATGTGATTCCGAAGATGGAATCATCATGAATAAATCAGAACAATCTGGTAACATCATTAAGCTAAGTGATGGTAGCAAAATTGAATTAACTGATACTACCACATACCTTTTTAATTTAACTGAACTTATAATCACACTGATTACCAAACTTCAATTGGTGACATTTTCACTGCTAACACCAGAGCTATAGCCAAGTTTCGTGCATATGGCTACGATAGCCAGGAACCAGAAACAGGATGGAAAAAATATTACCTAACAGGGGAATGGGAGACGAAGTATGGAATCCCCAAGGGCTATTATATTTGCCGTTATGTAAAAGTTCATAAAAATTTATCTGTTGAAAAAGGAACTTATGCTGTAGCAGCTGATTATACCTCAGACAAAGCTCCTAAAAATGTCATGGGATGGAAGGGTAAAACTAGTACAATAGGTTTTATCCCAACACTTAAATCAGATTATATTTCTGAGGGTGAAACGAGAATTTTCATCATCAACTGTGATTTGAGCGGCAGGGTTTATAACAAAACGTATCCTGCTAACCCTTCTAATTTTGTATGGGCATACAAATTAGAAAAGGATCAAGATATATGGGACTAAGTTTTTAGGTGATAATATTCGAAATAGCGAAAAATAGTATCTAAACCGATACTCGGTGTTTACGCATTTGTTTTCGCAAAAGGGAATCAGCGGTATAGATATATTTCTAAACCGCTGATTTTCATTAATGGCATTTGGCTTAAACACCCAGATTTCACATCTTGTCGTCACCTTTCAGAGAAAGTTCGGTTTCTCTCTGATGATATACTCAATGTGGTTGTCCCGATGACGGGATCATGTGCAATGATTACTCGTCCTCGGCGAAGAGAGGATCCTCCGGCATCACCATGACAGGCTTTTGCTCCGAGGCCTTGAGGATATTGACCGGGACATACTTCTTGTCCACTACCAGTCTGAACATATAGTCGTTGAACCAGCGGTTGGTCATGATAAGACAGCCGCCTACACCATAGGACGGACCCCAAGAGTTTTCGACCTTCCACTTCGTAGGATTGCCGTTGTCGTCGAGGTCGACGGCGGTGAGCGTCATGGCATGAGTGGACCCGCTGTCGAAGGTGCGGATTCTGTCGGCCTTGTCCATAGGGAACGTAGTGCCGAAGAGCGATGCATAGTCGTAGTTGTCGCTGTCGAGATAGCCTCGCTTGCGGTCGAACTGCTTGCCGACATCATAGCTCGAATACATCTTCGCACTGTCCTTGAGCGATGCTATGGCCATGCGTGCGATGTCAGTCATTGGCAGATTGACATATTTCCAGTTATGACCGTCGTAGGTGTGGCGGTCATATTCCACCTCGTAAGTCTTGTAGTACTCCCGGCGCGGGTCGTTCATAGCCATGATGAACGTTCCGTTGAGCGGGTGACCGACCGTGGCATTATAGAATTCCTTCGGCGTATAAGTGCGCGGACGGCCTATCGCCTTCCCGTTCTTGTCCTTGAAAGCATACTCGAACGACTTCACCGGCTCACCGATAGTCATGGCCAACATCTTGTATATCGTCCCGAGCATCTCCGTCTTGCGCTGCCGCAGTTTCGATGCCGATGCTTTATGGGCCACCATCGTCCTCAGTTCCAGACCATATTCGCGCAACTTCGACGACACTAAACGTGCCATCCGCGATGTGTTCTCGGCCGAATATGTCTCGGGCATCACCTCCATCGGCACAAGCCCGTACTTCTCGCTGAGGTCGGCAACACCACAGAACGTACCACCGTCATTGATAGGATTCTTGAAGAAGAACATCACCCTCTCGTCGTCCATGGGCTTACCGGCACAGTCGATGACACCCTGGAGGAAGAGGTTCGCCTTCTCCAACTGGTCGTAGAAGAACACATAAGCCTGCGAGAACTCCACCCTCATCGAGTCCTTATGCTCACGTGCGAAATTGGCGCGCAGCACGTTCAGCCCCGAGAACAGCCAGCAGCGGCCGCTCGACTTCTGGTCGTGGATGCTCTGTTTGGGAGTCTCCACGCTGAAATAAGTGTCCACCTGACCGGCATTCTTGAAGTTCTTAGCCAGGTCGTCGATGGAGTTTGAGGCAATGGCATTGGCTAAGGCACGCTCGCCGGCGGCAGGAGTCCCCGCCTTCTCTATGGCACCAAGCATCTGCATATCGATGCCCCCGCCTTTCGTCTGAGCCTGCATGAAGGATGGCGCGCACAGCATCAGCCCGAGCGCGGCACCAAGTGTGATAGTCTTTCTGTAGTTCATAGTTTATCCTGTATTGTTGTTGATTCGCCAACAAAGGTAGTAAAAAACAACCTTTCCGCCACATAATTCCACAAAAATAACGCTTTTCCACCTTCCGAGCATTGTTTCTATGACTACGAAATATCTTTACACCATTCCCAAACATGCCGTTTTGCGTTGCGAAACGGTTCGTTTTAGAACGCAAAACGGCCTATTTCGTGAGCAGAAATGGACCGTTTTGCGAGCCGAAATGATATGTTTCGGAATGATGTAAATAGATTTCGATGTTTGTCTATAGCTGTGTTGTCGCTCCTTGAGACGTAGGGATAGTTGAATTTTTCTGCACCCAAGGGATTCAGCAAGCTATCTTCCTCGTTACATGAAGATATCTTCTATGTCGCTTGAAGCTATCTTCTATGCCGCATGAAGATATCTTCTTTGGGGCTTGAAGATATCTTACTTGTCGCTCGAAGATATGTTCTCCGACGCTTGGAGCTATTTCCCTGCGTTGCTGGCCTCGACCTGCCGTCGTTTGTAGACGATGTCGCCGCCGAGAAGGGTGATGGTATTGGCCTTGAAATCGACGATACCGGTGTCGTTGACAGCAGTGTCGGCGGGCATGCCCTCGGCGGTGCTGACGGCATTCATGATTATGGTGTCGTTCTTCAGGGTCCACTTCCGGTATTGATATGTCGGCATATTTATCGACTGTGCCGACCCGTCTTTTTTCAGGGTGACACCCATTGTGTCGCTCATCTCGTTGGTGGCCTCGTCGCCGGTGACAATCCAGTCGCCGGCAATGGAGTCGGCCATGTTCACTTTCTTTGGCTGGTCGTCGTCCATGGGCTTGTTGGCGTTGCTGTTTCCGCAGGCTGTTATGGCCAGGACCGAAAGAGCTAAGAGTATGTTCTTGTTCATATCAGAGAGAATAATTATTGTCTATAGTTAAAACCTCTATTCGTGATAATTATTACTTGCATTGCAAACTTTTATTAGTGCTGACGGCTTTTTACACGTGATTCCAGTGCTCGTCCGGAACCGTTCCTCGTGTAATAACGTTTCGTGGCGGCTGATGCCGGGCGCTCGTAATAACGTTTCCCGTCTCGGAAGGATAATCCTTGTACGAGATAAAGGGTTTGTCGGATAAAAAAAAGAACCCCAGACACAGGTAGCTCTGCTCCCTTAGTCTGAGGTCTCAATTATCGAATCCTTTTCAGGATCATTGTTTTGTAGGAAAGGGCTGTTTCCCTTATCATCAATTTATGCTTCTGTCTCCTCGGTTTCCTCGGCGCGGAAAGCATCTAAATCGCTGGCATTGAAAGCCTTGACGTAAGCTGCATGGCCTGTAACCTCTTCCTCGGCTGCACGCACATAGACGTTTGCCGACTTGGCGAAGAGCTCAGGAGCCTCGTTGGCATCCCTGATGATGAGCAGCGACATGATGATATCGGCGGTCATATCGTAGAGACGACGCGCCAGGAAGTCGTGTTCGTCCTGATTGCCGTCCTCCTTGACCTTGTTGACAGCCTCCTCGTAGAGCGGGATGAGCTTCTCGACGCGGGTCTTCAGAGCCTTCATGTCGTCGCCAACCTCCTCCTGTGCCATCTCCTTAATAATATTAAGGTATGTGCCGTTGGTGATATAGCGTACGGCAGCGACAACCTGCAGCTGTGTCGTTCCCTCATAGATAGAGAAGATGCGGGCATCGCGGTACAGGCGCTGACTCTTGTATTCCATGATGAAACCAGAGCCTCCGTGAACGGAGATGGCATCGTAGGCATTCTGATTGGCATACTCTGAGTTCATACCCTTGGCCATAGGAGTGAAGGCATCGGCCAGACGGCTGTACTTCTTCATTTCCTTACGCTCGTCGGGGGTGAGCTTACGGTCGCGTGAGATGTCCTCCAAAGCCTTGTAGATATCGACGTAACGGGCTGTCTGATAGAGCAGACTGCGACCGGCATCGAGCTTAGCCTTCATGCGCGAGAGCATATCGTAGACAGCCGGGAAAGTGATAATCTTCTTTCCGAACTGCTCACGCTCCTTGGCATAGGCCAGGGCTTCGTTGTAAGCTTCCTGCTCCACACCAACGCTCTGGGCAGCGATACCGAGGCGGGCACCGTTCATCAGACTCATGACATACTTGATAAGGCCGAGGCGACGCTCGCCGCAGAGCTCTGCCTTGGCGTTCTTGAATACGAGCTCGCAGGTTGGTGATCCGTGGATACCGAGCTTGTTCTCTATGTGGCGAACCGTTACGCCACCGTCGTTCTTGTCGTAGATGAACATCGACAGGCCGCGACCGTCGCGTGTGCCTTCCTCTGAGCGGGCAAGGACGAGATGGATGTCGGAGTCACCATTGGTGATAAATCTCTTCACACCGTTCAGTCGCCATGTGCCGTCGGCATCCTGTGTGGCCTTGAGCATGACGCGCTGAAGGTCGGAACCGGCGTCGGGTTCGGTGAGGTCCATTGACATTGTCTCACCCTTGCTGATGCGGGGAATGTACTTCTCCTGCTGTTCCTTAGAACCAAACTCATACAGTGTGTCGATACAACTCTGCAATGACCATACGTTCTGGAATCCTGCGTCGGCAGCACTGATAACCTCGGAGAGCATTGAGAATACGGTGTTTGGGACGTTCAGACCGCCGAAACGACGGGGCATTGATATTCCCCAGAGACCGGCCTTGCGCGTAGCGTCAAGGTTTTCGTATGTCTTGCTGGCGTATTGCATACGGCCGTCGACGAGGTGCGGACCCTCAAGGTCGACAGCCTCCGAGTTCGGCTCAATGATATTTGCGGCCACATCGCCGGTGATGTCGAGCAGACGCTTGTAGTTCTCGATGGCATCCTCAAAGTTGACAGGTGCATCGGCGTAAGTATCCTTATCGGCGTAGTCGCGCTCCTTGAGGTCGACGATACGCTTCATCAGAGGGTTGTTCAGGTGGAACGCAATCTCTGGATGGTCTGTATAGTAATTCATGTTTTATTTGCTGTTCTGTTTGTAGTACTTGATTAACTTCGGAACGACTTCCTCAACGGTGCCGTTGATGACATAGTCGGCAATCTTGTTGATTGGAGCGTCGGGATCGCTGTTGACAGAGATGATGATTCCGGCGTCCTGCATGCCGGCGATGTGCTGTATCTGGCCTGAGATGCCGCAAGCGATATACACCTTCGGATGCACGGTGACACCTGTCTGACCAATCTGACGGTCGTGGTCGACCCATCCGGCGTCAACGGCTGCGCGGCTTGCGCCTACCTCAGCGTGAAGCTCCTTGGCAAGCTGGAACAGCATGTCGAATCCTTCTTTCGAGCCCATGCCGTAGCCGCCGGCGACGACGATGGCCGCACCCTTAAGGTTGTTCTTGGCTGCCTCGACGTGACGGTCGATGACCTGAACGGCATACGATGCCGGGTCGACATATTTCTTTGGGTCGGGATATACCACCTCACCCTTTGCTTTTCCCTCGTAGAGGGCTTTCTGCATGACACCACTGCGAACGGTAGCCATCTGTGGACGGTGGTCGGGGTTTACGATTGTGGCCACGATGTTGCCGCCGAAGGCCGGACGAATCTGATAGAGCAGCTTGTCGTAGTGCTTGCCGCTCTTCTTATCGTCGTAGTCGCCAATCTCCAACTGTGTGCAGTCGGCGGTCAGACCACTTGTCAGCGACGATGAAACGCGCGGTCCGAGGTCACGTCCTATGACGGTAGCACCAAGGAGTGCTATCTGCGGCTGCTCCTCCTTGAAGAGGTTCACGAGGATATCGGTGTGCGGTGCCGATGTGTAAGGGAAGAGCCCCTCACCGTCGAAGACAAACAGCTTGTCGACACCATAAGGAAGAATCTGGTCCTCAACCTTGCCCTTAATGCCTGTGCCGGCGACGACAGCGTTGAGGTCGACACCTAATTCATTGGCCAGTTTGCGGCCTTTGGTCAGAAGCTCCTGTGAGACCTCTGCTACAGTGGTCTTCTCTATTTCGCAATATACAAATACGTTGTTCATATCTTAGCCAATGATTTTTTCGTCCAACAATTCTTTTACGAGACCTTCGATGTCAGCATCGCTGCTTGTGAGGGTCTTGCTTTCCTTGGCCTGGAAGACAATGTTCTTCACGGCCTTCACCTTTGTAGGCGAACCTGCCAGTCCGCACTGGTCGTAGTCGGCACCGCAGTCGGCAATGCTCCACTGTCCGAGGGTGAGATAAGGTCTCGTTTCATAGAGTTCTGTCCAGGGCTCATCGCCCTTGCGCTCCATAGGACATGTGGCATACTTGTATTTCATGACGAGCTTGGCGTTGCACGGACGAGCCGGAGCGGCAGTGCCGTTAACGGTGACGAGCACCGGCAGCGGAGCCACAACAGTCTCCACACCACCGTCGATATGTCGGCGGATGGTTGCTTTTCCGTCCTCAATGTTCATCACTTCTTCAGCGTAAGTCACCTGGTTAAGGCCGAGCTTCTGGGCTACCTGCGGACCCACCTGGGCTGTATCGCCGTCGATGGCCTGCCGTCCGCCTACCACAAGGTCGATGTGACCGGTCACCTCTGCGATCTTCTCTATACCCTTCGAAAGGAAATATGATGTGGCGAGGGTGTCGGCACCGGCACTCTTGCGGTCGGTGAGCAGATAACCATAGTCAGCACCACGGTAGAGGCCCTGGCGGATAATCTCTCCGGCACGGGGAGGTCCCATCGTGAGCATTGTTACTGTCGAGCCTGGATTCTGGTCCTTGATGCGCAGGGCCTGCTCTAAGGCGTTTAAATCTTCAGGGTTGAAAATGGCGGGTAGGGCGGCACGGTTCACGGTGCCTTCTGCAGTCATCGCGTCCTTACCCACATTTCGTGTGTCTGGTACCTGCTTGGCAAGTACTACAATGTTTAATTTCATACGAAATATTGAATGTTGTTTTGCTATTTTCTAATTATCGGCCGCAAAGTTACAAAGTTTTTACACCTTTTCAAAATAAATGCCATTAAAAATGCACATATCCGCCAATGATGTGCACAGAGTAACGTTTTTGTGCAATAAACTGGAGAGAAGAAAATATCGTTCCTTTTTTGCTCATGTCGTGTTTCTTTGCTATCTTTGCATCAATGATTGACAGAGCTACTATAGACCGCATTATGGATGCCACCAACATCGTTGATGTGGTGTCCGACTTCGTCACGCTTAAAAAGCGCGGAATCAACTATATAGGTCTGTGTCCGTTCCATAACGACACCCATCCTTCGTTCTCCGTGTCGCCTTCGCGCGGCATCTGTCATTGTTTCACCTGTGGAAAGGGCGGCAATGCCGTCAACTTTCTCATGGAACTGGAGAATCTTTCTTATCCTGATGCCCTCCGTTGGCTGGCCCGCAAGTATAATATCGAGATTCGTGAGCGGGAACTTTCCGACGAGGAAAAGCGCCAGGAAGGCGACCGCGAGGCGATGTTCCTTGTCAACGAATGGGCATTGAAATACTTTGAAGACATCCTCCATCACGATGTCGACGGTATAGCCATCGGCCTGCAGTATTTCCGCAGCCGTGGTTTTCGCGACGATACTATTGCCAAGTTCCATCTCGGCTATGCCCCACAGAGTCGGCACGCTCTCTCCGACGCGGCCCTGAAGGCTGGCTTCAAGCGCGAGTATCTCATCAAGACGGGTCTCTGCTATGAGCGCGACAACGGCGAACTCATAGACCGTTTCTCCGGCCGCGTCATATTTCCGTGGTTCAGTCTGAGCGGCAAGGTCGTGGGATTCAACGGTCGTGTGCTCGACTCGCGTACCCATGGCGTTATGCAGAAGTATGTCAACTCGCCCGACTCCGAGATTTATCACAAGGGTAATGAGCTCTTCGGACTCAATCAGGCCAAGCAAGCCATAAGGAAGGCCGACCGCGTAATCCTCGTTGAGGGTCAGGCCGACGTCATAAGCATGTCGCAGGCCTCTGCCGAGAATGTCGTGGCCGGTTCGGGCACCGCGCTCACTCTTCAGCAGATACGCAAGTTGCACCGTTTCACTGAGAATATCACTCTTATGTATGACGGCGATGATGCCGGTGTCAATGCGGCACTGCGCAACAGCGATCTCATCCATGGTGAGGGCATGAATGTCAGCGTGCTCTTCCTTCCCGATGGTCAGGACCCCGATGATTTTGCCAAGAGCCATTCTGCCGAACAGCTTCAGAAGTTCATCGCCGACAACTCCACCGACTCTGTCATCTTCCGCATCAACCGCACCTTGGCCGGTGTCACCGACCCCATAAAGCGGTCGCAGGCCATTAACGACATTGTCAACAGCGTCGCTATCATCAAGGATCCCATCCTCCGCGATACCTATATCAGGGAGTGTGCCCAGCGCACGGGAATCCCTGAGACAACCCTTATAGGCCAGATGAACCGCGTGATAAGGAAAAGCCTTGAGTCGGCGGGCTCCCGTCCTGCTGCGGCCCCGGCTCCTTCGCCGGTCCCGGCAGCCACTGCGGCTCCTCAGCCGGCAACCTCTCCTTCGGCCCCGTCACCCTCGAAGGTGATGACTACGGCCCCGAAGGTTGAGTCGATTCTTATTGAGACCGTCATACGCCATGGTAACGAAATCATCTTTCGCGACGTCACCAACGATGCCACGGGAGAGAAAATCAACCTCACTGTAGCCCAGTATGTGGCCTACGACCTCGGTCTCGACGGTCTGTCCTTCACCGTCCCCATCTACAATACTATCCTTGATGAGGCTGTGGAGCACAGTGGCGACCCCTCGTTCGTCGCCCTGACATATTTCACTCATCACCCCGACATCAACATCAGTACGATAGCCTCGCGCATGGGAGCCGACAAGTTCCAACTCTCCGAGAGTCTGCAAGTTAAGACCAGTGAGGAGACGCTGCGGGCCAGCGTCACGCATATTGTCCTCGACTTCCGCCTCGAGTATGTCAAGCGCCACCTCAAGGAACTCAGTCAGGAACTCCTTCATACCACCGATACCGACCGAATGATGCAGCTTATGGCTGAGATAAAGAAGATGCAGGAGGTGAGAAACATCCTCGCACAGAAGTTGGGATCCGACATCGTCGTCTGACCACGGCAGCCGTCAGCCGCCCGACTAATAATGAAAGGAAAGATATGATTTATGTTCATTGGTTGTTCCTCGTCGCTTATGCAGTCGTCGTGATTGGCACGATGATAGCTGTCATCATGGACAACCGTCAGCCTGCCAAGACGATGGCGTGGATTCTCGTCCTTTGGTTTATCCCTCTTCTTGGCATTGTACTGTATTTCTTCTTCGGACAGAATGTCCGCCGTGACCATATTGTGTCAAGCAAGAGCCTCGACCAGCTGACGAAACGGTCCATGTTGGAGTTCGTCGAACAGCGTAATCTATCTATTCCTACTGTCTACCGCACCCTCATCGACCTCTTTGCCAACCAGCAGTTAGCCCTGCCTTTCAAGGGTAATGCGGTGGAAATTTACACCAATGGCTATGAGTTTTTCCCCGCTCTGCTCCATGCCATCAGTCAGGCCCGTCATCATATACATGTCGATGTGTTCATCTTTGCCGACGATGCCCTTGGCCGCCTTGTCGCCGATGCCCTTATCGCCAAGGCTCGCGAGGGTGTCGAGGTGCGCCTTATCTACGACGATGTGGCCAACTGGCAGGTGAAGAACAGCTTCTATGAGCGTATGCGTGAGGAGGGTATCGAGGTCCATCCGTTCATGCCGGTGAAGTTCCCTGTCTTTACCAGCAAGGCCAACTACCGCAACCACCGCAAGGTTATCGTCATCGACGGCAAGGTGGGTTTCATTGGCGGCATGAACATTGCCTTGCGCTATGTGCAGGGCTTCGGCAAGGGCGACAAGCACACTGCCTGGCGCGACACCCACATGAAGATTGAGGGCACTGCCGTCTACGGCCTTCAGCGCACGTTCCTTATCGACTGGTATTTCGTCGACCAGACGCTGATATCTAACCGCGTCTACTATCCTTCTGACATCTCCAAACCCGCCGACTGTCTCACGCAGATTGTCAACAGCAATCCCACCGACTCCTGGCCGACGATAGAACAAGGATATGTCAGCATAATTCTGAACGCAAAGAAATACGTATATATCGAAACGCCATATTTCCTGCCCACCGAGCCTGTGCTCTTCGCCATGCGTACGGCGGCTCTCTCTGGCGTCGACGTTCGGCTGATGCTGCCTCTCCACAACGACTCACAGATAGTGCAGTGGGCCACAATGTCGTATGTCATGGAGACCGTCGAGGCCGGAGTAAAGGTGATATTGTATAAATCGGGATTCAACCACAGCAAGATTCTCGTCAGCGACGACAGTCTTGCGTCCTGCGGATCGCTGAATGTCGACATCCGCAGTTTTGAGCACGACTTCGAGTGTAATGCCTTTTTCTACGATAAGGATATGGCTCTGCGCCTGAAGAAAGTTTTCACCGACGACGAGCGCGACTGTGTTCCTCTTGAGGATGTCAAGGATCTGACTAACCGCACCTTCCTGCAGCGTCTGTGGGAAAGCCTCGTCCGCCTTCTCTCGCCGCTGATGTAGTCGTGGCTTTTGCCCTTTCTTCCGCTGATTACACTGATCCTGTCCTCGCAGCAGCGGACATGCGGCATAACGCAAATAAATATCCATAAAGTACTGATACCTAATGTGTTGCACGCATTCGTAGGGGTTGGGTTTATCCCAGCCCAAGCAGATGCAGGCGAGAAATAACGAAAATACCCCGCAGCTTCTATGGTGGGGATAACCCCCACCCCTACTGACCGAGTGCTGCAACCGCTTTGATAATCCATTGATAACCAAAGTTTTGCACACATCTGCCGTAGGGGCTGGGTTTATCCCAGCCCTACCGGCAACGTACGAGAATTAAGGTAGATACTCCGCAGCTGCGAGGGTGGGGATAAACCCCACCCCTACTTTGGCAGAGTGCAGCAATCACTTTGATAATCCATTGATAACCAAAGTGTTGTACACATCCGCCGTAGGGGCTGGGTTTATCCCAGCCCTATCAGCAACGTACGAGAATTAAGGTAGATACCCCGCAGCTGCGAGGGTGGGGATAAACCCCACCCCTACTTTGGCAGAGTGCAGCTAACATCTTAGTATCCGTGATTTGCATAGGATATAATAAACTAATATCGAAATATCTTTACACCATTCCGAAACAGACCATTTCGTCTTCCCAAACGGTCCGTTTCAGCTTGCGAAAAGGTCCGTTTTGCATCCCCAAACGGTCCGTTTTAGAACGCCAAATGGCATGTATTAGTAACCTGTTGATAATCAACGTTGTACAAAGATGATATAACAGATGAAATAATATGAATTATTTTAACAGTTTGTTATCGATATTCTCTCGTTGTTCCATGACCCTACTAAATAATACACCTGCTTTCGTCATTGGGACACCCAAGTTCCAAGATTGGTGACTATATCGACCCACTCATATGTTTTGCGGGTTTAGGGCGGGGATAAACCCCGCCCTAAACCCTATTGTCTGTAATATTCTCACACAGAGATCTCTACCCGTGATGCACTGGATATTTTCCGTGGAATCATAGTGAGAGGAAATATAAATCTTTATGCTGCCATTATCGCTTTGGCATTTTCAAACGGAAAAGAGAAAAGAAAATCATGGTCATGCTTATGCTCCCCAAGGAGCAATGGGTCTAAAGCTATGGGGTAGTCTTGCGAGCAAGCTCGCCGCCTACCCCATAGCTTTAGCCCCACACCTTTGGTGTCAAGCCTGCCCATGACGAAAATCGCTAACGCGTAAAATTGCCCCTTGGGCATAAAATCCTGCGGCCCAAAGATAGTCCATAGCGTCTTGAAAGTCTGCTATGCTGCTTGTGTTCTGTTGGGCGGCATAATATTTTATGCGCTTATGCGCAATTTATTATTTTAAACGCCTTGGCGCAATTTATTTTATGCGCTTATGCGCAATTTTATGCCAAGGCAATTTTCGTCATAGGCTGGCTTTAACCCCGTCAGGGGGTGCTCCATCGGGAGCTTAAGCCTGCCTATGACTATTTTCCTTGAGTTATGGACATCTCTAACCAATTATGAACATATCGGCCCACGGGAAATGTCCGCTGCACCGTTATTCTTCTAAAGTGAAGATGGAGAAGTTGACGGAACCGTATTCGCGGTGCTCCCGGAAGTGCGGCAGGGTGGTGAATTCGTTGTGCTTGCCATGCTCGAAAACCAGCACACCGCCGGGCTTCAGCACCCCACAATCGAAGATCAACGATGGTATCGTCGGCAGCTCCGGCAGCGCGTAGGGCGGGTCGGCGAAGATAAAGTCGAACTGCCTGTGGCATCCTTTCAGGAATTTGAATACGTCGCCACGTACGAGGACATCGTTCTTTGCCCCTATTTTCTGCATACACTGGCTGATAAACCGTGCGTGATCGCGGTCTTTCTCCACGCTCACGACCTCCTTGCAGCCCCTCGACAGCAGTTCGAGCGAAATGCTCCCCGTTCCTGCGAAGAGGTCTAAGGCCTCGGCACCGTCGAAGTCGATGTATCCCATCAGCACATTGAAGATATTCTCCTTGGCAAAATCCGTTGTCGGTCTGGCCTTGAACGTCTTGGGAATATCGAATCTTCTTCCCTTATATATTCCGGTAATAACCCTCATTTTTTTTCTTTTTATTGGTTCAAAGATACAGCGTCTTTATGTCGTAAGGTATGTCGTCGCGCTTTGCCATAGCATTGAGATCGAAGTCGGCAGCCTGGTTGATGATATTTGTCCGTTTGATATATTTCGCCATACTCTCCTTCAGCCAGTCGACGTGCGGAATATCTCCCACGAGGTGCAGCTCGTCGTTGCTGTTGTCCATGCCGAGCATTTTCCATACATATAATATAAAGTACAGCGCATCGTGGGCGTGTTCGCAGTCGAAAATGTTGGCATAAGCGAAGCGGGCGTGTTCAAAGCGGAAGATATTCAGCCGTTTATCGTGAAAGTATGCGAAGAGTTTCGGCCTTGCGCCGGTAAACGCCTTCCGGTACAGATGTCGCCAGACGGGCAGAATGACGGGCAGGATGTTCAGACGGCTGAAGTGGTCCTGCAATACCACCCTTACGTCGTGGTTCACCGCAAATACCGCCGTTACACCGAGTTCCGGTATCGCCGCCCTCGCGATATCGTCGTTGTCATGGCCTCCTACGGTATATCGGTAAAGCTTCGGGGCCTGTGCCTCGTCGTATTCCTCCTGCGGTACAAGCATCACTGTACAGTCGGTGAGCAGCAGGGCGCTCTGGCTGCCTTTCCTGAGCAGTTCCGACTCGCCGAAGGCCGCACGCAGATTTGCCGACAGCGATATGCTGCCGTTGGTAGGGTAGGGCTCATAGACCAGTTTCCCGTCAATCTTCGGGTTACCGGCGGCGAAAGCCATCGTCGTTCGGCTCAGGCGCAGGGTCAGCCGCTGCCTCACGTTTTTAGTGTTCTCGGCGTCCATCAGCTGTTGGGATATATTATGCTCAGGGCGCACAGCAGCAGCAATACCACTACGCAGGCGATGAGAATATAGTTAACGTTGAATTTCATTATGCCAATCGTTTTGTATTTTCTTCGATTTACATTACCTTTGCAAAGGTACAAATATTTTTCCGAAAGAATAATGATTGAAGACGAAATAACATTCCGTGTCCTCGCTGAGTTCCATTTTACTCCCACCGCCGAGCAACGTGATGCCGTATCGGTTTTTGCCTCGTTCATCACCGACCGCGACCCGCGCAGCGTGATGGTCCTCCGTGGTTCCGCCGGTACGGGTAAGACCGTCCTTGCCGGTGCCATCGTCAAGGCCATGACCGGCCTCGGCCGTAAGGTCATGCTTCTGGCTCCCACCGGCCGCGCCGCTAAGGTTTTTGCACTTAACAGCGGTCATGAGGCATTCACCATCCACCGTAGAATATACCGTGAGCGGACATTTTCGGGTCCCGGCGGGTCGTTCAATCTCAACGATAATCTATATGCCGACACCCTTTTTATCGTCGATGAGGCCTCGATGATTTCAAATATGGGCCACGAGAGTGCCTTTGGCAGCGGCCGGCTCCTCGACGACCTTATAAGCTATGTCTACAGCGGTCGCAACTGCCGTATGCTCCTCGTCGGCGATATGGCGCAGCTGCCGCCCATCGGTGAGACCGCAAGTCCGGCCCTCAGTGCCGATGTCCTCCGTGCCTACGGCCTTCACGTCCATGAGTGCGACCTGCGCACCGTCGTCCGACAGGGTAGCCGGTCGGGCATCCTCCATAATGCCACGGCCCTGCGCACGCTCATCGACAGCGGCGATACGGCGGTGGCGGTCGATACGTCGTTTCCCGATGTGAGGGTCGTCCCCGGCAATGAGCTTATCGAACAGATAAGTACGAGCTACGGCACCGCGGGAATGGACGACACCATCATCATCACCCGAAGCAACAAGCGTGCCAACGTCTACAACCAGGGAATCCGGAATACCATCCTCGACCGTGAGGAACCGCTGTCCACCGGCGATATCCTTATGGTGGTGCGGAACAAATATCTCGACCCAAAACTGAAGGCTCCCGTGGCCTTCATCGCCAATGGAGACCGCGGTATCGTCCGCAGAGTCAGCAACTTCCGCGATCTCTACGGCTTTCATTTTGCTGATGTATCATTGGAATTTCCCGACTACGACAACTTTGAACTCGATACGACGGTAATCCTCGACACGCTGACGTCGGAGTCGCCGGCCCTCACCCGTGAGCAGAACGAAAAGCTGTTTAATGCCGTCATGGACGACTATGCCGATATTCCGTTGAAGGCCGACAGGATGAAAGGGCTGCGCGAGGACACCTATTATAACGCCCTCCAGGTGAAGTTCGGCTATGCCGTCACCTGCCACAAGGCGCAGGGCGGACAGTGGACCGATGTGTTCGTCGACCAGGGCTACCTCACTGACGATATGATTGGCCCCGATTATATCCACTGGCTCTACACCGCCTTCACGCGGGCCACGGGTCATCTCTATCTCGTCAATTGGCCTGAGCGTCAGACACTTCACCGGTCGGAGCCTGCCGATGAATAACAATGACACCCCCTCCCGACGGGCAACTGCGCCGCTGGGAAATCAGAGTAAATCTTATGGAAATAAACAAGGAAAACTTAATAAACCTCTTCCGCGACTGTAATGTGAAGTATTTCGACGGGAAACTTCCCGAACCCGATATCCGTGTGTCGCATTCGCGCACGCGTCTCGGCTATTTCACCTGCCGTTTCTCGCGTCATGGACTTTCCGGAATCCAAGCCCTGAAAGTCCTCAGTGGCCAAATTCATATCCCAGGTAAGGTCAGGGACCAGCGCATAGGCATTACCGACTATTACCTTATGACCGACGACCAGGTGGAGGATGTGATGGTTCACGAGATGATCCACTACAGCATTGCCTACACCGGCCTAAAGGATTCAGCTCCCCATGGCATCGTTTTTCGTGGGATGATGGATGCCTTCAACCGTAAATTCGGGCGCCATATCTCCGTCATAACGCAAACCAAGAACTGGCAGCCGCGTGCCGCGCAGCGTCCATCTTCCTATCTCGTGCTCGGTCTGCGCATGAAAGACGGCACCTTCTTCCTCTCGTCGGTGAACCCGAGTTATGCCGCCGACCTCGAACGTCGCGTCAGTAGTCTGCGTAATGTCGATGCCCATTGGTGGGTGCGGACCACCGACGACTACTTCCGTTCATTCCCGCGTGTGCGCTCCCTCCGTGGCCGTCTCGTCAGCGAGGCCGTTTTCAACAGCAAGATGGCCTGTCCTGACAAAAATAAATAAAAACCCTGCGCACCGCGGTATTGCATCTGTTTTCAATTTCATTAGTGGCAGTAGAATGGGGAAATTTCACGGCCGCGCAACATATTAATTATCAGTGGATTACCAACGTGATTGCAGCACTCGACCACCGTTGGGGTGTGGTTTATCCCCACCCTCGCAGCTACGGGGTATTTACTTCAATTCTTGTCCGTTGCAGTAGGACGGGGATAAACCCCGCCCCTTCAGCGGATGCGTGCAACTTATTAATTATCAATGTGTTGCCAATGTAACTAACACCTGCAAACGTACATTGCTGCATGTTTGTTAGTCGCGGTCGACGGGGAGGCCGTTGCTGTAGTAGTGGACCCCGTCGAAGGCAGTGCCGTTGCCCTTGTACCTGAGATAGCCCGTTCCCCAGGCATCCTTCAGTATGCGCCCTTTGTAGTAGCCGTGATGCTTGTCGGCGGCATAGTCGCCGCCCACATATTTAAATGTGGCGGCATCGGCACCTTTAACCGTGTTGCCGTTGTAGGTAACCGTCTGTCCGTCAATGGCATATCTGTTACCTGGCTCGTCGGTGCCAAGGATATGGTCGAGAAGGGTATTGCCGTCGTCGCTGTCGGAAGAATCAGCTTCCTGCCGCTTGTCAGCAGTAGCCGTTTTATCCTTCTTGGGCTTATCTGCCGTCACCGCACCGTCCTTTACGGCGAATGTGGCGGGGTCGACAAACGACAGGATGCCACCGTCCTTGTAGACGTGGCTCTTGTCTTTGGCATAGCCGTGTCCGAGGTCGACGAACGACGCCGCGTCGGCACCGTTCATCAGCGAATCGCAGTAAGATACGTAATTCTTACCGACGAAATATCCGCCGTGGGTCTGCGCACCTGCCGCTATGGTCATAGCGAGAGCCGCCATCGCGGTCATTAACCTTTTCTTCTTCATTTCGGTTTTTATCTTTTTTGTCCTGTCTTGGCGAAGAAAAACGCCTTCGTTATGGACTACGGAACTCTTTGATTATAAATGTATTAGTCGAAGAGTCCGGCCACACCGTTCTTCACCTTGTCGAAGAAACTCCTCCAAGCGCTTCCACTTTGCTTCTTTGCCGGCTGCTGGTTCTGCTGCTGGCGGCCGCCCTGCTGGCGCTGCTGTGCCACTGCCTTGGGCTGTGTGCGTGCCTGCCGCCGCCTGGGCTGGGTGTTGACCTTCCGCGGCAGCCGTTTCGGCTTAGGGTCGGTGTTCACTTTCTCCCACTCGGGAATGAACTCATAGCAGACTCCCGCACCACCATATTCCACCTTCGGAAGTTCCTGAACGTCAGGACTGTCGTATGGTACGGGCTTGTCGTTAGGCAGAATCTCTATCTGCACCATTGCCACTCCCGACCGCAAGGTGCCCAATCGGCGTGCGGCGGCATACGACAGGTCGATGACACGGCCACGGACATAGGGTCCGCGGTCGGTGACCTTCACTATCACCTGCTCGCCGTTCATGGGGTTTGTCACCCTCAGCCGCGTGCCGAAAGGCAGCGAGCGGTGGGCACACGTCATGCTGTCGCGGTTGTAGCGCTGGCCGTTGGCCATCTTCCTACCGTGAAGACTGTTGTGATAATACGATGCCCTACCGTCCATGTAAGTATTTTGTGCACAGACGGTAAGGCTGATAATTGTCAGTATCGCTACTGTCAGGAATAATAATTTTCTCATTTATGTTACACTATGCCCTGGGCGAGCATAGCCTTTGCCACCTTCATGAATCCGGCGACATTGGCACCGCGGACGTAGTCGATATATCCGTCGGGCTGTTTGCCGTATTTGACACACTGCTCGTGTATCGATTTCATGATGTAGTGCAGGCGCTCGTCGACCTCGTCGGCGCTCCAGTGCAGTCGCATGATGTTCTGCGACATCTCCAGACCGCTCGTTGCCACGCCACCGGCGTTGACGGCCTTGCCCGGAGCGAAGAGCTGATGGGCTTTGATAAATTTCTCCACAGCCTCTGCCGTGCATCCCATATTGCTGACCTCAGCCACGCACACTGGGTGGTAGGCGAGAATCTTCTCGGCATCGTCGCCGTTGAGCTCGTTCTGGGTAGCACAGGTGAGGTAGATGTCTGCCTTCTGCTCCCACGGTTTCTTACCCTCGTAGAAGGTTGCTCCGGGGAATTCGTCGGCATACGGCTGGCAGACGTCGTTGCCGCTGGCGCGCAGCTCAAGCAGATAGTCGATCTTCTCGCCCGACACACCGTCGGGGTCGTAGATGTATCCGTCTGGGCCACTGATCGTTATGACCTTTGCACCGAGTTGTGTGGCTTTCTTGATGGCACCCCATGCCACGTTGCCGAAACCGCTGACAGCGATGGTCTTACCGCTGATGTCGATACCGCGGGTGTCGAGCATGTGGTGAACGAAGTAGAGGGCACCATAGCCGGTAGCCTCCGGACGGAGGATGCTGCCGCCATATTCGAGACCCTTTCCGGTGATGGTAGCGCCCTGGAACATGCTCGTCAGCCGCTTGTACTCACCGAAGAGATAGCCAATCTCACGGCCGCCAACACCGATGTCGCCGGCGGGGATATCCATCTCCGGTCCCACATATTTATATAGTTCCTGCATGAAACTCTGGCAGAACCGCATGATCTCGGCGTCGCTCTTGCCGCGAGGCGAGAAGTCGGAACCACCCTTGCCGCCGCCCATAGGCAGTGTGGTGAGAGCGTTCTTGAAGGTCTGCTCGAATCCGAGGAACTTCAGTATCGATAGGTTGACCGACGCGTGGAAGCGCAGGCCGCCTTTATACGGGCCAATGGCCGAGTTGAACTGTACACGGTAACCGAGGTTCACCTGCACTTCGCCTTTATCGTCGACCCATGGCACACGGAAGGTTATGATTCTCTCCGGCTCTACGAGGCGCTCCATAATCTTCGCCTTCTCGAACTCCGGATGCTGGTTGTAAACGTCTTGAACAGAGAGCAGTACTTCCTTCACGGCCTGGAGATATTCCGACTCGCCAGGATGTTTCCGCTCCAAATTGGTCATAAGTTTCTCGACTTCCATAGTAATGTTGGTTTAAAGTTTATTTGGTTCTTGTTCTGCAAATTTATTTCCTTTTCCTGAGACCTCCAAAAAAACATAGTTGAAATTTGTTAAATCTCGGTTCCGGAAAGGGTGATGGCGCGTGTTTGAGGGGGCATAGACGGTAAGTATCAATGGATTGACTGTCGTAGATATATGTTGACGCTTCATAAACATCTTCCTGACTTCATCATTTTTTAATAAGAATCGGATTCCTATTCTGATTATCAGCATATTATGATTTATCCACGATGATTATGGGTGACGCAATGGCAGTTCCAAGCCCTCCTTAAACGCAGATTCCATTCTACGGATAATCAACGTCTAAATAAACAATCATAACTTGAGACCAAAACCAATAAAACCCTGTTGCCAGTGCCAAGGGCCTTGCCCTTTGCCATTTGGGTTTCGAGGGCTTGTGAGAGGTCGGACCTCTCACCGCCCTCGAAACCCAAATGGCAGATCCTCCTCCGTCGGATCTTGGCTCTGACACAAAGGAAAACCTTCAAAACAGGCTAACGCGATTAGAGTCTTTTCCAGATCTTGTTTGTCGTGATTTTGCTTGTTCTTTCATCTTCCATGCCTGAAAAAGTTGTCATTAGACACCGAACTCTTCACTTCAGAGCCAAACGCATTGCCACCGTGATCCCTTTCCAGGAGCGGGTAGGCAAGGGTTAGGGGCCGTCCGGTCGGTCTGAAAGACCGAATAAACGTATCTATTTGCCTCTACGAGGCAAGCGGACGGCCCCTAACCCTGCCTACCCGCCCCTGTAAAGGGATCATTAACTCACATCCGTAGCCCTATAAATCTGTGGTTCTTCTCTGCCACGCAAAGCCCCGACTGGGCTTAATTCTCAGTAACCCCGGACTAAGGGAGCGCAGCGACCGCAGTCTGGGGTAGAACGCATACGAAAGAAATCCACTACCAGCCTCGAAGAGGTTGAATAGCGGTACGCGCATAATGACCACTGCATCATGGCTTTGCGCACTTTGTGCTATTGTGCGTCTTCGAGGCACTGAATTTCAGTCCTGCTTTATCCATTATCCCCAGACTGCGCTCGTTATCACTCGCTTAGTCCGGGGTTATTGACGATTCAGCCCCATCGGGGCTGGTATTGGCAGGGAGAAGAACACCCTCGCCAAGCCGCAAAGACCGCAAAGGATACGCCAAGGAACATAAAAAATCCTTCGCGGAATCTTTGCGGCCTTTGCGGCTTAGCGAGAGAGATTACGAACTGCACTTAACCACTTGCAGGGGCGGCCTTTATGGCCGTCCGGTCGGTCGTAAGACCGAAAATGTTTTTATTTGCCTCTTCGAGGCAAGCGGACGGCCACGAGGGCCGTCCCTGCAACCGCACTGTGTCGTTTGTCCGTTGTTCGCCGATGGTCCCCTAAATCTGCTGAATATCGGTGCTAACCTCTGATACAAAGATGATTGCAACAGTCGGCCATCAGTTGGGGTGGGGCTTATCCCCACCCTCGTAGCTGCTGGGTATTTACTTCAATTCTTGCCCGTCGCTGGTAGGACGGGGATAACCCCCGCCCCTTCGGTGGATGTGTGCAACGCATTAACTATCAACGTATTGCTAACTTTATTCTCTGCCGTCACTCCTACATCTTATATATACAACCAACGGGAACAACTGAATCCTGCGTACCAGCATACCTAAGGGTATGTCTACCGCGGAATTCTGTTGTTCCCGTTGCGTTATGATATTCTGACTATGGTCAGAGAATTACTTGCAGAGTTCGATGACCTTGTCGACAGCGGCGGCAATGCCGTCCTTGTCCTTACCACCGGCCTGGGCGTAGTGGGGCTGACCGCCACCGCCACCCTTGATGAGCTTGGCGGCCTCGCGGACAATCTTTCCGGCATTCAGACCATGGTCCTTAACCATATTCTCCGACAGCATCACGCTGAGCATCGGCTTGTCGTTGGCGATGGATCCGATGACGCAGACGAGATTCTCGGGGATAGCCTCCCGAACCTTGAATACAAGGTCCTTAGCCGAGTTGGCGGCGATGGGGAGGATTGCGCTGACAACCTTTATGCCGTTGACATCGCGGGCCTCGTTGACGAGGCGTGTCTTCAGCTCCTCGACACGCTGCTGGCGGAAACTCTCCACCTCTTTCTTCAGATTGCTGTTCTCGTTGATCGATTTCTCGATGGTTGCACGCAGATCCTTGGCATTGTTGAAGAGCGCACGAATGTCGTTGAACGTATCCTCAATGGTGTAAACAGCCTCCTCTGCGGCCTTGCCGGTGAGGGCCTCCACACGGCGGATGCCGGCGGCGACGCTGCTCTCAGAGATAATCTTGAAGAATCCGATGTGGCCGGTGCTCTTGACGTGGATACCGCCGCAGAACTCTACCGACGGTCCGAAGCGAACCACGCGCACCTTGTCGCCGTATTTCTCGCCGAAGAGGGCGATAGCACCGAGCTTGCGGGCCTCGTCGATAGGAGTGTCGCGGTGCTCGTCGAGGGGCAGGTCCTCACGGATCATCTTATTGACGATACGCTCCACCTGGCGGATCTTCTCGTCGTCGACCTTCTCGAAGTAGTTGAAGTCGAAACGCAGGATATTCTCGTCGACATACGATCCCTTCTGCTCCACCTGCTCGCCGAGGACCTGTTTCAGGGCGTAGTCGAGGAGGTGGGTGGCGGTGTGGTTGCATGCGCTGCCCTCACGCTTGTCGGTATCGACGCATGCCATGAAGTCGGCCTGCGGATTCTCGGGGAGCTTCTTTATAATATGTATGCTCTGGTTGTTCTCGCGCTTGGTGTCGACGACGTGTACTGTTTCTGTCTCCGACACGAGATCGCCCCTGTCGCCGACCTGTCCTCCCATCTCGCCGTAGAACGGTGTGTGGTCGAGGACCACCTCGTAGAAGGTGTTCTTCTTCTGTACCACCTTGCGGTAGCGGAGGATATGGCACTCATATTCAGTGTAGTCGTAGCCGACAAACTCCTGCTCACCGTCGCGGAGCACCACCCAGTCGCCGTTCTCCACGGCAGCGGCGTTGCGGGCGCGGGCCTTCTGCTGGGCCATCTCGGCGTCGAACTGCTTCTCGTCGACGGTAAAGCCGTTCTCGCCGAGGATAAGCTCGGTGAGGTCGAGAGGGAATCCGTAGGTATCGAAAAGGCGGAAGGCCTTGCTGCCGTCGAGCTCCTTCTTCCCGGCAGCTCTCATCTCATCCATATCCTCGGTGAGCAGCTGGATACCGTTCTCCAAGGTGCGCAGGAAGCTCTCCTCCTCCTGCTTCATCACACGGCCTATGAGCTCCTGCTGTGCTTTCAGCTCGGGATAGGCTTCGCCCATCTCACGTACGAGAACGGGCAGGAGCTTGTACATGAATGCCTGCTTCTGGCCGAGGAACGTGTAGGAATAGCGGACGGCACGGCGCAGGATACGGCGGATGACGTAACCGGCCTTGGCGTTCGACGGCAGCTGGCCATCGGCGATGGCGAAGGCTACGGCACGCAGGTGGTCGGCGACGACACGGATGGCGATGTCGACCTTCTCCTCCTCGTTGACACCCTCACCATTGGGGCCTTCGGGGAACGTATGGTTGTATTTCTTGCCCGACAGCCGCTCGATCTCAGTGATAATCGGTGTGAAGATGTCGGTGTCGTAGTTCGAGTTCTTACCCTGAAGCAGACGCACGAGGCGCTCGAAACCGAGACCGGTATCGATGACGTGCATCTTCAGGGGCTCGAGGCTGCCGTCGGCCTTGCGGTTGAACTGCATGAAGACGATGTTCCATATCTCGATGACCTGCGGGTGGTCCTTATTGACGAGCTGCTCGCCGGGCACCTTGGCTTTCTCCTCCTCGGAGCGGAAGTCGATATGTATCTCCGAGCACGGGCCGCAGGGGCCGGTGTCGCCCATCTCCCAGAAGTTGTCGTGCTTGTTGCCGTTGACGATATGGTTCTCGGGGAAGTGCTTGGCCCAGTAGCCGGCGGCCTCGTCGTCGCGGGTGATACCCTCAGCGGCATCGCCCTCGAAGACGGTGACGTAGAGGTCCTTAGGGTCGAGATGCAGGACGTCGACGAGATACTCGTAGGCGTAGTCGATGGCTCCCTCCTTGAAATAGTCGCCGAAACTCCAGTTGCCGAGCATCTCGAACATCGTGTGGTGGCTCAGCGCTGAGTCGCGGCCCACCTCTTCGAGGTCGTTGTGCTTACCGCTGACACGGAGACATTTCTGCGAGTCGGTGCGGCGGCGTGGCTCCGGATCCTTGGTGCCGAGGATAATGTCCTTCCACTGGTTCATGCCGGCGTTGGTGAACATCAGCGTGGGGTCGTCCTTAACGACGATCGGCGCCGATGGTACTATGACGTGTCCTTTCGACTCGAAGAATTTAAGGTACGAGTCGCGGATTTCGTTTGCTGTCATCATCTTATACATTATTTAATTAGCTAATTTTGTGCAAAGGTACTGCAAACGAGTGGAATAGCAAAAGAAAGATCAAACTTTCTTTTCTATTCCCGAGTGCAGCTGACCTTATTTAAAGGTACTGCAAACGAGTGGAATAGCAAAAGAAAGCGCAAACTTTCTTTTCTATTCCCGAGTGCAGCGGCCCTTATCCAAAGGTACTGCAAGCGAGTGGAATAGCAAAAGAAATGATTCCTTTTCTGCTGATAATAGCTGTGATAACCCTCAAGGCGCACTGGATATTTCCCGTGGGCCGATATGTTCATAATTGGTTAGAGAGGTCCATAGCTCAAGGAAAATAGTCATAGGCAGGCTTAAGCTCCCGATGGAGCTATGGTGTGAAAGTGATGGGGCATCCTTTGCGAGCAAGCTCGCAGTCTGCCTCATCACTTCCACACCACCCCTGACGGGGTTAAAGCCAGCCTATGACGAAAATTGCCTTGGCATAAAATTGCGCATAAGCGCATAAAATGAATTGCGCCAAGGCGCATAAAATATGATAACGCCCAACAGAACACAAGCAGCATAGCAGACTTTCAAGACGCTATGGACTATCTTTGGGCCGCAGGATTTTATGCCCAAGGGGCAATTTTACGCGTTAGCGATTTTCGTCATGGGCAGGCTTGACACCAAAGGTGTGGGGCTAAAGCTATGGGGTAGGCGGCGAGCTTGCTCGCAAGACTACCCCATAGCTTTAGACCCATTGCTCCTTGGGGAGCATAAGCATGACCATGATTTTCTTTTCTCTTTTCCGTTTGAAAATGCCAAAGCGATAATGGCAGCATAAAGATTTATATTTCCTCTCACTATGATTCCACGGAAAATATCCAGTGCGCCCTTTCTATCCCTCTCTCTACCCTCCTTCCTACCCTGTGAAAATTTGGAATCGGGGAAAATATGTTGTACCTTAGCAGCGAAATTCATCTTAGACGGCGTTTCACTAAAATATAATTTTTGTGCGAGGATGATCTCATGCGGGATTCGCAGAATTCGCAGATTTAACAACGGACATAAACTATAGTCGTTTACAGGGGCGGTAGGCTGGGTTAGGGACCGTCTGATGACAACGGCGTATATAATGATGTGCCCGTGGCTTGATAAGAGCACGTGAAGATTATTTGTAAAATTATGGGTATTAATGTTAAAATATTTGACTGATATCCCGATTTTTGGAAGAAAATTCTTAATTGTTCGTTCTCGTTGTTGTTCACATGATTTATTTTTTGTGGCTTAACGAATTATACGGTGATTTAGAACGCATTGTACATCGATATTAATAAAATGTGCTCAAAAACACTTTTTCTCCCAAAATATTTCAGTTTCTCCACCATTTGTTTCTGAAAAATATCTATATTTGCATAAACAAACGAATGAGTTAATCATCAATGTTATCTCAGATATAAAGATTTTTCATCGTGCAGGAGTGCGCGATACTTTCGAACCTGTTTAGCTTAAAGAAAACAAATCATAATAATAACAAAATAACATTAGTATAAGCATTTTGCGCCTATGAGCCAATTTTCTATTAAGAAATGTTGGGTGCTGCTTCTGCTTCAGCTCTTCGTATTCGTACAAGGAGTTATGGCTGCGGATACCAAGCAGACCCCAACAATTACGTTTACGCCTTCTGATCCTTCTGCCACGGTGGGTCAGGAGTCCTTTAACACTCCTACGGTACAGATAACCGTGGGGAATGGGGCACGTGCCCGCAAGTTCTTCCGGGTTAGTTATAAGATTGAAGGCGGTTCCTATCTTAAAGCCGAGGATGGAACCGATGTCGTCGACAACCTGAATCATAAGTATTGGGTTGACGATAAGACCGGTACGACCGTAAACGAATTTACCGGTATCTTAAAGATTGGCAGTAAGGGAACCGGTAACGTGAAAGTTACTGCCACTGCAACACCTTCTGACCTTTATAAAAATGAGTATAACAGCGGTTCGGGCTCTTATACCCTTACTGTTAATGCTCCTGACAACTTCGTCGTCCATGCTTCGGCTGAGGGCGATGCACTGACGGAAGGAGGGCAGCTGAAGGTCATCGTTGCCAAAGTAATAAAAAATCAATGGAATACAACGGATACTAAAGTTGTCTGCGATCCTATCGACATTGACCCTCTGACGGTCACCTATGCCATTGGCGATAAGACTATTGATGCAACATCATACTTCGACATCAATAATGCGACTTTCACCCCTACTGGTGAGAATGCCAATAAGATACACATAACACCGGTGTGGGTTGACAAGAATGGTAATGAGACGACGGTTGAAGCCGATAAGGTCAAGGTCGCCAGATTTTCTATATCCTCGAATAATGAGGCTGACATCAAGGCTGACATCGCCGAAATACCCGTCACCATGACGGTAAAGACGAACGCTGACGGAAAAAAGGTCTTTGGCGAAGAGAAGGAAATAACCTTGTCGTTTAATGTCATGGTGAAATACTATGATACGACCACTAACACTAAGAAGATTAAGACATATCTCGTGTTCCCTACGAGGATGACTCATAAATATAAATACCCGTATCATACCGATCCTCTGCCACAACAGCCTAAAGTCTATGATGAAGATGGCAAAGATGTGACGAAATACTATAAATTCTCCGGTTGGCAGACAAGTTGGACTTTCAAGGCCATGAAGTCTTATAGATACAGTAATAATCCTTTGGATCAGGGTAATAAGCTCAAAACTGACGACGGTAAAACACTTCCAGGTAATTTCCCTGATTATACGAAAGATTATATCGACAATGACCAGTATGGTATGCGTTTGAGTGATGGAAATCCTACGAATACGGCAAATGAGGCATCCTGGCCTGATGATTATGTTGTTTCGGTTAACGCAGCGAAGAAACAGTCTTCTGACGCCTATAGTATTGCCAAAATCTATGAAGATACACCGTTGATAACCGCTCGCCCTGGTGGCATGAAAGCTGAGGAGGTGCATGGAGTGTTTTATGATGTCCTGGGTGATAATAACCATAAAGACTGTTATACTGTTCAGCCCGGCGAGTATGTCGTCAGGGTTTATAAGCGTGCTCCGCAGATAACGATTATACCAGACCCGTCTACGGTGCAGGTCGCTCAGAATTATGTCATGACGAACCTGAATCGCTTTGAAGTTAAAGCTCCTTTCGTTCCACAAGACGGCATTGCAGGTGAGGAGGACTCCCTCAGTTATGATGGTCTTGGCGGACATGAAAAATACTGGTATGGGTTCTTCGTACCGGATGATTATAAATATAAAGAAGGCGAGACCCTTAAAGAGAACCAGGTAAAGATTGATGTACAGAACCCCGGTTCGATGGATGAAACAAGAATATTGTCAAACCTTCAGATTCAGATTCCTGTCTATGATAAAGATGGCAACCAGATGGAAAATGACGATCACAGTAAGAAGTATGAGCTTGCTACGGGAACTATGTATATTAGTACAAAACGCTTTGGTAACGATGGATGGAAAGTCGTTTTCCGGGGTACTGGTCGCATTCCTGTGTTCTACTATGTTTTCCCATGGAATACTGCGAAGTGGGACCGCAGCTCGTACAGCGTCAGCATGTTCAATATAGTAGAAAAAGAGCCTGTAACGCTGAAGGTCGACCCTGCATCGTATACCATCCGCAAAGGCGATACCTCACCAAAACCGCGTGTGTGGGTTGAGGATCAGTTCGGTAAGGACATCAGCCGGTTCTATAATTTTACGTGGAAGGTCACAAGTAATGGTACCGACGACAAACATATTATCACGTTTAATAATGATCACACCAGCACAGGAGTAAATATCGGAACGGCAACAATCTCGATATCTGCAGAGAAAAAGGCAGAGGACGATGATGTGTGGAAAGATTCTATCTCCTATGGCGTGTTCGATAATCCTTCTTCGGTTGAGCATAAGGTTATTGTCACCAACGGCAGAAAGCTCTATGAAGTTATCTACGACGACAGCTACTATCTGAAGGATAAGGATGGCAAAATCGTCTACGATAAGGCTGTTAAGGATGACGGCAGCGACGACAAGCATCCTATCCCGTACCGTAAACATGCTTGGACAAGTAAAATGGGTAAGTTGCACTTTATCAACGATGGTGATGACTATGCTACGGAGGAGGTCGACTTCGCTACTGGACAGTTTGAGGATGAGCAGACCCCTGGTCTTAATATCACCTTTGGTAATGGCGCAGATACCCCTTGGAAGATAATGCTTTCACCGTATGCGAAGACTCAGACAGACGCCTATGACGGCATTTTCGACCCTCACGGTGGTATTGTGGTGAAAGCCAATGCGGCAATGTTCGGCAAATCGGAAACCGAAACCGAAGATCCCGTTCAGATGCCGGATGTAGACCATAGAGTGCTCGTCAGCGGCGGATGCCTGCAACTCAATCCTACCACCAACGGATTCCTGCAGATTGACGGTAATTATGGTACCAAGGATGCCCCTGTAACCTACTATCTTGCTGATGTTACCGACGGTGTGACATCGGAAGATGGAGGCCTTCTTATCGACCAGGTTACGCGCCCGAGCACCGTCGGCACAGACCCCGTGGCCGATGGAGATTATTCCTCGACAGCTGCGGTGATAGACAAACCGAAGCTCAAGGAGTCGACCGACGGTATCATGTACGGCGATCTGAGGTTCCGTTATGCCCTTATGCAGGGACATACCTACTATCTTTTCTCCGATGCAAATACGTTTATTCTCCACGGACTGACATTCCAACCGGCTTATGTCGTTATGCGTGAGGATAATAACTCCGCGCACAAGGCTTCACTTTTTGCCGATAACGGGTTCTCTGGCGACCTGCCGATGGTGACCAAGAAAAAAGAGGATAAGGTAACCTTCTCACGCACGTGGGATGACGATAATTGGGAGAATTCTTATACACCTGAAGGCGGTTCGGCTACTATGGCCAATAAGGCGCTGGAAGTCAAGAACGGTTATCAGTTTATCGGTAAGACATATACAAAGTCGAAACGTGTACGTGTGCGTGCTTCAGTGAAAGGAATCGACCGCACAAATGAGACTGAAACAGACGGTACGCCGAAGAAACTCGGTCAGGTGGAGCGCGCTCCATATATTGATGTGGCTATCGTCGGAATACCAGTGTTCAAGGTTGGTGCCGACTTTACAGGTGAGGATCCTGGTACAAGGGTCTCGACGACGAACTTCGTTACCCGGATGTGGATGACGTTCGGTGGATGGGAGCAAATCGACCAGACTACGTATCCATACTATAACAAGATGGACCCGACCAAAGAAAAGCTTAGTGACGATTGGCGAGCCGTTGGCGAAATCGACTCGGTGGGTATGAACAACGCCACTATCGACGGATTCAAATATAACACCAACGCTACCAACAACCCTGTTGATGAAAACGGATATGCATGGAAGTATGACCTTGCAAGTGGCAATACTCCAAACACGTTCAACCTGCCTGTCCGCGGTGGATATGTGAAGTTTGAGCCTGAGGAGAGCGGAACGCTGATGGTGTATGTCCTGCAGAACGGACTGACCGATATCGTGCAGAACTCGGGAAGAAAAATGGAAAACCAGCCTAACGAGTTGCGTCGACGCGCAATGTATATCGTTGATGAGACCGGTAAACCTGTAGACTTCGCTCCTGGAAAGGGTGAGAACACTATCTGGGGTAGCAGCGCCAGCAAGGATATGTCGGATGCATTCTCGGAGAATGAAAACGTCAGTTCGCCGGACTTGGACTATATGACTGAAGGACTCCTACGCTGCAGTTACAACGATAATCCGTCAGGCCAGCCCTTCAACTTCGAAAAGCGTTGGGCGGGCAGTTATGCCAAGGGCGTTGAAGGCGATGATTTCAAAGCCGATAAGGAAGCTGTGGAAAAGGCATGGAAAAATACAAAGGTTGGTGATGTGGAGCCTGTCATTCGCCTGACAGACGGTTCGTTCGTTGTGCCGACAAAGGCATTTGTCAGATACACCTTCAAGGTTAAAGCCGGAAAGACCTATTACGTGTGGGCATCGGGCTCGAAGCTTAATTTCTGCGGTTATGCCTTTGTGCCGGTAGAATTCATGAAGAGGTCGAAAGAAACCCATTGGCCTGCCATCGATCAGGAGACGCAAAAGGCTAATGGTAAGTCACTTGAGGATGCTCGTGCCGAATTGCCAAAGCCTAATGATGATATCTATAACCATGGCGGCAGCGGCAATGGTGCCGGTTTTGCCGACCAAACCATCTATGAGGGTGGAAAAGACAAACCGGATACAGAGAACAATAATAAGATTTCGGACAGTAAAGTTAATAATTATAACAAAGCAGTAGCTGATGCCAAGGTTAACTTCGTCGATGTCACCCTCAACCGTTCTTTCAAGAATGATGAGTGGACAAGTATCTGTCTGCCGTTCTCGGTGAGCCAGACACAGGTGAAGAAAGTCTTTGGTGAAAATGCGCAGGTGATAACATTCGACTCGGTGATGACGAAACATACGGAAGTCACCGACTTCTATGGCAATGAAACGGCTGAGGTTGAGGCACGCACGGCTCATTTCACCCGTCATGTCAATCAGCTCATTGAGGCCGGTCGACCATATTTTATCAGACCGGAGTTCAGTGACAAAGTTGATCATGCATCTGTCACATTTAATAATGTATCGTTTGAGGCTGTTAAACCTATGGATATCATCTGTAAGAACGAACAGGCGGTCAAGGATTCGCTCGCTGCAGCAGACAAGCTGAATAGTGGTACTCTGTCGGACACGGAAAAGGCATACTATGAGAATCTGAAGAAGGAGAAGGCTATCTTCACCTTTGCGTTCAAGGGTATCTATGACCGTACACAGATTCCATGGTTCAGCTATGTGATGGGAACGAAGAAAGATGAGAATACGCCGGAGGGTGATAATGGCAATGGCCTATGGAGGGTGATGCCGGAATCGCTTACCGGTGGTAACATCAGTAATACGGCAAAGCCTTATCTCAAAGGCTTCCGCGCTTATCTCTATCCCTATTCCGGCTACGACGGTACACTGCTGCAAACCACATCGGCAAAGGAGGACCTCTCGTCCTATTGGCTGACAGGAGCAGATGTGTGCGGCGACTCCTATGGCGGCGGTACGACCGGCATAGAACAGCTTGTGGAGGCTGTGAACACCATGATGACTGCCGGACATAAGGGCGTGTACAACCTTCAGGGACAGATGGTCAGAAGCAGTAATGACCTTAGCGGTCTGCCTGCCGGAGCGTATATTATGAATGGTAAAAAGTATCTGATAAAATAAGGAGGAAAGCGATATGAAAAAGAAATATGTAAAACCGACCTCAGAGTTGATTCAGGTACACCATGAGGGTAACCTTCTCAATTATACACTCCAAGTGAAAGCGAACAACTGGCTGAATAACGAGGATATGAAGACGCAAAAACCCAGTAGCAACTGGGAGTATGGTGCTCCGGCCACAAAAGGTGAAATCTTTATTGAGCCTGGAGGTGATATTGATTTTGCGTCAAAGGTTAATCCTTGGGCTTCATGGGATGAATGACCGTTCGTTGAGAATCGTTCTTGTTTTAGCTTAGTCCGAAGAACGACCAAATAAACCTTTCCGTCCCTGCCTTGGCGAAAATCCAAGACAGGGACGGTGTTATTGAATGGCTGTACCATCACCCGGTGCTCACGAGCACCTAAGTTTATGCCCGATAAGGTTAAACTGCGGTTCTACACCCCTTTCTATCCCTCATTCTACCCTCCTTTCTACCCTGTGAAAATTTGGAATCGGGTGGAATATGTTGTACCTTTGCAGACAGCGATTCAGTAAATCATCATACTAACCAGAGGAAGGATAATCCACGCAGAAATTGTAGATTTTAGAGGGCTGGGATGCGAACTCTCTTCTGACAAAAACTAAATAAAACCACTTGCGCTTGCAAGGGCTGTGCCCATTGTTTCTTCTCCGTTGCCGGCTTGTTCCGAAGCAAGCTTCGGCAAGCCGGCAACGGAGAAGAAACAGCCTTCGTGCCTCAGGCTTGCAACCGCAAGAAAAACCTGCAAAACCGCTGATGCCGCAAAATATAACCATGAGATTAGGTTAAGTTTGTGGCCGTCCGAACCCACGAATAAACGATAGTCGGTCGTGGCGGATAGCAGGGTAAATTGCCGTCCAAGAAATAAGGAATTCGGTCTGGCGACCGACCGGACGGTCATAAAGCCGCCCCTGCAAAGGGATCATTAACGCACATCCACGGCCCAACGAATCTGTGTGATCTGTAAGCGATGTAATGCACGAATAAATCAGTGGGAGGATAATCTCTCGAAGATAGTGCAGACTCCCCTGATAACTTGGTTCAATGGATAGAGAAAATGGGGATCCTGCGTGGATGAGGATTGGTGGGGTGGGGTGTACAAAGAATATGGACGAAACGAATATGTGCAAAAAAACGCCAAGCTCGTGAGAACTTGGCGTCTTGTTGGGATACCCGGATTCGAACCAGGAATGACAGGACCAGAATCTGTAGTGTTACCATTACACCATATCCCAATGTTTTTGCAATCGGAATTTGTATTTCCTTGTTTGCGAGTGCAAAGGTACTGCTTTTTCTTGAACTACCAAAGAAAAATCCAAGTTTTTTTATAAAAAAAGCAAATTATTCATTGTGGATTGCTTTTTTCTCGCTTTTTACACTACCTTTGCAATGTAAATAACAGTGTAAACTTCGTGATTGCCATTCCGCTGGATTGGTGGTTATCAAAATGTTTTTATGAACACAACAGAAAGATTAGTAGATAGTATAATTAAAGGAATACAGGACAAGAAAGGTAGTGGAATAGTCGTCGCCGATGTTTCGGGCATTGACGGTACGATATGTAAGGACTTTATCATCTGTCAGGGCAACTCGCCGCAGCAGGTAGAGGCCATAGCCGGTTCGGTGAGCGACTACGTCAGGGAGACGATGGGTGAGAAGCCCGTGAACTGCGTCGGTCTCGACAATGCCGTATGGGTGGCAATGGATTATGTCGACGTGCTCGTGCATGTCTTCGTGCCAGAGACGCGGGCATACTACGACCTGGAGCATCTCTGGGAGGACGCGAAACTGAAACAGATTCCTGACATTAATTAGACAATATATTTATGCCAAATACAAACAACGAGAACCAGCCGAAGATGCCAAAGTTCAATATGAACTGGATTTATCTCTTCGTCATCATCGGCTTGGGATTGATTTTCTTCGCCGGCGGTAAGAACGGAATTATGAGTTCGTCGGTGAATGTGGAGAGAGATTATACCACCTTTATTAATTATGTGAACAAGGGGTATGCCTCCAACGTAGAGATAAACAAGGATGAGAGTACCCTGAAGATGTATGTGCGTCCGGAGCACCAGCGTGAGGTCTTCGGTGGCGGCAACCTCGGTCAGAATCCTTACGTGAAGGTGGACATCGGATCTATCGACAACCTTGAGAACTTCCTCAACCAGGCTGTGCAGCAGAAGAAGATTGCCGGTTTCAGCTACGACAACAACGACTCGAGTCTGCTCACGCAGATCCTCGTCAACGTGTTGCCCTGGGTGATTATCATCTTTGTGTGGATATGGATTATGCGCCGTTTCAGTGGCGGTGGCAGTGGCAACGGTGGCATCTTCAGTGTCGGCAAGTCGAAGGCCAAGCTCTACGAGAAGTCGCAGGCCGTCGGCGTGACCTTCAAGGACGTTGCCGGACAGGAAGGGGCTAAGCAGGAGGTGCAGGAGATTGTCGACTTCCTGAAGAATCCTAAGAAATATACCGAGCTCGGAGGAAAGATTCCAAAGGGAGCCCTGCTCATTGGTCCTCCGGGAACGGGTAAGACCCTGTTGGCCAAGGCTGTGGCCGGTGAGGCCGGTGTGCCGTTCTTCTCGATGAGCGGTTCCGACTTCGTAGAGATGTTCGTTGGCGTGGGAGCCAGCCGGGTGCGTGATGTGTTCCGTCAGGCAAAGGAAAAGGCTCCGTGCATAATATTCATCGACGAGATTGACGCCGTGGGACGTGCCCGCTCAAAGAATCCCGCCATGGGCGGCAATGACGAGCGTGAGAACACCCTCAACGCCCTGCTGACCGAGATGGACGGCTTCGGTACCAACTCAGGAGTCATCGTCTTAGCAGCCACCAACCGTGCCGACATGCTCGACAAGGCCCTGCTGCGTGCAGGACGTTTCGACCGCCAGATACATGTCGACCTGCCCGACCTCGCCGAGCGCAAGGCTATCCTGCAGGTGCACCTGCGTCCGCTGAAGTACGACAAGAACCTCGACGTCGACTTCCTGGCACGGCAGACACCGGGATTCTCGGGTGCCGATATAGCTAATATGTGTAACGAGGCTGCCCTCATTGCGGCCCGGCATAATAAGAAAGAGGTGTCGTCGCAGGACTTCCTCGATGCCGTCGACCGTATCATCGGTGGTCTGGAGAAGAAGACTAAGGTGATGACGGAGGCAGAGAAACGTGCCATAGCCATCCACGAGGCCGGTCATGCCACGGTGAGCTGGTTCTGCAAACATGCCAACCCATTGGTGAAGGTGACGATAGTGCCGCGCGGTCAGGCCCTCGGTGCTGCCTGGTATCTGCCTGAGGAGCGTGTCATCACGACAAAGGAGGAGATGCTCGACGAGATGTGCTCACTGCTCGGAGGACGCGCAGCGGAGGATCTGTTCGTGGGACAGATATCGACGGGAGCGATGAACGACCTCGAGCGTGCCACGAAGAGTGCTTACGGTATGATTGCATACGCCGGAATGAGCGACAAACTGCCGAATATATGCTACTATAACAACCAGGACTACTCGTTCCAGAAACCCTATTCGGAGTCGACGGCAAAGGTCATGGATAGCGAGGTGCTGAAGATGATAAACGAAGAGTATGACCGTGCGAAGGAGATTCTCTCAGAGCACAAGGAAGGTCATAATGCCCTGGCAAAACTGCTCTTCGAGAAGGAGGTGATATACACTAAGGACGTGGAGGACATTCTCGGCAAGCGTCCTTACAAGAGCCGCTCGGAGGAGATATTGGAAGAAAACGAGAAAGCCAGTGAGGCTCCGAAACTCGAGGACCAGAGTGACGAGGTGAAGAAGGCCCAGGCCGAGTTTGACAAGAAACAACAAGAACAAGAGGAGAAATGAAGAATCTTATTACACGCACTATAACGGGCGTGCTGTATGTGGCTATAATGGTCGCCGGCATGATGCGCCCTGACACCATCATCCTGCTGTTTGCCCTGATAACGGCCTTGACGATGTGGGAATATTGTGGACTCGTAAACAATATCGAAGGTGTGCGTGTGAACCAGCTTATCTCCACCATCGCCGCAACCTACTTTGTGGCGGCGGTGGCCTTGTGGCGTGTGGGGATGATCGATTTCAGGGTGTTTATCCCATATATTCTCACGGTAGTCTATCTGTTTGTGGAGGAACTGTATCTGAAACAGAAGAATCCCGTCAACGACTGGGCCTACACGATGCTCGGGCAGATGTATGTGGCGTTGCCCATGGCGCTTGTGTTCTTCCTGGCTTTTCAGGTCGATGCTATGAGTCAGCCGTCGTTCGAGATGCTTATCCCGCTGTGTCTGTTCGTATTCCTGTGGGTCAACGACAGCGGTGCCTACTGTGTGGGGTCGCTGTTGGGAAAGCATAAGCTCTTCCCGCGTGTCAGTCCCGGAAAGTCGTGGGAAGGCAGTGTCGGCGGTGGTATCCTTGTCCTAATCGTGGCCGGTGTCATCGGCTGGCTGGCCAACAGAAATCCGTCGAGTCCGCATCTGCTGAGTATAGGGCAGTGGATAGGTTTCGGACTCGTCGTTGTGATCTTCGGTACCCTCGGCGACCTTGTGGAGAGCCTTTTCAAGCGTACGCTCGGCATCAAGGACAGCGGCAATCTGCTGCCCGGCCACGGTGGTATGCTCGACCGTTTTGACTCGTCGCTGATGGCTATCCCCGCCGCCGTCATATACCTCTACACGCTGACGATGGTGTAGAGATATGTGACGGACGAAAGCCTATTTCCAAAGAAGTCCGTAGATGGTCTGGGCGGCGTTGTCGGGTGCTACGGCATCGCCGAGGCGGTCGCTTACGGTCTTGTAGCCATCGAGCTGGGCGTCGCGGTTGGTGTGGCCGGGAAGAATATTGTACAGTGCGTTTGCGATGTTGTAAACGCTGAAGCGGTCGGCAAAGAGTTCCGGCACAATCTCGCGGCCTCCGATGAGGTTTACAAGCGAGATATAATCGACCTTTATTATATGATTGAATCCGAAGCGGATGAGTCTCGGGACGGGAGTCTCGTAGCATACCACCTGCGGTACGCCGAGGAGGGCTGTCTCTAAGGTTGCCGTACCACTCGTCACGAGGGCGGCAGTGGAGTGGGAGAGGAGCTGGTAGGTCTCGTCGTCGACGGTTTTCACCCGTGTGCCCTCGATGAATTTAGTGTAGTAGGTACTTTCCACCGACGGTGCGCAGGCCAGGACGAGCTCATAGTCGGCAAAACGGTCTGATGCTGCAATCATCGCCGGCAGGTTGTCCTTAATCTCCTGTTTGCGGCTACCGGCCAACAGTGCTATTATAGGCCGGCCGTCGAGACCATGACGGGCGCAGAAGGCCTCTTTGGTCTCGTTGTACGACGCACGGAAATTGCGCACCTCCTCAGCTGTCGGGTTGCCGACATAGTGGATGGGGTAGTGGTGGCGTTTCTCGTAGAAGTCGACCTCGAACGGCAAGATGGAGAACATCTCGTCGACATCGCGCTTGATGGCCTTGATGCGCCATTCCTTCCATGCCCATATCTTCGGCGATATGTAATAATAGACACGGATATTCGTCTTGGCATGGAGGAACTTAGCTATGCTCAGGTTGAAACCGGCATAGTCGACAAGGATAACGACATCGGGCTTCCACTCGACGATGTCCTGCTTGCAGAATTTCATGTTCCCCATGATTTTGCGCAGGTGGAGGAGAACGGGCACGAAGCCCATATAGGCCAGGTCGCGGATGTGGCGCACACATACACCGCCGACAGCCTTCATTCTGTCGCCGCCGAAGAAACGGAACTCGGCGATGGGGTCCACTTTCTTCAGCGACTCCATGAGGCGGGAGGCGTGGAGGTCGCCGCTGGCCTCGCCAGCTATCAGATAATATCTCATAGACGTTTCAAACTTTAAATAGGTACGGACCCGTGTGGGGTGCTATTCGTTCCAGTCGCTCATGGCTCTTATCTGGTCGTAATCGGTGACATCAACACGTGTGGGTGTGACGGCAATATATTTGTGGGCTAAGGCCCAGCGGTCGTTGTCGGTGGCTCCGGGTTCATCGTCGCGGTACTCGCCCACCATCCAATAGTAGTCGTAGCCCCGTGGGTGATGGCATTTCACCACCTCGTTAATCCAACTGCCGAAGCCCATGCGGCATACACGGACACCGGCAAATTGTTCTGTCGAGGGGTCTATCTTTGGGAAGTTGACATTGAGGCACACACCCTTGGGCAGCCCGTCGGTGAGAACGCGGCGGACCATGTCGCGGACGTGGTCGCGGAGGTAGCTTAGGTCGGCATTCTCGTTGTAGTCGCAACTCGAGAAGGCTATTGAGGGTATATACTTCATACAGCCCTCGAGGGCCACGCCCATAGTGCCGCTATAGTGATTGTTGACCGAGGAATTGTCGCCGTGGTTGATGCCGCCAAGAATGATGTCGGGGCGACGACCGCCGCAAAGCCGGTCGAGGGCTATCTTCACACAGTCGACAGGTGTGCCGTTGCACGACCATACATCGGCACCGGGGATGTTATGCCGCTGTTTCAGACGGAGATAGTCGACAGCCGAGAAGGCACACGAAAATCCTGAGCGTGCTGACTCGGGAGCGCAGACAAGGATGTCGGCAAAATCGGATAGAAACGACACAAGAGTGCGGATACCATTGGAATGATAGCCGTCGTCGTTGGATATAAGGATAAATGGTCTCATATTAAAAGCCTGTTTTTTTCGATGCAAAAGTACGAAAAAAGGTTCATAAATAACGCAATCTCGAATAAAATATGTACCTTTGCGCATTGAACCCTTATATATTACAGACGTAAAAACTGAGTTCATCAGGATAAGGCAGAAGATTAGAGAAAATAAAATATGGGAAAAATCATTGCATTAGCTAATCAGAAGGGTGGAGTCGGCAAGACAACCACAACCATCAACCTCGCAGCGTCGCTGGCAACGCTGGAGAAATCGGTACTTGTCGTTGACGCTGACCCACAGGCGAACGCCAGCAGTGGTCTCGGTGTGGACATCAAGGAGGTGGACTGCTCCATCTACGAGTGCATCATCGACCATGCCGACATTCACGACGCCATCTATGAGACCGACATCGAAGGACTGGACATCGTCCCGAGCCATATCGACCTCGTCGGTGCTGAGATAGAAATGCTTAACCTCGACAACCGCGAGAAAGTGCTCAGCAGAATCCTCGAGCCTATACGCGACGACTACGATTTCATACTCATCGACTGTAGTCCGTCGCTCGGACTTATCACTGTCAATGCTCTGACGGCAGCCGACTCGGTGATTATCCCTGTGCAGTGTGAGTATTTCGCACTCGAGGGTATCAGCAAGCTTCTCAACACGATAAAGATTATCAAGAGCAAGCTGAATCCGAAACTGGAGATTGAGGGCTTCCTGCTGACGATGTACGACCAGCGCCTGCGCCTGGCCCGACAGATATACGACGAGGTGAAGCGCCACTTCCAGGAGCTCGTCTTCAAGACGGTCATCCAGCGCAATGTCAAGCTCTCGGAGAGCCCCAGCCATGGTCTGCCGGTAATCTTATATGATGCCGACTCGACGGGCGCAAAGAACCACCTGGCTCTGGCCAAGGAAATAATAGAGAAGAATAAGTAACAATGGCAGTACACAAGAAATATAACCGAAACGCCAAGACCAACGCCTTAGGCCGCGGTCTCGACGCCCTCATCTCCACCGGTGATGTGAACACCGAGGGCAGCAGCACCATCAACGAGATAGCCATCGACCAGATAGAGGCTAACCCTAACCAGCCGCGCCGGGAGTTTGACCCGGAGTCGCTCCAGGAACTTGCCAACTCGATAAAGCAGCTCGGTCTTGTGCAGCCAATAACGCTGAGGCAGATATCGGAGAATAAGTTCCAGATTATCGCCGGTGAGCGCCGCTGGCGGGCATCGCAGTTGGCGGGGCTGAAGGCCATACCGGCTTATATCCGTACGATAAAGGACGAGAACGTCATGGAGATGGCCCTCGTGGAGAATATCCAGCGCGAGGACCTCAACGCCATAGAGATTGCCCTTGCCTATGAGCATCTGTTGGAGAAGAGCGGAATGACGCAGGAACGCGTTGCCGTGGAGGTGGGCAAGAGCCGTGCTGCCGTGGCCAACTACCTGCGACTGCTCAAACTGCCGGCACAAGTGCAGATGGCCCTGCAGAAAAAGGAAATCGACATGGGACACGCTCGTGCCCTGCTGTCGCTCGACTCGCCGTCGCTGCAACTCAAGTTGTTCAAGGAAATACAGAAAAACGGCTACTCCGTGAGAAAGGTGGAGGAACTGTGCCAGCAGCTGAAGAATGGCGATGACATTCAGACAGCCAAGAAGAAGGTTAAGGCACGGGCACAACTGCCACAGGAATTCGAGGACCTGAAGAAGCGGTTGTCGACATTCTTCGATACGAAGGTGCAGATGACATGCTCGCCGGCGGGGAAGGGAAAAATCAGCATTCCTTTCGCCAACGAGGAGGACCTTGAACATATAATGAATGTTCTGGACAAGATAAAGTAATACTTCTATGCTTCAGGCAATGAATGCATATCTGACAAGGATGGTGCTGCTCGTCGTAGCAGTATTCTTCACTTTGGCTGTCGCAGCGCAGGTGAACAGCAGTGACTCCATGAAGGTGATGTATCCCGACGGAGGCACTGTCACACTCGCGCCGAGCGCAAGGCACAACCGTCCGGCACCCGCGGACAGCAGAACGCAGGACAGTGCGGCGGTTGCTCGGGAAAAGTACTGGAACGACTCCCTCGACAACGCCGCTCAGCTGCTCGATACGTCAACACCGCTGACGATGAAGCGCAAGGACAATAAGCGCGACTGGACAACATGGCGGCCAAACGCTAAAAGGGCGTTATGGCTCGCGCTCGTCATCCCGGGCGGTGGACAGATATATAATAGGAAATACTGGAAGCTGCCGATATTCTATGGCGGCTTCGTAGGATGTATATATGCCATAACGTGGAACAACCAGATGTACCACGATTATGCGCAGGCCTATATGGACATTATGGACAACAACCCGGAGACAAAGAGCTACGAGCAGTTCCTGCACTTCGGCAATCAGGTCACCGACGAAAACAGGACACGCTATCAGGAACTCTTCAGAAAACGGAAGAACAGATTCCGCCGCTGGCGCGACTTAGCATCGTTCGTCACTATAGCCGTTTATGCGGTGTCGGTTATCGATGCGTATGTCGACGCGTCGTTGTCCGATTTCGATATCTCTCCCGACCTGTCGCTTCACATTGCGCCGCGAGTGATGAACGACGGGATGTCGGCTAATCCATTGCAATCTTCAGCCATCGGTCTTGGTGTGGGACTGAGGTTTTGATAACTTTTTAGCTTATGAACGACAACATTACTCCAACCGAAAGAACTCTCGCCGATAAGAAGATGGTCGACGACGCGTTTCAGCATCTGCTTGACACTTACCTCGCTTCAAGGCACAGGAAGAAAGTGGACATTATTACGAAGGCGTTCAATTTCGCAAGGCAGGCCCATAAAGGTGTGCGCAGACTGTCGGGCGAACCATATATCATGCATCCTATAGCCGTGGCGCAGATAGCGTGCGAGGAGATGGGACTGGGCTCGACAAGCATCTGTTCGGCACTGCTCCACGATGTTGTTGAGGATACCGACTACACGGTTGAGGATATCGACAATATCTTCGGTCATAAGATAGCTCAGATTGTTGACGGACTGACGAAGATAAGCGGTGGAATCTTTGGTGAGCAGGCCTCGGCACAGGCTGAGAACTTCAAAAAGCTGCTGCTTACGATGAGTGATGACATTCGTGTCATACTGATAAAGATTTGTGACCGCCTTCACAATATGCGCACACTGGCATCGCAGCCTGCCAATAAACAATATAAGATTGCTGGCGAAACGCTGTATATCTACGCCCCACTTGCCAACCGCCTGGGATTGAACAAGATAAAGACTGAACTTGAGAATCTCAGCTTTAAGTTTGAACATCCCGATACATATGCGGCCATAGAGAAGAAGTTGTCGATGACGCAGGCTCAGCGTGATGATTTGTTCAAGAAGTTCACTGACCCTATCCGTGAGTCGCTCGATAAGATGGGATTCAAATATCACATCAAGGCGCGGGTGAAGAGTCCATACTCCATCTGGAGCAAGATGCAGAAAAAGCATGTCACGTTTGAGGAAATATATGATATCCTCGCCGTGAGAATTGTCTTTGAGCCAAAGAACAGGGAGGACGAGATTAACGAGTGCTTCCAGATTTATGTTGCCATAAGTAAGATATACAAGAGTCATCCCGACCGTCTGCGCGACTGGCTCAACCACCCGAAGGCCAACGGCTATCAGGCTCTGCACGTTACGCTGATGTCGAAGCAGGGACAGTGGATAGAGGTACAGATACGTTCCGACCGCATGGACGAGGTGGCCGAGCAGGGCTTTGCCGCTCACTGGAAATACAAGGAGGGCGGTGAGTATACCGAGGATGAGGGCGAACTCAACGACTGGCTGAGGACGATAAAGGAAATACTCGATGATCCGCAGCCCGATGCCATGGACTTCCTCGACGCCATAAAGCTGAATCTCTTTGCCTCTGAGATATTTGTATTTACGCCGAAAGGTGAGATAAAGACGATGCCGGCAGGGTGTACTGCCCTCGACTTTGCATTCCAGATACATACTTTCCTTGGAAGCCATTGCATAGGAGCAAAAGTCAACCATAAGCTGGTGCCGTTGAGCCACAAGCTGAAAAGTGGTGACCAGGTGGAAATCCTTACGTCGCAGGCTCAACATGTGCAACCGTCATGGATAAATTTCGTCACTACGGCTAAAGCCAAGAGTAAGATTCAGGCTATACTGAATAAGGAACACCGTGAGATCCAGCGTCAGGGCGACGAGACTCTGAGACTGTGGCTGGAGAAGAACGGACTGGAATACAATCACTCCGTACTCGACAAGATTTGTGAACTTCATGACTTGCAGAAGCACGAAAGCTTGTTGTTCGCTCTCGGCGACAAGAGTATTATCCTCGGCCCGATGGAGCTGGACGAGCTAAAGAAGAAGGCAAAGAACAAGAAACAAACGTCGGGATGGCGGCGGATAGTGCCTTTCATTGGTAAGGACAAGACAAAGGAAACAAAGAAAGAGGAGAAAAAGGAGACTGAGAAATTCGTTGTCGGTGAGAAATTCGACAAGAAGAAGGCCTTGATAATCAGTGAGGATACAATAGGTAAGTTCTATTTTCCACACTGCTGCCATCCTATTCCCGGTGATGATATCCTCGGTTATATCGACAATAAGGGTCATATAGAGGTGCACAAGCGCACGTGTCCTGTGGCCTCAAAGCTGAAGGCAAGTTTCGGAAATCGCCTTGTTGACGCTAAATGGAGTATGCACAAGCAACTCTTCTTCGACGCGGTAATCGAGATTAGAGGCATCGACCGCAAGGGACTGCTGAGAGATGTGGCCAATGTGGTGTCGGATCAGCTCGGGGTGAATATCCACAAACTGACCATCGGCAGCGATAACGGAATCTTCGACGGAAGCATCGAACTGCGTGTCCACGACCGTGATGAGGTGCAGGTAATCATGGACAACCTGAAAAAGGTTAAGGATCTGCAGGAGGTACAGCAGATACTATAACTCTCCTAATTCCTTAGCTATCAGCCGTCATCCTGTCGGCGTATTACCGTTGGCAGGGTACAAATGATAGCTTTCAACTTTCGGCAGATTTAATTCTACCGTTAGCGTGTGCTATTTGCGTGGTAGGACTATGCGGTAAGCACCCGGTTGGAGCGGCATTGAGAAAATGGCTGCGCCTTGAGACCGTCGAAAGACTATGATGAACAAACATTCAAACTACACTAAATATTAAAACGATCATGAAAAAAATTATTCTTCTGCTGTTGCTTGTATGCTCGTTGAGCGTTCAGGCACGTGGAAAATTTGACAACACCGATACTATCACAGTGGCAAAGGATGGCAGCGGACAGTTTACGCGCATCAATGATGCCATTGAGGTGTGCAGGGCTTTCATGGAATACAAGAAAGTGATATTCGTAAAGAACGGCATCTATAAAGAGAAAGTCGTTGTGCCGTCGTGGCTTACGAATATCGAAATTGTCGGTGAGGACCGCGATAAGACGGTCATCACCTTCGACGATTATGCCAATATCACCTCGCCGGTGACGGGTCTGCCTATGGGCACCTTCCGCACATACACTGTAAAAGTGGAGGGAACGGACATCACATTCCGAAATATTACGATAGAGAACAACGCACCGAAACTCGGACAGGCTGTGGCTCTGCATACCGAGGGTGACAGGCTGGCGTTCGTCAACTGTCGGATTCTTGGTAATCAGGACACTATCTACACCGGTACGCCTGGTACCAGACTTTATTTCCTTAACTGCTTTATCAGCGGAACGACCGATTTCATCTTCGGACCGTCGGTGGCTTGGTTTGAGAAATGTGAACTTAGGAGTCGTGCCGACTCGTATGTCACTGCGGCGTCGACACTGAAGAACCAGAAGTACGGTTACGTCTTCTCGCATTGCCGTCTCACTGCTGAGCCTGGTGTAACAAAGGTCTATCTCGGACGGCCATGGCGCCCTTACGCCTATACATTATTTATATATAGCGAACTCGGTAGCCACATTGTAGCCGCGGGGTGGCACAACTGGAAAGACTATCACGACCCGGCGGGCGAGGGTATCGTTCGCTATGCCGAATATGGCAACAGCGGACCGGGAGCTGATGTTGCCGGAAGAGTTTCTTGGATGCATCAGCTGACAAAGAAAGAGGCCGCTGCGATAACGACGGCCAATGTTTTTTCTGAAACTGACTGGATTCCAACAGAATAGGAGCGTAAACGTTTACTTAACAAATGTGAACGTAAATGATGTTGTGTTAATATTACGAAAATATTATGCCAATACGATTGTAGTATAAATATATTTTGTAATTTCGCAATGAAATTTAATCATGAAAAAGGGAGTAGTACGCCCTGAAGCGAACGGATACAGAAGTGTCTACTAAAACAACGGCTTGGAGCGCGTTAACAGCGCGTCAGAGCGCACCAACTGAGAAGATAATATCTATCTAATAATGTATAACTAAAACAAACGTTTATGTATCTTCAAATCAAAAAGGCCGCAATGGCTCTATTTTTGAGTCTGTTCTGTTTTGTTGCTTACGCGCAGCAGACAGTAACGGGTACTGTAAAGGATGCAACGGGAGAGCCGATGATCGGCGTAACAGTCCTGGCTGATGGTAAGCCGGTGGCTGTCACCGACCTTGACGGTAATTTCTCTATTCCCGACTGCAAGCCTTCTACGGTAGTCAAACTCTCGTATGTCGGTTATAAGGACCAGCAAGTCACCGTGGGCAACAAGAGCACTCTTAATTTTACCATGCAGGAGGACAACAAAGCTCTCGATGAGGTTGTCGTCGTCGGTTATGGTACTATGAAGAAGTCCGACCTTACAGGTTCTATTTCTTCTGTTAACAGTGAGGATATCGTTGCCAAAGGTGCAAGCAATGTGCTTAGTGCTATGCAGGGTTCTGTTCCAGGTGTGAACATCACCCAGACAACAGGTCGTGCTGACGGTGGCATGAACATTGAGATTCGTGGTAAATCGTCTATCCAGTCTTCTACAAAGCCTCTGTATATCGTTGATGGTGTGATGACTTCGGATATCGACTTCCTTAACGAGCAAGATATCGAGAAAATCGATATTCTCAAGGATGCATCTTCAACAGCTATCTATGGTTCACGTGCCACAGCCGGTGTCGTGATGATTACCACTAAGGGTGGTCTTGGCATTAAGAAAGGTTCTAAGCCAAGCATTTCTTATGATGGTTATTACGGTGTGGCTGTTGTCAGCCGTATGCCGGACTTCCAGAACGCTGATGAGTTCTACAAATATCGTTTCCTGAAGTTCCAGGGCTACGCTGGTGCTACACCATCTCCTATGAACAGTCATCCTCTTTACGAGATGACTCAGGCTTACTATAACCAGGGCATGCTTCAGGCTGTTCAGGGTGATTATTCTTCTCCTTCTGTGCTCAAGCAGATGCTGGCAGCAGGTGAGGACTACGACTGGCCTTCACAGGTAACTCAGAATGGCCGTCAGCAGAACCACTACATTTCTGTCAATGGTTCTTCTCAGGACATCAGCTATAATATGGGCCTCGGTTACAATGATGTAGAAGGTGTATATAAAGGTGATGAGCAGAGCAAGATAACCTTCAAGGGCGGACTTGATGCCAACATCAACAAGTGGCTCAATGCCGGTTTCGACTTCAATATGGCTCGTATCAAGCACGACTACGCCAACGACGAGGGTGTGCAGGAGGCTTTCCGTATGAATCCTTTCATGCGTCCTTTCGATGAGGATGGCAATATCATTACCAATCCTGGTAATAAGACTGCCCTCGGAACCAATGGAAACCAGTTCACCGACTCTTACAGCCCATTGGTTATCATGCAGAACGGTAAGCGCAACCGCACTACATACCGTGTTCTTGGTAATGTTTACTTGAACTTCAAGCCTTTCGATGGACTGACTTTCAAGACAACATTCTCGCCTAACTATTCTAACTATATTGATGGTCAGTGGACCGGTGATGCTACCGGTGATACTCCTCAGGCTACCCGCACTACATATCGTAGTTTCGGTTGGACATGGGATAATGTGCTGACTTATAATAAGATATTCAACAAGATTCATCGTTTGAACGTGATGGGTCTGTACTCTATGGAAGGTGGTAACTCGGAGTCGGGTACAAACACCTTCAATAATCCTTGGGCAGGAACCTACTGGTACAATCTTGGTAAGGTCGGTCTGACAAAGGAAGATGGTTCTCTGAACGTCATCAAGGCTGATAACAGCTATTCGGAGAGTGAGATGGTTTCTTATGCTTTCCGTCTTAACTACACACTGCTGGATCGTTATATGTTCACAGGTACTGTCCGTTGGGATGGTTCTTCTAAGTTCCGTCGTGGTCATCGTTGGGGTTCTTTCCCATCATTGGCTCTCGCTTGGCGTATGTCAGAGGAAAAGTTCATCAAGGATAACCTCAAGTGGGTCAGCAACTTGAAGCTCCGTCTCTCTTATGGTGTTACTGGTAACAACACGGGTATCTCTAACTACGAATGGTATCAGGGCATCGTATCGGGTTACTACTATCCATTCGGTGCAAGTTATGTAAACGGAAGCTATCCTGACGGAATCAAGGATGCCGATATCACATGGGAGAAGTCTAATGAGTGGAACCTCGGTCTCGACTTCGGTTTCCTCCGCAACCGTATCTTTGGTTCTGTTGATGTATACCGCAAGACATCTAAGGACCTTCTCTTCGGTGTAACCCTGCCTCTCGAGGTTGGTGGCATCCAGATGACTACAAATATAGGTTCTGTACGCAATACCGGTGTTGAGGCAAGTGTTACTGGTGTCATTATCCAGAATAAGGATTGGAACTGGACCGTTACAGCTAACTACTCTCACAACTCTAACCACATCAAGGAAATCGACGGAACCGGCAACGACTTCGTATCGAGTAAGCTCTTCCTTGGCCGTGGATTCAATGTTCAGTACGGCTATCAGTATGGTGGTGTAGTTTCTGACCGCGAGATGACTGTTCCTGACAACCAGGCTGCTGTCAGCCATGGTTTCACACCAGGTTCTAAGGTTCTCGAGCGCGACTATTATTATAATGTATATGGCTGGACCGAGGGTAATCCTATCGTAAAGGATATCAACGGTGATGGTTCTATCAACGAAAATGATAAGCGCGTCATGCGTGGCGACCCTGCATGGATTGGCAACCTTTCGACAACACTGTCGTACAAGGGATGGGATTTCAGTGCTACTCTTTATACAAAGCAGCACTACTGGATTTCTTCAGCCTTCCTCAACAGATACTGTGATATGGGTGACCGTGGTCGTGGCCGTCTTAACATGGACTACTACATCCCGGCTGGAACACTTATCGACTGCGATGGTGTAAACGCTGACGGTACATACATTAATCCTAAGTATCAGCAGACCACCCACTACGGCAACTATCCTTTCCCGAATAATGGTGGATCTAATGGTGGTACGAACAACTCTTACTATACCGATGCCATTCGTTATCAGGACATCTCTTTCACGAAGATCAAGAATATCACTCTTGGCTACACCTTCCCGAAGAACTGGACCTCTAAGTTCGGATGTTCTACCCTTCGTCTTTACATGACGGTCACCAACCCATTCGTCATCACTGGTTTCAAGGGCTTTGACCCAGAGTGGGCTGACGCTTCTCTGAAGAACGATGGTCCAAGCACAACAACATGGCAGTTTGGTGCTAACATTAAGTTCTAATCACAAACAGCAAACAAAATGAAAAAGTCAATTATATATTCCGTAGCCATTATGATGAGTGCCGCTTCGCTCGTCAGTTGTAATGACTTCCTGGATGCGCAAAATAAATCGGCTGGTGAGAGTGTCAACGAGCACTTCTCCAATGCTCAGGGCGTTAAGGAGGCCCGCGCTTATGCCTTCAATGCTTTGAAGAGCATAACGGCTAACTACGAACTCAATTGCGCAGGTACCGACCTTTACATAAAGGTTCGTGGCGGTGACCCTGGCGATTGCCATCGTTACGCTCTCAATGCCGAGAATTCAACTGTTACGAGTTTCTACAAGAACTCTATGGCTGCTGTGCAGGCTGCCCAGTTCTATAAGTCGATAGCTGCCGATGGCTCTCAGGACAATGCAGAGTCGCGTTTCCTTGTCGACTATATCTACTATGGAATGACACAGCAGTTCGGCGGTGTTCCTTACATCGACCATTATGTGCAGGATGCCAGCCGTAACTATCCTCGTGCTTCCGTCGATTCAATCTACGATGTGTCGATTAAGGACCTGCAGGATATCTACAACGCTAATGTCCTTCCTGAGACTGCCCATGATGGTAGCGTTAGCAAGCAGGCTGTTGCCACGCTTATTGCAAAGTATTATCTTGCAAAGGCTTGGGATGTTGATACCCGTCTTAACGACGCAAGTAAGGGAACTTATACCGTCACCTCTACCGAGAATTTCCAGAATGCTGCTCAGTGGGCTGTCAAGGCTATCAATGGTCAGGCTCTTAGCGAGACTTTCGAGCAGAAGTGGGCTCCTTCAAACGAGGGCAACTTTGAGCAAATTTGGTCAGTTCAGTACGAGAAGACTGGTTATCCTGGCGATGCCTCTAAGGGCGGTCACGGCCTCCAGTCGATGTTCGGTGACTACTATGGCCCAAGTACACAGTCAGGCTATAAGCGTGTTGGTTCTAACGGTGCACAGAGCGAGAAGGCTCTTTATCTCTGGGATCGCGGTGACGACCGTTATGAGGGCACTTTCATGACCAAGTTCTACAACGCCAAGAAGACAGAGGACGGCTCTTCGTTCGTTTGGCCTAAGACGGGCTATTATGCTTATTACAACTGTACAAGTGCTGAGCTCGCAAGTCTGCCTTATGGTCTCCGTTACTTCCCGGCTTACACTACCACAAGTGAGGCTGAGGCTGAGTTCAAGGCTAACAAGGATAAGTACAAGAAGGGTGATTACGCCAATCAGATTATTGCTTACATCCTCTCTGTTCCGGCTTATCGCTATACATTCGATGCTAATGGTAACTATAAGCGCGAGAAGGTATCGTTCACTGAGCTTTGCAATGCCGTCAATGGTGGCACAACTGTCAAGAAGTGGGATGATCCTAACACCGATCTTCTTGAGGATATCTCAAAGAACGATTATCGCGATATCGTTGTCTTCGACCTCAGCGATGTTTATCTGATGGCTTCAGAGGCTTATCTGATGGCCGGCAACACAGCAGAGTCGCTCCGTTATCTCAACGCTGTCCGTACTCGTGCCAACGCCAAAGCTCTGAACTCGTTCGCCGAGTATGAGCCAAGCTACACAGTGCCTGCGTCATTTGGTGAGGTTACTCCGCTTGACGTTATCCTTGATGAGCGTGCCCGTGAACTTTACGGTCAGTTCTATCGTTGGGAGGAACTCCGTCGTACAAAGCAGCTTGTCCGCTACAACATCGCTTTCAACGACTATATCAGCAGTGCTGCTGACATGAGCAACAACAAGGGCGAGATTAAGTGGCTCCGTCCAATACCTGCCGACGCTATCAACGGTAACTATGGTCTTACTCTTGAGGATCAGAATCCTGGATACTAAACCATAATTTAAAAATTAATAAAAATGAAGAAAATCATATATTCACTTTTTGTCATTCTGGCATTAAGTTGTATCTTTGTATCATGCAGCGATGATGATGGCGATGCACCTGCTCCGGCAGGCAATCCTGCTGAGGCTGCTGCAGGAACGTATACAGGTACGTGGTGTCGTGTTCTCAACAACGATACCGTAAGAGGCGAGGGAACCCTCACCATTGCCCCGACCGACTCAATGTACTGCGCTGACTTCACGTTCGAAGCACCCACACTGGACTTGAAGGCTTCGTCCGTGGCCAACATCGCTTTTGCAGGTGCTGATGGCAAGTCGTTCAGTTTCAACAACACGCTCGGTGCTGATGGTCTTGGCGATTTCTACGGTCAGATAACAAACGGGGTTGCAACTGTTAAGTTCTCAAAGGAAGTCCGTGTGGGACGTAAGAGAAACATTTACAACTTCTCGTTCGAAGGAACTAAGTAATTAAACCTAACGGGAGCTCGGACTTCACCGTCCGGGCTCCTTATAAAAACAATTAACTAAAACATTTTCATCATGAAGAAAACTTTACTTTTCGCAGCTGCTCTGGCAGCAAGTCTTGGTGCTTATGCACAGGACCTGGTGGTATTCAACACCGATAACTCATATCTCTCTGATATTGAGAGTAAGTACACAGAACATACCGACACTAAGGGTAAGGCTTACAATGCCGCTGATTTCGCTGAGGAGACAGTTATCGGTGATTGTGATGCTTTCACTGTTTATGCTTCTCCATCGGCTTGGTCGCTTAAGAGCAATAACGCTTTCGTTATCAACGGCTCTATGGATGTCGCCAAGGGCGGTATTCAGGGCGACACCAACCCTAATGTTTCAATGACACCGGGTGAAGGCCAGGAATTCGTAGAGCCGACAACGGGTTCTTACCTCATTGTCAAGGCTAAGAAGGATGGTTATGTATATGTATTCCATAAGGCATCTTCTAACAAGAACTATGGTGTCTTCGAAGAGGGCGTAGCTATTCCTTATAACTTCATCGCTCTGAGTAACAAGGAAACCCTCAAGAGCCCGTACTACTTTGAGGTAGCTGCTAAGCAGGTTACTGCTGACGGCGATACATACTATGTTGTTGACCGCGACAACGCTACTTATGCTAAGGGTATCGACTGGCCTGAGAATATCTGCACATCATTCCGTTCTGATGCTCAGAATGCTGACGGTACATGGAATAAGATTGGTGCCGGTGGTTCTGGTGTCATCTCTTTCCCAGTAGCTACAGGTCTCACTTACAAGATCACCGCTCAGGGTTCAAAGATCACCGCTTCTGCTGTTTGCTTCAACGCTACCAATGACTTGGCTGTTGCTGAGAAGGACGGCGATGGTGTTGTTACAAACCTCACCGATAAGGACCGTACCGATGGTAAGCCAAGCGTATGGCCTGAGGCTGGCACATCTGGCATCAAGGCTGTTGTCTCTGCTGACGGTAGTGTTGAGCTTGACGCTAAAGCACCTGTTTACAACCTCGCTGGCCAGCGTGTCTCTAACGCTTACAAGGGCGTAGTTCTGCAGAACGGTCATAAGTTCATCAACAAGTAATCTTATCTGTTCTTTATGCATATAGAGCCGTACCTATCTTAGGTGCGGCTTTTTTAGGTTTGGTTGGCATGTATATCCCAGCATGAGCGGCTACCACTGCGTCCAGTGCTGCTCATTATCCTGCGACAATAACTGAATCGTGGAGTTCGTGTTATTCGTGCAAAATCTCCCTTGGCTGAATCTTTGCGGTCTTCGCGGCTTGGCGAGATAAAATTACCCCAATGGCAATAGGATGTGGATAAACCCCACCCCTACATTGGATTGGCGTGGCACCATGCCATCACCATGTTGCATCATGCCAACATAATACTGCATAGTGCGGTCGCAGTCTGCGTCTAACTTCATCACTTTCCCCCAAAAAGCATAAATCTCTATTCTGATTATAAGCTCATTATGGTTTATCTATGATGGTTTGGGGTGACGCATTGACAGTAGCCCCTTGAACGAAGAACGGTTAAATAGACAATCATAAATTAGAACCAAAACCAATATAACCCTGTTGTCAGCGCCAAGGGCTTTCGCCCTTTGTCATCTTTGGTTTGTTGGCTTGTGAGAGGCAGGGCCTCTCACCGCCCTCAACCCCAAATGACAGATTCTCCTCCGTCGGATCTTGGCGCTGACACAAAGGAAAACCTTCAAAACAGACCAACGCAACAGAGATATCGCTCTTCGGCAGTGTACGGATCTTTCATTTAAATTTTGACTGACGTAGCATAAATGTTGGTTTGATTGCCTTCTGACTTCATCTCTTCTATATCCATCCTTAACATCCCGACAGAAGGTTAACTTCTTCGTCCATTGCTCATATAGCATTACATTTATAATTTTGGGGTGACGCATTGACGAAGTAAGTACTCTCGCTTTTCATGCCTACTCCGTTCTGACCTACCCATTTTAATGCGCTTTCTACACCTGTCCTCGGTGTTGATTCCTACGGGCTAATCGTTTTTTGTGTCTGTCCGTAAACCTTTTCGTTCTTTTTAATACTTTTTTCTTGTTAGTTTTTCGATATTAGCGTAACTTTGCACGATAGAGTGTGTATAGTGCTAAGAGCACTGTTGTCACCAACCAATCTACTGAAAACAAAACAAACTAAATACATTCATGAAAGCAAAGTACATTATAACCGCTGTTGCCGCAGCTGTCAGTTGTGTAGCAATGGCTCAGGCTCCTGCCTTCCCCGGTGCCGAGGGTCACGGCCGTTACGTTACCGGTGGTCGTGGCGGTAAGGTTGTCCATGTCACTAATCTCAATGATTCCGGCGACGGCTCTCTGCGTGCTGCCGTCAGTGGCAGTGAGAAGAAGATTGTCGTCTTCGATGTAGCCGGTGTCATTCCTCTCAAGTCCGACCTTAAGATTGGTGCCAACACTACTATCGAGGGCCAGACAGCTCCAAGTCCGGGCATCACCGTCCGTTATTATACCGTCCGTCCCGACGCTAATAATGTCATCATCCGTTTCATCCGTTTCCGTCGTGGTCAGGAGAAGGATGTCAACGACGGTGCCGATGCCATCTGGACCCGTCATCAGAAAGGCATGATTCTCGACCACTGCTCCATCAGCTGGAGTATCGACGAGTTGGCCTCTTTCTATGATAATAACAACTTCACCATGCAGTGGTGCATGCTCGGCGAGGCTCTCGCCAATGCCGGTCACGGCAAGGGTGCCCACTCCTATGGCGGCATCTGGGGCGGCAAGCTCGCTTCCTTCCATCATAACTACCTCGGTTTCATGCAGAACCGTGTTCCACGTTTCTGTGGTGCCCGCTACAACTGGACAGGTTATAAGCAGAATGACGATTTCAGCAAGTACAATTGGCAGAATGCCGTTCAGGCCGAGAATGTCGACTTCCGCAACTGTGTGATGTACAACTGGGGCAACGGCAACGGCTGCTACGGTGGTCCTGGCGGTGGTTTCATCAACATCGTCAACAACTACTATAAGGCAGGCCCCGGCACAACCAACAAGACCCGCGTCACCGAGGTTACAGTCGCCAACAGCAGCAACTCCAGTGGCAATAGCTGGTGCTTCGGCCTTGCCAGCCGTTACTACATCAACGGCAACTACGTCACAGCAGCCGAAGAGGGCAAACGCGCGAATTTCGACTGGAAGGGTGTCTATGTCAATGGCGACAAGTACACCGTCGACGGTGAAGTCTGCTTCCAGGATTCCGACCACTACTACGGTCCCAATGCACCATATAAGACATATACTAAGATGGTTCTCACGAAGGTCGGTCAGAATGGCCGCACTCCAATCTACGATACCACCTACGTCTCGTTCGATGTCCTTCCTGTAAAGTCGGATACCGAGCTCGCTCCTCATGGCGAGGTGACCACCCAGAGTGCTGAGACCGCCTACAGTAAGGTGCTCGCCTATTCGGGAGCCAGCCTCTACCGCGATGCCGTCGATGCCCGTTTCGTCAGCAATACCGAGGCTGGAACCACCTCATACACAGGCAGCAACGGCACAAAGACAGCCGGAATCATCGACTTCGTTGCCGACGATGCCGACAGCTACACCGAGAACACTCCCGGATGGGGACTCACCAAGTCGACCCTCGTCGATACCGACGGCGATGGCATGCCCGACGACTTCGAGACTGCCAACGGCCTCGACCCTAACGACCCCTCCGACGCCACCGCTTACACTATCGACGATCCCGCGAAGGGCGGCAAGGGCTGGTACACCAATATCGAGGTCTACTGCAACAGCCTTGTCGAGAGTATCATGAAGGCCGGCAACGCCGATGCCGTCAGTGCTGTCGACGAGTACTATCCTAAGGTCAACGTCACCAACGGCATTCAGCAGTCGTTCACCGACGATGCCCCCGTTTCGGTGCGCTACTACCTCCTCGACGGTACCGAGGTTCGCAATATCGATGCCGTCCACGGTGTCCTCCTACGCGTAGAAACCCTTAAAAACGGAAAACACGTGGCCCGCAAGGTCATGCGATAACCCTGAAGATGCGTTGAGCCCCCGGCGATGGGGGCGCAGCGCATCACCTTTGTATATATCTGACATCTATATTCAATTCTTTCGTTATCAACACTAATCTATTATTAATACAGTAAACTCTAATTTTTCAGCGATGAGAAAAATTTTATCCCGTTTAGGCACATTGTGCCTCATGCTCCTTGCGGCTGTTGTCGCCAAGGGACAAGATGTCATTGCGACGTGGGACTTCCAGCACATGGCTGCCGGCGCTGTCAGCATTGAGCACGGCTCCGGTACTGTGAATTCCGATGTCGAGGGCGTCGTCATGGAAGTCGATGCCACCAATGGCAAGTTGAAGTCGCGTGGCAGCGATGCCCAGTTCAACGCCAATACCATCCTCAAGGTCCCGGTGAAGAGCTCGCGCGACCTTGTCACCGTCGTTTCCTACCCCGGCTACCACAACTACACCATCAGCGGTACCGCCGCTGCCGACGATTCCGTCACCGTGAAGGCCAAGACCGCCGATGTCCGTCAGGGTTATGTCGAGGTTGTGGGCACCGGTTCGAGCTACCTCTACCGGGTACGTGTCAATCAGGTGTCGGCCATCCAGGAGAAGAACCTCTACGACACATCTTTCCCCGATGCTGAATGGGGCACCTTCAGCCGTAAAGAGAATAACGACAATCCTACGGTGAAGACCTTCAGCACCAAGTACAGCCACGAGAAGATAACCTTCACCCTCTGTGGCGTCGGTGTCGAGGATGTCAACAACTCTAAGTTCCCCGATGTCACCCGCGCCATGATCAGTGCCAAGTACACCAACGAGGTGAAAACCACTGAGCCTTATGCTGTTACGAGCGCTCTGGCCAATGTGACGAAAGTTGTCTTCCATCAGACAGCCACCGGCGGCAACCGCGGATGGGCCGTCGCTGCCCGCACTGCCGGTACTGAGAAGTGGGACACACTTTACTATAAGGGTATCGGCAAGGCCAATGGCGAGGATATCACCATCGATGTCAACCGCGAGAATGTAGAGCTGAAATTCTTCAACTTCAACATCTCGCAGAACGCTTATATGAGCGAGCTTCATATCTACGGCAAGGTTGATATGAGCAAGACTCCGTCGTTAGCTACCTTCACCGCCAACGGTGTCACCTATCAGGCTGCCGACGTCTTCGACGAAGATGCCGACGGCAATAATGTCACGACCATCGAGATTTCGAAGAAGGACAAGATGATCGACGCTTCTAACCCTGTCACCGCCACCGCCGACAACGGCGAGCTCGGTACGATAACCTATGAGAGCGTTGCCAGCACCCTCAACGGCGACAAGCCCGAGTCGAAGGTCATCATCCCTGTCATCATCCCTGCCGGCGATGCTGCCGACACCGCCCTGTACGTCATCAACGCTGTGTGGAAACCCGACTATACCGTCAACTACTACGATGTCGACAACGCCACCGTCGTAGCCACCCAGACCGTCGAGAAGGATGCCGCCATCGCCAACCTCAACGACGGCAGCAATGTCACCGTCGCCAAGGGCAGCAAGTTCCGCGGCTGGCTCCTCGACCCGTTCAAGGACGAGAAGGCCGGTGCTGACTATGTCGTAACGGCCAATCCTACATCACTCTACGCTCTTGTCACCGACATCGAGGGCGATGAGGCCAACGAACGCCACGAGTACAACTTCAAGAACCGCTACTTCTATCCCGAGGACCACGAGGCCCTCAAACTCAGCGGTGCCAACTACTACTACAACGGCAACCGTCACGGCTACGGCATGAACGGCGCAGGATCGTTCAGCGTTGATGTCAACGGCAATGCCACTGTTATCTACGAGGGCTGTGCCTACGATAATGCCGACAGCATCGTCGTCAGCGACAGCAAGGGCCGTGTTGTTGCGAATATCAAGAAGAACTCTGTCGATGGCACAAAGACTACATTCAAGTATGTCGGCGATGCCACCACACTCACATTCACTTTCGACAACACCATCTACGTCCACTCGCTCACCGTCATCAACACCGGTACCGGCGATATCGCCAAGAACGCCGAGGGCTACTATGTCGCTACTGCCGGCGATGCCAACAGCGTGCTGAGCATCCTCGACATCATCCAGGCCAATGAGGACGGCAACAGCCGTGTGAAGGTGTTCCTCCCGAACGGCACATATCATTTCGGCCGCATGACCGAGAAGGAGTTCCCTGTGAACAATATCTCTATCATCGGTCAGAGCATGGACAGCACCATCCTCGTCACTGCACCCGATAAGTCGGTCGAGGGCCTGGGCTCCGCCGATATGTTCTTCAACACCAAGACGGGCATCTACTTCCAGGATCTCACCCTGCAGAATGCCCTTGCCTACTACGTTGCCGGTTCAGCAGGCCGTGCAGCTGTCATCCAGGACCGTGGTAACCGCACTATATATAAGAATGTGCGTATGCTCTCTTATCAGGACACCTATTACAGTCAGAACAGTGCCATGCAGAGCTACTTCAGCGGCTGTGACCTCCACGGAACAGTCGACTTCCTCTGTGGCGGTGGCGATGTGCGCTTCGACAGCACAACCATCTCCCTCGAACCGCGTAACAAGGCTACCGGCAGCGGTGGCCGTACCATCACTGCTCCTACCACGACGACACGCTTCGGCTATGTCTTCGACGGATGTAAGGTCGTCGACCTCGCCACTAACGGTGCCGGCGACTGGAACTACGGCCGCACATGGCAGAACAGTCCTATCTGCGTGTGGCTGAATACCACCCTCGACGATGTGGCCGCAAAGACCATTGTGCCGTCGCGCTGGACACAGAAAGGTATGAACAACCGCGACCCGAAGGTCTTCGGCGAGTATAATACAATGGACGAGACGGGTAAGAATATCACCCCGGAGAGCAATGTTATCACCTCCTACGGCGGTAAGTTCGAGACCATCCTCAACGCTGAGCAGGCTGCCGTCTATGCTTACGACAGTATGTTCACCAATTGGGATCCGCGTGCTCTGTCGTCGCAGCTGGCGGTGAAGAACGCCAAGGGCTCCGACGGTAGCCTCTCGTGGGATGCCACCGAGGGTGCTGAGGCCTATGCTGTCTTCGTCGATGGTAAGTTCGACGGCATCACTGCTCAGACATCATACGCTCCCGCCACTACCGGCAAGCGCTATGAGGTGCGTGCAGCAAACGCCATGGGCGGATTCGGTCCGGCAGCAGTAGTGGCTACAGCTGACGCCATCGACAGCGTGACTACCAATAATGTCGTTGCCTACGACTACTACACCGTCGACGGCATGCGCCTGGCCAAGGCTCAGCGTGGTCTGAACATCCGTGTCAGCCATCTCGCCAACGGCTCAACAGTCACCGAGAAGATCATCGTGAAGTAAAAAACTATCAGTAGCGAATGCACCTCAGTGTGCGTTCATATCAACCGGAAAGTGCGGTCCTCATCGTAGGGTCGCACTTTTTAGTTGCGGTAGGTTTTAGCTGCGGTAGGATAGGGTGCCGCATGCATGCCGTCCGCTGGCCAATAACGGCGGATGTATGCAGTTCTCGGCCTTACCCGCCTTACCGGCAACTGGCACGTGCAAAGCAGTCCATAGTATATGCGGCACCATTGCAGCATATTGCAGCTCGCATACGCTGTAGGGTGGGGCTTATCCACGCCATGCTATCTACGGGGCAATTTTATGTGTTCGTGGCCTTAGGGCGGGGATAAATCCCGCCCCTGCGGTGAATGTATGCAGCGCATTAATTATCTAATTACGCACACATGCGTAGGATGGGTCCTGCACATTGTTGTCCCGGGGTGTGATGCGGAGGTTAATCCGTGATCATTTATTAACCTTTTTTATTGTAACAAAAAATCATAAATATCTGATATTCAGCAATATACTTTATTGTAATATTGATCATTTATGATCAGTAAAGTTAACTATTGATCTATTTGTTCGTTGCTAATAAATTGATCGTATCTTTGTAAAATTAGCGTGATAATGTCATTTCTTATAAGTGACACAAAACAAAATCATAGCAGAACGTTTAAATGTTTTAAATAAAAATATATAACAAAAGCCTCAATTCGGAATTCTTAAAGAGAACTAATATAATAATTTTTCAATATGACAAAAGCAAAACCATTTATCAAGTGGGTTGGAGGTAAGGGCCAACTCATCGAACAACTGGATGCTCTCCTTCCAGCTGACTTTGGTAATTGGAAGGATGCTACGTATATAGAGCCCTTTGTAGGGGGCGGAGCTATGCTTTTCTATATGCTTCAGCGATATCCAAGTATTCAACATGCGGTAATCAATGATGTTAATGAGGACCTAACGACTTGCTATAAAACGGTAAGAAACAATCCAGAAGAATTGATAAAATCATTGAGTGAAATCGAGAAAGAATACTTATCTCTCTCAACCGAGGAAGATAGACGCGCTTTCTATATGGCTACTCGAAGCCATTATAATGAAAAAAATCTTGATTCTCTGAATAATACTACCCTGTTTTTCTTCTTGAATAGGACTTGCTTCAATGGCCTTTACCGTGTAAACAAAAGGGGACAATTCAATGTTCCTTTCGGTAAGTATAGAAATCCGACAATCTGCGACCCATCAACCATCCGCAGAGACAGTGAACTTCTTCAGAAGGTCGAAATCTTAACGGGGGATTTTGAGGACACATTTACATATGCTCAAGGTAATACTCTGTTTTATTTTGACCCTCCTTATCGTCCTTTGAGCGACACATCAAGTTTCAACGATTATACCAAAGATTCATTTAACGATGATTCCCAAGTAAGATTAAAGGGATATTGCGATAGAATCAATAACGCAGGATATAAGTTTATGCTTAGCAATTCCGATTGCAAAGGCAAAAATGAAGTGGATAATTTCTTTGATGTCTTGTATAGGGATTACAAAATAGATAGGGTGTTCGCATCTCGCAGTATAAATTCAAATCCTGCAAAACGGGGTAAGCTCACTGAGATACTTGTACATAACTATGCAAATACTAAGGTAAATGTTTATACTCGTGACTTTTTTCATCAGCTTGATAATCAAGTAGTTAATCTGAAATAAGATGAAAGACTTCGATAAATTTATGTCTCAGCTTCAAGAGACTAACCAAACGCTTGACTTTTTCTGTGACTTCGAAAAGATATCGCAGAATGTTGACAACATAAAACTTAGCCTCTGCATGCTAAATAGTCTCATAGGTTCAACAGATATGCGTAAATCCGTTGAAACTATATGGAAACGAGATCCTTCGGCTTTTAATGTAATGGATATTCTTATAGCAGTGCGAAGTGAGGGTAAGAAAAAAGTCTTGGATAACTTGGACAGATGTATTGTGCTCGATTCTCTATTCACCTCTATAGACGGTGTAATGGAGTTCCTTGATAGTACAGGATTGACAGAAATCTTCCAATCAAAGAAAATCAACAATCTGGTAGACTATGTGTTTGGTATTGAAACAGGATTAGATTCCAATGCAAGAAAAAATCGGAGCGGGCATATTATGGAGAATATGATAGCCCGGATATTTGATAAGCATGGCGTAAAATACAGAAGAGAAGTATATTCCCATGAATGGCCTTCAATAACGAATGTGCTTGGTGATGATGAGAAACGCTTTGATTTCGTTATTGAAAAGCACTCAAAGACGTACTTAATAGAGGTGAACTTTTATAGTGGGGGCGGATCTAAACTCAATGAAGTAGCTCGCTCTTATTCAGATATCTCACCAAAAATTGACTCAGTTCCAGGATTTGAGTTTGTGTGGATTACCGATGGTGTTGGATGGAAATCTGCGAGAAATAAACTTCAAGAAGCTTATACAATAATTCCAAACGTATATAACTTAACGAATATAAAAGATTTTCTTTATGGCCTCGAATAAAGCATGGAATAAAATATTCCGAGATTATAATATAGATAAACATGACTTTGACAAAGGACCTTTCCTCTTATCGGCAAATCAGATAAAGACTTCTTGTCAGAATTTTAAGAGAACTGGTGATAAGGAACCGCGTATCTTGTGTAAGCAAGACACGCGATCTGATAGACCCGACGTGTTTGTCGATCGCGGATTATTTATTCTTCCAAAACATAATGGGGAATATTATATTCTGAAAGGCGATGGATATGTGGATGTACCTGAAATATCTACGCCTATTTCTGACTATCGTAGTAAGCTTGGATTCGAGCTTGAAAGCTCTAAAGTCGGTGACTCAGAGATGCAATTCCTTGATTTTGCTTATGCTAACTCATTAATTAGGACCTTCATGAACGATCCTTCTCTGGTTTTAACAATTAGAGGAAGAAAGTATACACCTACATTCAAATGTCATGTGGGATGGAATGAATTGGAAATTTCAAGTGTGCAGACAGAGGTGGATGCAGGATACGAAGGGCGTTCCTCAATAGTTCTAATAGAAGCGAAGAACTTCTCTGCATCTGATGTAATAATAAGACAGTTATATTTTCCTTTCCGCCAATGGACAGAGAATACCAATAAAACAGTATATCCAGTGTTCTTTGAGAAGAGGAAAATTGAAGGAGAGAACATATATTATATATGGCAATTTGAATTTACTGATATTGAGGATTATAACAGTATTCGACTTGTTAAATCTGGTAGATACAGAATAATTGTTGATTAATGGCTATCCCATCTTACTATAAATCCCCCTCCCGCGACTTCACCCTCATCCAGGGCGACTGCAATGCCACGTTGTCGAAGTTCTCGTTTGGCTTCGACATGGTGTTTGCCGACCCACCGTATTTTCTGTCCTCCGGTGGTATCAGCTGTCAGAGCGGTAAAGTCGTTTGCGTGGATAAGGGTGATTGGGACAAAACGAGAACACCGCAGGAGATGGACGCTTTCAACCTGCGGTGGCTGACATCTGTGCGTGCTCATATGAAGGACAATGCCACGATATGGATCTCGGGCACGTACCATAATATCTTCAGCGTCCAGCAGCAACTTATTCGGCTTGGCTTCAAGATTCTCAATGTGGTAACATGGGCCAAGACCAATCCACCACCCAATATCTCATGCCGTTATTTCACCTACAGTACGGAGTTTATTATCTGGGCTCGGAAGTCGGCAAAGGTGCCGCACTACTTCAACTATGATCTGATGAAGCGGCTCAACGGCGACAAGCAGATGACTGACGTGTGGCATCTGCCGGCCATTGCGCGGTGGGAGAAATCGTGCGGTAAGCACCCGACGCAGAAGCCGTTAGGACTGTTGGCGCGCATCATCGAGGCGAGCACGAAGCCCGGTGCATGGGTTCTCGACCCCTTCAGTGGCAGCAGTACCACGGGGATAGCGGCGAACCTGTTGGGACGGAAGTTCCTCGGCCTCGAGATCGAGGAGGAGTATTTAGCTATGAGTAGGGCGAGACGTGAGGAGATAGAGCGTGCTGATGTCCGCACCGATTACCTCCGTCGGCTGGCGAAGAGTGGCAGTATCCTTCCCCCCGATGACCTCTTCGCCGCTGAGCCACAGCAGGATTATGGAAAGATACCGTGGCTGGAAGAGGGGTGAGACCCGCCCAAGCAAAGGAATCACGTTGGCAATCCGCTTATAGCTAACGAGTTGCACGCATCTACAGTAGGGGTGGGGTTATCCCCACCCTCGCAGCGACGGACGAGAATTAAGGTGATTTCCCCGTAGCGTCGGCCGAGAATTAAGGTAAATACCCCGCAACTGTTAGGGTGGGGATAAACCCTACCCCTACTGTGGCTGAATGCAGCAACATGTTGAATATCAATGCGTTGTATGCGTTCGTTTACGTTGTGAGGGTAGGTTGGGGTCTGTCTGAAAATAAAGAGATTCGGTCTGAAAGACCGAATTTTTGTATTTATTTGCCTCTTCGAGGCAAGCGGACGGCCCCTAACCCTGCCTATCCGCCCCTGCAACCGCACTATGCAGCATAATTAAGGCACGGAGCTACACAATTGCGGCATGGTGCCACGCCAATCCAATGTAGGGGGAGCCATCCTACGGCCACGAAAGATTTGCCCTTTGCCACTACCAGCCCCAACGGGGCTGAATCATCAATAACCCCAGACTAAGCGAGTGATAACGAGCGCAGTCTGGGGAACATGCCGATAGCCATACATTCAGTGCCTCGAAGACGCACAATAGCACGGAGTGCGCAAAAGCGCATGTGTTCCTGCGCGTTCCGCTATTCAACCTCTCCGAGGCTGGTCGTGGATATCTTGCGCCTGTGTCCTACCCCAGACTGTGGTCGCTGCGCTCCCTTAGTCTGGGGTTATTGAGAATTAAGCCCCCTCGGGGCTTTCAGTGGCAGAGAATAACCAAAGGTATGTCCTCGCCAAGCCGCAAAGACCGCGAAGATTCCGCCAAGGCATTGTTTCTGCACGAATAGTACGAATTTCACGATTTGTTTGCGGTCGTAGTCGCAGTATAATGTGCAACCGCACGGTGCTGCACAATGATGAAACTGTGCAGCATAATGGTGGCACGGAATCTTTTGAATTATCTTTACACCATTCCCATACCGGTCAAATGGCAATGCAAAAGGGTAGGTTTCGCGAGCTGAAACCTACCCTTTTGCGTTGTGAAATGGACCGTTTTGCAACGTCAAACAGACCAAATTGGAAACTGCCTGAATGTCAATGTGCTACGGAGACGATTTTCGAGGTGTTGTGATTTGAAATTATTTTACGTTTCTGAGAGGACGATTATACCAGTCCGTCGAGGTGCTTCTTGAGTTCCTTGAGCTCGTCGCGCACTTCTGTGAGGCTGTCGATGACCTGCTGGCTCTTGTCGGCACCGGCACGGTTGACCTGGAGCATCTTGCGGGCAGCGGCAATCTTGAAACCGCGAACCTTCACGAGGTTGTAGATGACCTTTATCTGGTCGATGTCCTTCTGGGTGTACTGGCGTACGCGGTTGCCGGTGGTCTTCGGGCGCAGGTGCGGAAACTCCGACTCCCAGTAGCGCAGGAGACTCTCCGAGACATTCATCATCTGTGCTACCTCCTTGATGGTGTAGTACAGTTTCGTGGGTTTATTTGAGTTCAATGCCATAACTGTTGCTTCTTTTTGTTGACTTTTGCCGCAAGAGGCGACCTCTGCTTGACATGGGTTTCCGGCAGAGGTGTCGTAAGTTTCTGCAAAGATAGTAATAATTATTTATATTGCAAATCTTTGGGATTCTTTTTATTTTTCAGCGTTGAAGGCCCGTATGGCACTCTCTATCGTCGGTGCCATATCGTAATACTTGTATTCGGCGAGCCGTCCACCGAAGATGACGTTGCGCTCGGCGGCCGCGAGGGCGCGGTATTCGTCGGCGAGGCGGTTGTTGCGGTCGTCGTTGACAGGGTAGTAGGGCTCCATACCCTCCTTCCATTCGGTGCTGTATTCGCGGCTGATGACCGTCTTGGGATTGTCGTAGACGGCCTGTCCGAACATCTCGAAGTGCTTATGCTCGATGATACGCGTGTAGGGCACCTCGCGCTCGGTGTAGTTGACGACGGCGTTGCCCTGGTAGTTCGGTGTGTCGAGGGCTTCGGTCTCGAAGCGTACCGTCCTGAAGTTCAGATGTCCGAGACGGTAATCGAAGTATTCGTCAATCTGTCCGCAGTAGACGACCTTTCCGGCTATGGCCTCCCACTGTGCGCGGTCGCTGAAGAAGTCGATGCCAGTGCGTGTGGGTATGCCCTCCAACAGTTTGTTGATGAGGACGTTATATCCTCCGATGGGTATTCCCTGGTACTTGTCGTTGAAGTAGTTGTTGTCGAAGACGAGGCGCACGGGCAGCCGTTTGATGATGAACGGCGGGAGGTCGGTGCAGCTGCGTCCCCACTGTTTCTCGGTGTAGCCCTTGATGAGCCGCTCGTAGATGTCGCGGCCGATGAGTGTCAGGGCCTGTTCCTCGAGGTTGCGGGGCTCGCTGATGCCTTCGGCTCTCATCTTCGCCACGGCCTCACGGCGCTGCTCGTCGATGGTGGCGCGGGCCTCGGCGGGAGTCTTCACGCCCCACATCTGATAGAAGGTGTTCATATTGAACGGGAGGTTGTAGAGTTGTCCGCGGTAGTTGGCCACCGGTGAATTGGTGTAGCGGTTGAACTCGACGAGCGAGTTGACGAAGTCCCACGTGGCCTTGTTTGAGGTGTGGAAGATGTGGGCACCATATTTATGGACGTTTATGCCGTCGATATTCTCGCAGTAGACATTGCCGCCGAGATGATTGCGCTTGTCGATGACGAGGCATTTCTTTCCGGCTCTCCGTGCCATGTAGGCGAAGGTCGCCCCGAAGAGTCCCGATCCGACGATGAGATAGTCGTATTCTTTCATTGTGTATTCTGTTTGATGGTTATTCGTTGTAATGTCTTGACTGTCAGTGATGTCAAGCTTGGTTTGTTTCTGTCCGCTGTTATATGGCTACTTTGTCCTTGCTCATTGTAATGCTGTGACTGTCAGGGGCGTTTGCTTACTCATAGCTTCTGATTGTCATAGTGCTTTGATTGACAGGGATGTTATGTCCAGAAGTCGCTGTCGCCGGTGAACTCCATCTGTCCCCCGCATTTAGGACATGTGTGGTGGTCCCATGGCCGTATGCGGTTGCTACCGCAGTTGAGGCAGAGTCGTCCGGCGAGTGAGCTGAACGATGGTGCCGAGTCGCCGATGACCCCTCCCACGACGAGTGGTTGGATGGTCTTGCAGTCGGGACAGCTCACACTTTCGATGTGTTGTCCCATGAAGCCGCGGCCCTCATAGTCGTAGGCCTCGTATCCGCATTGTGTGCAGCGGTATTTCTTTCTTTGGGCCATAATTATTTGATTTTATGAGTTTTACGGTTGTGTGGCGTGCAGCGGAGGCCTCGGCATCAGGAGCCTGTCGCCAGCATGCAATTGGCTCGGCTCATCACCTTAGGACCTTCCACAGCCTCTTCTCGAACTCGGCGAGGGGCTCGGGAGTCGTTGTGTCGCTATACTCCTTGCTAACGCCTTCGAGAATCTGGCGGCGGGTGAAGGGGATGTCGGGGAATACCATCGCACGGATGCCCACCGACTCGGCGGCATCGGTGTTCGCCTTACGGTCATCGATGAACAGACATTCGTCGGCCTTCAAATCGTAACGGTCCAGCAAGTGCTTGTAGATGAGGCTGTTGGGCTTTGTGATATGAACGTCGGACGATATTACCTGACCCTCGATTAACCTGAAGATGGACGCCCTGGCCTGGATGTCGTAAATCTTATGGCTGTAGTTGGAGAGACCGTAGAGGTGGTAGCCCTCGGCACGCAACTGCGACAGCAACCGGTACATGCCCGGCATCTCACCGACGAGGAAATCGGTGTAGCGGCTGTCGTAGAGGGCGATAGCCCCGGCATAGTCGGGATATTTGGCCTGCTGCGCCGCTATGCACTCGCCGTAGTCGTCGCCGCGGTCAAGACGCTCTATCCATTCCGGATCGACGATGTTCGTGCGGAACCAGTTGGCTTTCTCCCAGGAGCCGAACAGCGGTGCGTAGACGCGGCGGCAGTCGGTCCTGATGAGTACGCTGCCATAGTCGAATATTATGTTTCGAATCATAGTCGTTATTGTTAAGTATTTTCAGCAGTCCTGCCTCCCCGCCGATGTCGTTGCGCCAGGCCCTCGGCCACTATTCCTTGAAGTCGAGATTGAGTTCGCCGGTGCCCCCGAGGAGGTTGAAGCTCATGCGGTGGTAAGGCGTTGTGCCGTAGCGGCTTATGGCCTCGCGGTGCTTGCGTGTGGGGTAGCCCTTGTTCGACTTCCAGTCGTACTGCGGATACTTCTCGTCGAGTTCGTCCATATAGTCGTCGCGGAAGGTCTTGGCGAGTATCGACGCAGCGGCGATGGACAGATACTTGCCGTCGCCTTTGACGATGGTGGTGTAGGGCAGGGTGCCGTAGGGCTTGAACCTGTTTCCGTCGACGATGACGGCCTGCGGTCGCACGGCGAGCTTGTCGAGGGCCCTGTGCATGGCGAGGATGGAGGCGTTGAGGATGTTTATGTGGTCTATCTCCTCGGGGGTGACGATGCCCACGGCCCATGCGGTGGCATCGCGCTCGATGACCTCGCGGAGGGCGTAGCGCCGCCTTGCCGACAGCTGCTTGGAGTCGTTGAGATCGGCGTTGTGGTAGTCGACGGGGAAGATGACGGCGGCGGCAAAGACGCTGCCGGCAAGACAGCCCCGGCCGGCCTCGTCGCAGCCGGCCTCGATGGCGTAGTCGTTATAATAGTGGCTTGAGAGCATTCTTTTTGCTTATTTTACGTTCAGTACGGCTTTCTTCACGTCACGGCTGTTGGGGCCGATCATTATCTCGAAATCGCCGGGCTCGAGGATCGGATGACCCTCGGCATCGAGATAGCTCAGTGTTGTGGCGTCGATGTCGAAGGTCACCGTGGCGGTAGCGCCCTTGGTGAGGTGGATGCGGCGGAAGCCTTTTAACTCCTTGACAGGGCGGACGATAGACGAGAAGCGGTCGTGGATGTACATCTCCACAATCTCGTCGCCGTCGCGGTCGCCGGTGTTCGTGACGGTAACGGAGGCAGTTATCTTGCCGTCCTTGGTCATCGACGGTGCCGACAGGACCACATCGCCGTATTTATATGTGGTGTAGCTCAGTCCGTAGCCGAAGGGGTAAAGAGGACCGGTGGTCTCGTCGATGTAGTTGCTCTGGTATTTCCGGAATACCTTGTTGCCGTCGGCGACGGGCCGACTGGAGCTGATATGATTGTAGAATATCGGTAGCTGGCCCATGGATCGCGGCATGGTATTGACGAGTTTTCCCGTCGGGACCTTATCGCCGAAGAGCACGTCGCAGAGTGCATCGCCGGTCTCGCTGCCCGCAAACCATACGTTCATGATGGCGGGAACGTGGCTGCTCTCCCAGGTGAGCACTGTCGGGCGACCGGCGAAGTTGAGCAGCACCACGGGTTTGCCGGTATTGAGGAGGGCTTTGAGGAGGTCCATCTGCACGTCGGGGAGGGTGAGGTCGGTGCGGGTGGAACTCTCGCCCGACATCTCGGCCATCTCGCCGAGGCAGGCCACGACGACATCGGCACCCTTGGCGGCATCGACGGCCTCACAGAGCATCTTCGCGGGGTCGCCCCACGGGAGCGGACGGCCGAACTCGGCGGCACGCTGGCGGAGGGAGTCGGAATAGATATTGCAGCCCTGGGCGTAGACGACCTTGGCGCTGCTGCCGAGGTATTTCTGCATGGCCTCCTTGATGGTAGTGTATTTAGCGGGCTTATCGCCTGTCGACCAGCATCCTACGATGTTGCTGCGGTCGTCGGCGAGGGGGCCTATGAGGGCGATGGTGCCTTGTTTTTTCAGCGGCAGGACGTTGTTTTCGTTCTTCAGGAGGACGAAGGTCTCAGCAGCAATATCGCGCGCGATCTTCCTGTTTGCCGGGGTGTAGATGATCTTCTCGGCTTGCTTGGGGTTGCAATAGTGATAGGGGTCGTCGAAGAGTCCAAGTTTATATTTGGCCTCGAGGACGCGTCGAACGGCCTTGTCGACATCGGCCATCGTCAGGGACCCATCGTCGAGGGCACTCTTGATGTAGCGGTCGAAGGCCAGGGCGCACATATCCATATCGGTACCGGCCTTCAGGGCACGGACGGCGGAGGTGGCACCCTTGCTGTAGCCCAACGGGGTCATCTCGTTGATAGATGCATAATCGGTGACGGTGAATCCATCGAAATGCCACTGGTTGCGCAGAACGTCGGTCATAAGCCATTTGTTGGCTGTGGCGGGAATGCCATCGACGATGTTGAACGACGACATCACACTGCCCACACCGGCTTCGACCACGGTTTTATATGAGGGAAAATACTGGTTGTACATGCGCAGCCGGCTCATGTCAACACAGCTGTAGTCCTTGCCGGCCTCGGTGGCACTGTACAGGGCGTAGTGCTTCAGGCAGGCCATGACGTGGTCCTTGCCATATTCGTTGTGGCGACCCTGATAGCCGCGGACGGCGGCAGCACCCATCAGTCCTGAGAGGAAAGGGTCCTCGCCGTAGCCTTCGGCGATACGTCCCCAGCGGGGCTCGTGGGCAACATCGACCATTGGACTATAAACCCAGTTGATACCGTCGGCAGAGGCCTCACGGGCAGCTAAGGCGGCACCGGCCTCCACGGCGGCGGTGTCCCACGAGCAAGCCTGAGCAAGGGGTATGGGGAGGACGGTCTCGTAGCCGTGGATGACATCAAGGCCGATGAGGAGAGGAATGCCAAGACGGCTCTTCTTGACGGCAATCTGCTGTAAGGCCTTGATCTTGTCGGCTCCCTTGAAGTTGAGGACGGCGCCGAGACGCCCCTGCTGGGCCCGTTCGGCGAGAGGGGAGTTCATGAGCTGACCGGTGGTGACGTCGCCACCGGGAAGGAGGGTGAGCTGTCCTATTTTCTCGTCGAGGGTCATTCGTGACATAAGGTTGTCGATGAACTGGTTCATATCGGTCTTCTGAGCCGACAATGATACCGTCATCGTCAATAGGGCAAGGGTAAAAAATAGTTTTTTAATCATTCTGGTAAAGTAATGTTGATAATAAGTTGGGTTGCTGTGGACTTCGCGTCTCACTTTATTTTGCAAAGGTACAAAAAATTATTTTACTCCGTGTTCAATGTTGCTTTAAAACTAATGTAAAATATGGCCTTGCGCTTGCCTTGGCTGTCGTAGCCGGAGGTTAATCTTGTCGTAACACTGATTCAATTCCGTCCATCGCTCGCGAGAGTCTCATTTAATACGCAAAAAAAAACTATTTTCTCTGTCCTATACCCCTTTCTACCCCTCGAACTATACCCCTTTCTACCCTATGAAAATTTGGAATCGGGAAAAATATGTTGTACCTTTGCACCCGAAATAACATTCAACCTAAATGGCGAGTCATTGAACAAAGGTGGGATAATCTCACGCAGATTCATTAGTATATCAGCGAGCGAGGCCTTTTGTCCCGCAGGTTGCGCAGATTTATTGGGCAACGGACGTGCGTTAATGATCCCTTTGCGGGGCGGTCTTTGTGGCCGTCCGGTCGGTCGCCAGACCGAATATCTTTATCTGCCTTTTGGCAAGCGAATGGCCACATTATTATATATTCGCGGTGGTGCGGATAACCTGGGTTAGAGGCCGTCTCCCAAAATGAATAGATTCGGTCTTGTGACCGGACGAACGACCATAAAGGCCGCGTAAACGCAAAAAGGCATGTCCCGGATATTGGAACATGCCCTCTCGCTTGGAGTTGATTATCGATTGCACCGGCGCATCGTAGTCATCGAGGATGGCTGCGATGAGGCACCGGCGACGACTAAAACATCTTGGCTACCCGGCGGATGCCTTCGACGAGGGCATCGATTTCTTCCTTCGTATTGTACATGGCAAAGGAAGCACGCACGGTGCCGAGCACACCGAGACGGTCCATGAGCGGCTGCGCACAGTGGTGACCCGTGCGGACGGCAATGCCGAGACGGTCGAGGAGTGTGCCGAGGTCGGCATGATGGATATTGCCGACATTGAACGAGACGACTGCCTCACCGCATCCCGCTGAGGCGGTGTCGATGGCTGACGGAGCACCGGCAATGGGGCCGTGGCCATAGATTTTCATGCCGTCGATGGTACGCAACTGCTGCAAGGCGTAGCGGGTGAGGTCCTGCTCGTGGGCAAAAATCTTCGCCATGCCAATGCGGCTGACGTAGTCGATGGCTGTAGCCAGACCGTGGGTGGCAATATAATCGGGTGTGCCGGCCTCAAACTTCAAAGGCGGTTTCTCGAAAGTTGTCTTGTCGAAGCTTACATGCTCAATCATCTCGCCACCACCTTGATAGGGCGGGAGACGGTCGAGCCATTCCTCCTTGCCATAGAGGATGCCGACTCCTGTGGGGCCGTACATCTTATGACCGGAAAAAGCGAGGAAGTCGCAATCGAGGTCCTGGACGTCGACGGGGAAGTGGGGAACGCTCTGGGCACCGTCGATCATCACCGGAACCCCATGCTCATGGGCGATGCGGATGATGTCCTTGACGGGGTTGATGGTTCCGAGAACATTGCTCACATGGGTGCAGCTGACAATTTTCGTCTTGTCGGTGAAGAGCTTCTCGTATTCGTCGAGACAGAGCTTTCCGTCGTCGGTCATAGGTATGACTTTCAATACGATGCCTTTCTTCTGTGCCTGCAACTGCCATGGAACAATATTGGAGTGGTGCTCCATCGTCGATACAATCACTTCGTCGCCGGTCTTCATGAACTCGTCGCTGAAAGTTGAGGCCACAAGATTGAGGCCTTCAGTGGTGCCGCGGGTGAAGACTATCTCGCTGGTGCTCTTGGCATTGATGAACTTGCGCACCGTCTCGCGGGCAGCCTCATGGAGGTCGGTGGCCTGCTGACTGAGCCAGTGGACACCGCGATGGACATTGGCGTTGGCGTTGAGATATTCGTTGCGCATGGCGTCGAGCACGCACAGAGGCTTCTGCGTTGTGGCGGCATTGTCGAGATAGACTAACGGCTTGTCGTAGACGGTGTGGGTGAGGATGGGGAAGTCGGCACGGATGCTCGCTACATCGTAGGCCTCCTGACCGTTATTGAGGGCTCCCGACGATACCGCACCCCCCATGCCGTTATCATTTATGTTGTTGTTCTCCTTCATTTCCTGATATTGTTTATTGTCAGTTATGTGGACTGATGGTCCTCCTTTCATTATTATGGGCTGTCCTTAATGTGGTCTTGCTACTTGCAGAGCTTGCATCCCTCGCATTTGTTCAGCTTTCCGCGGAAACGCATCTCTACAAGATGGTGCAACCGGTCCCTGAGAGGCTCGAGTTCCATCTTGTCGATAACCTCATTGACAAAGGCAAACTCAAGGAGCAGTTTTGCTTCCTCGGCACTCACGCCGCGCTGCTGCATGTAGAAGAGAGCAGCATCGTTGAGCTGTCCGACAGTGGAACCGTGATTGCACTGTACATCGTCGGCGTAAATCTCCAACATCGGCTGAGTGAACATCCTGGCTTGCTTGGTGGCGCAGAGGTTCTGATTGGTCTCCTGCGACAGCGTTTTCTCGGCACCGTGGCGGACGAGAATCTTTCCGGCGAAGGCACCGACAGAAGCATCGTTAAGGACATACTTGTAGAGCTCATTGCTCGTGCAGTGGCCCACCTGATGGTCGATGAGGGTGTTGTTGTCGACGTGCTGCTGCTTGTCGGCGATAACACAGCCGTTGCATGAGCACTCGGCACCCTCGCCTTTGAACACGAGGTCGAGCTGATTGCGCGTCGTTCCGTTGTGCAGGGTGATGACATTGTGGTTGACACGGCTGTCGCGCTGCTGGTCGATATATACGTTCGACACCCTCACATTCTTGTAATGGGTCTCCTCAAGGCAGTTGAGCTCGAGGTTAGCGTTGTCGCCAACGAAGGCCTCGATGACCTGAGTAGCGAGGAAGTTGCGGTCGTCGGCACTGTGGTCGCAGAAGAGGAATTTTGCCTCGGCACCCTCCTCAAGGACTATCAGCACGCGGCGGTTGACCATCATGTCGACATCAGAGCGGAGAATGTTTATCACCTGAATGGTACGGTCGCAGCGGGTGTTCTTGGGAACGTAGACGAAGAGGCCGTCCTGAGCCAGCATTGTGTTAAGAGCCGTGATGGCATCGTCCTTCATCTTTGCGGCTTTGGCATAGTATTTCGCTACGATGTCGTGATGTTCGACAGCCGCATGGGCTAACGAGTCGACGATGATTCCGTCGCCGGGAGTGACCTTCGGCAGAGCCTTGGTGTAGAACTGGTCGTTGACAACGAAGTAGAGCGATGTGCTGAGATTGGGAACATCGCAGCGGAAAGCCTCGTAGGGGTCGACGGGAATGTCCAACCGGTTGAGGTTGAGACCATAGTCGGGGGCAAAGAGAGCGGCCATATCGGTGTACTTATAGCGCTCGACTTTCTTACTTGGGAATCCCATCCGCCGGAAATTCTCAAAGGCCTCGTCGCGAACGGCGTTCAGCACGTCGGACGAGTGGCTCTTGATGAGCTCCGCGTTGTCGTTGTATAGGGTTATATATTGTTGTTCACTGTTCATCATATTCTTTTCTTCTACGCCTCTTGGGCATAACAAGTTTAGATATAACGGGAAGTTTGTCGTGACCGACATGTTACCCGCCGTGAATTGTGGAAAGCTTTGTCATTGATTCTGTGGCCTGTAAACAATATCTTTGGGGATCGTAAACGATAGCTTTGCGGCCCTTGGATAATAGTTTTACGGCTTGTAACCAATGACGCTGTGGCTCGTAATCAATGACTTGTCAGTTGTCGACTACTTGCCATATTTCTTGTCGGCTTCCTCCTTAATCCAGTCGTAGCCACGCTTTTCAATCTCTTTGGCCAGCTCGGGACCGTCGGTGCGGACGATGCGGCCGTTGTAGAGAACGTGTACGATGCTTGGTTTGATCATATCGAGCAGGCGCTCGTAGTGGGTGATGACGATGATTGACTTCTTAGGAGTGAACAGCTTGTTGACTCCCTCGCCCACAATGCGCATGGCATCGACATCGAGGCCGGAGTCGGTCTCGTCGAGGATGGAGAGCTGCGGGTCGAGCATTGCCATCTGGAAGATCTCGTTGCGCTTCTTCTCACCACCGGAAAAACCCTCGTTGACGGAGCGGTGGGTCAGCTTGGAGTCGAGTTCGACCAACTGCCGCTTCTCCTTCATAAGTTTCATAAACTCTGGAGCTTTCAGCGGTTCCAGTCCCTGGTATTTGCGTTTGGCATTGACGGCGGCCTTCATGAAGTTTGTCATGCTGACTCCCGGAATCTCAACAGGATACTGGAAGCTGAGGAAGATACCCTCGCAGGCGCGCTCGTCGGGTTTCATGGCGAGCAGGTCCTTGCCGTTGAATGTTGCCGTTCCCTCGGTGACGGTGTACAGGGGATTGCCGGTGATGACGGCACTGAGGGTTGACTTACCAGAACCATTCGGTCCCATGATGGCATGAATCTCGCCGTCGTTCACCGTGAGGTCAATGCCTTTAAGTATTTCTTTGCCTGCGATGGATGCGTGCAGGTTCTTTATCTCTAACATATCTTTTCTTTTGAAGTTATTTAGTTGTAAAAATATCTATAACATCGGTAATCAAGTCGGAGATGAAATCCGCGGTTGAGTACTCTCCTCTCATGACCTTCATGCGTTCGCGTTGCTCGTCCTCAGCATCGAAGATACCCGGCTGGTAGACGTAGTACGGACCGCACTGGAAATGCCGTTTGTCGATTTTGGGTTCTCTGTCGGGGAATATTCTCATGATGGAATGTTGCGGGATAGTGTCCTTTTCGACTTCCGTCTTAATGAGATATTTCCTCCAAGGCTGTGGCTCCCAACCGCAGGCGTTGACGCTCGATGCTGTCAATCCTGCGATTACAAAACATAATTTGATAATTTTCGTCCGGTATTCCATATCTTTTGTCTTGTGATTTGATTCCGACTTTAAGAATATATCCGTGGAACGGCGTTCAAACAGTGTCCTTCCGGATTGTCCTTCCGTCGTCAAACGGCACCTTGCAGTGTAAGCCTCAGACGATTTGTCCGGGCCGAAACCCTGTCTCGGTTCCTCTTTTAGAGAAAGCCCTTTCGTGCGGAACGCTTATCCGACGGTTCCCTCCAACGATACCGACAGCAGCTTCTGAGCCTCCACGGCGAACTCCATTGGCAGCTTGTTCAGCACGTCCTTGGCATAGCCGTTGACAATCAGGCCTACGGCATCCTCCGTCGGGATGCCCCGCTGGTTGCAATAGAAGAGTTGATCCTCTGATATCTTCGATGTTGTAGCCTCGTGCTCTACGACAGCTGTGTCGTTGTGGATGTCGAGATATGGGAATGTGTGAGCACCGCAATCAGAGCCGAGGAGCAGAGAGTCGCACGAGCTGTAGTTTCGGGCGTTGTCGGCTTTCTCCGTTGCACGTACGAGTCCGCGGTATGAATTCTGCGAGTGGCCTGCCGAGATACCCTTGGATATTATCGTCGACTTGGTGTTCTTGCCCATGTGAATCATCTTCGTGCCGGTGTCGGCCTCCTGATAGTGATTTGTCACGGCAACGGAATAGAACTCTGCCTGGGAGTTGTCGCCACGCAGAACGCATGACGGATATTTCCATGTTATTGCCGAACCGGTCTCTACCTGTGTCCACGACAACTTAGAGTTGACTCCGCGCAGGTCACCACGTTTGGTGACAAGGTTCAGCACTCCGCCTTTTCCGTGCTCGTCGCCGGGATACCAGTTCTGTACCGTGGAGTATTTTACCTCAGCGTTATTCATGACGACAATCTCGACGACAGCGGCATGGAGCTGGTTCTCGTCGCGCATAGGAGCCGTACATCCCTCTAAGTAGCTGACATAAGAGTCGTCGTCGGCGACAATCAGCGTGCGCTCGAACTGTCCGGTATTGACGGCGTTGATGCGGAAATAGGAACTGAGTTCCATCGGGCAGCGAACGCCCTTGGGTATGTAGACAAACGAGCCGTCGGAGAAAACTGCCGAGTTCAGAGCTGCCGAGAAGTTGTCGCGGTAGGGCACTACCGATCCGAGGTATTTGCGGACAAGGTCGGGGTGGTTCTTAACGGCCTCACCGATGGAGGAGAAGATAATGCCTTTCTCAGCCAACTGCTTCTTGAACGTCGTCTTCACCGATACCGAGTCCATGACCGCATCGACAGCCGTGCCGCTGAGAGCGAGCCGCTCCTCGAGAGGAATGCCGAGCTTATCGAAAGTCTTCTCCAGCTCCGGGTCGATCTCCTTGTTCTTCGGTTTCTTAGCCAAAGGGTCGGCATAGTAGGATATTGCCTGGAAATCGATGTGCGGAACGTGGACGTGTCCCCATGTGGGAACGGGGAGAGTCTTCCAGTAGCGGTAAGCCTTCAGACGGAAGTCGAGGAGCCAGTCGGGCTCTCCCTTCTTCTTGGAGATAAGCCTCACGACATCCTCGTTGAGTCCTTTCGGGATGATCTCGGTCTGTACGTTGGTGGTGAAACCATACTCATATTTCTGGTCTACCACCTCCTTTACAAACTTATTATCCTTGTTGTTGTTATCTTGCATATTACTATATCTGTTTTTTAAAAAAAGTCACAAATATTATGCCAAAGCAGTTTTCTGACTCAGAAACATTCTTGGGCGTAACATTTGTGACTAATATTATCCTCTGTAATGAGGACTGTAGGGGAACTAAAGTTTCTGTTCTACCTCAATCTCGGTGAAGGTCTCGATAACATCGCCGACCTGTATGTCGTTGTTGTTGACGAGGGAGATACCGCACTCGAGTCCTGTAGCAACCTCTTTGACATCGTCTTTGTAGCGCTTCAGGGCACCGATAGGAGCGGTCTTCAGCACGATACCGTCGCGAACGACACGTGCCTTGTCCTTGTTGTGCACCTTTCCTTCGGTGACAAGTCCACCGGCAACGGTGCCGACCTTCGAGATTTTGAATACCTGCTTGACCTCGATCTCGCCGGTAACGACCTCCTTCTTGACCTTGTCGAGCATACCGACCATTGCCGACTTGATATCGTCGATGGCATCGTAAATGACTGAGTAGGTGTTGATTTCGACACCCTCGCGGTCAGCGAGCTTGCGTGCATCAGCCGACGGGCGGACCTGGAATCCAACGATAATAGCGTCGGAAGCCGATGCCAACATTACATCGTTCTCCGAAATCTGTCCTACAGCCTTGCTGATGACGTTCACCTGTACCTTCTCTGTTGACAGCTTCAGGAATGAGTCGGAGAGTGCCTCCACCGATCCGTCGGTGTCGCCCTTGACGATGATGTTCAGCTCGTGGAACTCGCCGCGTGCTATACGGTGCGAGATGTCGGAGAGGGTCAGACGGGTCTGCGTTCGGAGTCCCTGCTCGCGCTGCAGCTGCTCACGCTTGTTGGCAATGTCGCGGGCCTCCTGCTCAGTGTCCATGACGTGGAACTGGTCGCCGGCTGTCGGTGCTCCGTTGAGTCCGAGGATTACTGCCGGCTCGGCGGGCTGTACGTTGTCGATATTCTGGTTACGCTCGTTGAACAGTGCCTTCACGCGTCCGAAACATGTGCCGGCAAGCACGATGTCGCCGACGTGCAGCGTTCCGTTGGAAACGAGGACCGTAGACACATATCCGCGTCCCTTGTCAAGACTCGACTCGATGACCGTTCCGGTAGCCTTACGGTTCGGGTTGGCCTTCAAGTCCATCATGTCGGCCTCAAGGAGGACCTTGTCAAGGAGCTCGTCGACGCCGAGACCTTTCTTGGCACTAATCTCCTGACACTGATATTTACCACCCCACTCCTCAACGAGGAGGTTCATATTGGCGAGGTCCTCACGTATTCTGTCAGGGTTGGCTCCCGGCTTATCAATCTTGTTGATGGCGAAGATCATCGGCACTCCGGCAGCCTGACAGTGGGCTATAGCCTCCTTTGTCGTAGGCATGACGGAGTCGTCGGCAGCGATGATGATTATGGCGATATCGGTGACCTGGGCTCCGCGGGCACGCATGGCGGTGAAAGCCTCATGACCCGGGGTGTCGAGGAATGTGATTTCCCGTCCGTTCTTCAGTTTCACACTGTAGGCACCAATGTGCTGGGTGATACCTCCGGCCTCACCGGCGATGACATTCGTGTTGCGGATATGGTCGAGGAGCGATGTCTTACCGTGGTCGACATGACCCATGACGGTCACGATAGGTGCACGTGGCACAAGGTCGTTCTCGTCGTCCTGCTCCTCGCTGACGGCCTCCTGAACCTCGGCACTGACATATTCGGTCTTGAATCCGAACTCATCGGCAACGAGATTGATGGTCTCAGCATCGAGGCGCTGGTTGATGGATACCATGATACCGACGCTCATCAGTGTGGAGATGAGTTTCGTCACAGGGATGTTCATCATCGTAGCGAGCTCGGATACGGTAACGAACTCGGTGAGCTTCAGTGTCTTGCTCTCCTTCTTCTCCGCCTTCTGCTCAGCGTTGATCTTCTCCTGGACGGCCTCACGCTTCTCCTTACGGTACTTTGCACCTTTCTTGTTCTGGCTCTTCGATGTCAGACGGGCCAGAGTCTCCTTTACCTGGCGTGCTACTGCCTCGTCGTCGACCTCTAATGACTTCTGTCCGCGGCCGCGGTTCTTCTTGTTCTTCTTGCCGCCACCATTACCGTTGTTGTTATTGTTGTTCTTTCCGGCCTGCTTTGCTGCGGCGTTGATGTCGACACGCTCGTTCTTTATGCGCACACGCTTCTTGCGGTTGCCGTTGTTCTGCGCTTTCTCCTCGCGCTCACGGCGGCGCTCCTCCTTAGTTTTTTTCTTTGGTCGTGTGCTTTGGTTTATCGAGTTCAGGTCGATTTTTCCGAGGACCTGCATCTTCGGCTGATTGAGCATCTGCCGCTCGTTCTTTGTCATGAAGATGTTGCTGTCCTTCTTTGTGGCGTTCTGCTGTGTCTGGTCCTCAGACTTGGCGCTGCTGTCTGTCGGAGCAGCAGTCTTCTCGGCAGCCTTTCCACCGGCAGCAGCCTGTGCTGTCTTTTCAGCGGCATTATCTTTCGGTGCCTTTACATTTGCCTCAGCTTTAGGCTGTTCTGCTGTCTTGGGCTGCTCGGGCTTGTCTGCCTTTACTTCAGCCTTGGCAGGCTCGGCCTTTGCAGGAGCCTCTGTCTTAGCCTCCTGTTGCTTCGGCTTTGCAGTTTCCGGCAGCTTTGTTTCGGTAGCCTTTGGAGCCTCTGCGGTCACTTCCTGCTTTTTCTCGCTTTCGGCATTCACCTGCTTTGTGTCATTATGGGCGCTCTCAGCATTCTGAGCCTTCTGCGCCTGTGTCTTTTCCGGTGCAGAGCTAACGGCAGCTTGCTCTGTCTCCTTCTTCTCCGAATTAGCTGAAGTAACAGTAACGGGACCTTTTCCCAAGTTGTTGAGATCCAGTTTGCCTAATGGCTTGTACTTCTGGCGAATGCCTCCGGGCACAGTGCCCTGAGCTTTCTCGGTCGATTTCTTCTGCGGTTTCTTCTCTTCCTTCTCCCGCTGTTTCTGCTGGAGAAAGTTTGCCGCACGGTCCTTAACGTCCTTGTCGCTCTTGAAAGCCTTGACGAGGGCGTTGTATTGTGCGTCGCTGAGCTTGAAGTTCTGGTCGTCCTTCACCTCGCCCAGTTCCTTTCTCTTCTCTAAGAACTCCACTGCCGTTTGGAGTCCGATGTTTAATTCACGGATTGCTTTATTTAATCTGATACTCATATATCTTACTTTAAAGGTAAAAAAGTGAAAAGGTAGGGATGCCCTCAACTCATTTACCGTCTTTTCTTATGTTTATTGTTCTTTCTTATCTTTCTTCTTGTTGTCAGGTTTTTACCTATATCTATATCCTTTTTTACCTTTTCTTCATTCTTTAGCCGTTGGCAAATTCAGCCTTCAGCACTTTTAGAACGTGGTCGACGGTTTCTTCCTCAAGGTCGGCTTTCTCGATAAGCATCTCCCTCGGTGCGTTGAGCACCTGCTTTGCTGTGTCGAGTCCGATACCTTTTATAGCGTCGATGACCCACTGGTCTATTTCGTCGGAGAACTCATCGAGGTAGATATCCTCCTCCTGCTCAGCGTTGTCGACCTCGCGGAATACATCGATGGTATAGCCGGTGAGCATGGAAGCCAGTTTGATGTTCAGTCCGCCTTTACCTATGGCCAGGCTGACCTCCTCCGGCTGCAGATAAACTTCGGCTTTCTTTGCTTCCTCGTCGATATTCAGACTGCTGACCTTTGCCGGCGACAATGCTCTCTGAATGAAGAGCTTAGTGTTCGTAGTGTAGCTGATGACATCGATATTCTCGTTGTTCAGCTCTCTGACGATACCGTGTACGCGGCTGCCGCGCACGCCTACGCAGGCTCCTACCGGGTCGATGCGGTCGTCGAAGCTCTCTACTGCAATCTTTGCTCTCTCTCCCGGCATACGTGCAATCTTCTTTATTGCTATGAGGCCATCCTGAATTTCCGGTACCTCAGCCTCGAGAAGTCGTTCGAGGAACGAATTGTCGGTGCGCGAGAGGATAATCTTCGGGTTGTTGTTCTCGTTGTCCACTCTGAGGATGACGGCGCGGACGGTCTCACCTTTCCGGTAGACGTCGTGTGGAATCTGCTCGCTCTTTGGCAGTATGAGCTCATTGTTCTCATCGTCGACGAGCAGTACCTCGCGCTTCCAAACCTGATAAACCTCAGCCGAGATTACCTCGCCCACGCGCTCCTTATATTTGTTGTAGAGGGCGTCGTGCTCGAGTTCGAGAATCTTGCTGGCCAGAGTCTGCCGCAGGTTCAGTATTGCTCTGCGTCCGAACTTGGCGAAATCGACTTTCTCCGACACGTCCTCGCCGACCTCATAGTCGGCCTGGAGCTTCTGCGCGTCCTTGAGTGCTATCTGTTTGTTCTCGTCCTCCACTTCTCCATCGGGGACGACAGTGCGGTTGCGGTATATCTCGAAGTCACCCTTGTCAGGGTTTACGATAACGTCGAAATTCTCATCCGAGCCAAAAATGCGTGAGAGTACGGTGCGGAAACTTTCCTCGAGGACACTGACGAGTGTCGTACGGTCGATTTTCTTTGTTTCCTTGAACTCGCGGAACACGTCAATCATGTTCGGCATCTGCTCTTCATCTTTCTTTGCTGCCATAGCTTATTTGAATCTTATTATGTATTTTGTATATTTCACTTCGTTCATGTCGTAGGTGTGGTCGACGTCCATCTTCACTGGACGCTTCTTTCCCTCGACTTTAACCTTTTCGTTGACGGTAACGGTGAAGTTGCTTCCGTCGACGGCTTTGAGAATGCCCTTGACCTTTTTCCCGTCTTTGTCGAGCACCTCTACCTCTTCTCCGATGTTTATGACGTACTGCTGCGGAACCTTGAACGGCTGTCCGAGTCCTGTTGAGCCAACCTCCAGCTCGTAGTCTTCCTTGTCGCGGTCGAGGTTGTCGTTGATGAATTCGCTAAGACTTACGCAGTCGTTGATGACTACTCCGTCCTTGTGGTCGATCTCGACGACAATCTTATTATCGTCATCGACCTGAATGTCTACGAGGAAATAGCCCTTTTCGCTGTTGTCCTCGAGCCACTTGTCAACTAATGTCTTTACAACGTTTTTGTCAATCATAAATGGTGTTATAAATAAAAATGAGGAACTTTTTCAAGTCCCTCATTCCTCTGAACGCTGCAAAGTTACTAATTTTTTTGCGTCAAGCCAAATATTTCGCCGCTTTTCTCGTTATGTATTGTTATTTTCATGTGTCCTTCATCATTTTTTCACGAGTGGTTCTTTCATTATGCTTTGACTGACATGGCATAATAATTGCAAAATCTCCGTTCTTACGGGGAATAATATTTGCAGTAAAACTTTGATGACCAATGCCCTAATCACTGCCTATACTTTCATGCACCCTGATGCCTTGGAAATGGCAGCACAAGAACAATCCAATGTTGAAATATGCTTACACCATTCCCGAACCTATCATTTGGGCTTCCCAAACGGACCGTTTCAGCTTGCGAAACGGCCCGTTTCGCGTCCTAAAACGGGCTGTTTTGCAACGCCAAATGGTATGTATTGGTAATTCTCTGATTATCAATATTATACAAAGACAGTATGAAGGGTTGTACGATGTGAATTATTTTTACATCCCATTGCCGGTTTTGTGTCGTCCATGCCATAGCCTCAACGAAGCATCTGTTAGAGGCAATCAAAGCATAAGCCATGCCATGTCAGACCGAAACTAAATGGAAGAGCAGTACGTTTTCACGTCTAATAGGTTGTTTTTCTTTTGGTTTTTAGGTTATTTTTTGCTACCTTTGTTACCAAATCAAGGTCTAAAATATTAAAACCATCTAACAATCAGATAGTTATGGCTATAAAGATACGTTTACAGCAGAGTAAGTTCAAGGATGCCAACAACGGCGGCAAGTGGCACGCCCGCACCGTCAATACCGGCGACGTGCTGACTTCCGACCTTGCCAATGAGATTCAGGCCACCACAACGTTCACCCGTGGTGAGGTGGAAGGATTCATCACCGAGCTTGTCGACGTGATAGCGCGCAACCTCCGCGACGGCCATACGGTAGTCGTCGACGGTCTTGGCCGCTTTCATCTTGCCGTTGAGAGCAAGCCTGTCGATAATCCTATGGATTTCGATATTAAGAAGAATATTTCGGATATAAAATTGAAATTCGTTCCTGCCGGTAAGCGCAGTGCGCGCACCAACCGTAAGGTTGACGACTTCGGCTACGGCGTTCAGATTCAGTGGGCCGAGGAACCGAGGGAAGAGGAAGACAGCAGGCTGGTAGGCTCACCTATCCACCCTGTTGTCAAACTCCCTTCGAAGAAGTGATGATTCGCAGAACTTACTCCTTGTTCTGCGAGTCGATGGTCTTAATTTTCTGACGTGTCTCCTCGAGCTCGTCCTTCAGCCGCTGTATGCGCCGCTTCATCTCGTCGATGAGGCTGTTGCCTTTCTTGCTGCTGACGTTGAGGAATCCGAGGTTGTTCTCATAGGTGGTGATGTCGCCTTTGAGCCTCTCATACTGTCGCATGAGCCTTGCGCGCTCGTTGTCGAGAGCATCGTTGCCGCGCTCAGCCACGTTCTTGAGGTTGTTGCGGAAGTTTTCGACGCGCTTGCGGGCCGCAGAGACGTGCAGTTCCTTATAAATCTTGTCGAGGACGGCATGATAACTCTCGTACACCTTGTCCTTTTCCTTGTACGGCACGTGCCCAATCTTGTTGAACTCCTCCGAGAGTTCCTGCACCTTCTGCTGTACGTCGTCGCCGGCGTTGTCGAGGAGAGCCTTCAGCTTTTCTATTACCTCCTGCTTCTTGGCCAGATTGTCGCGCTCGGCATTGCGTGTTCCGGCTGTGGCAGCCTTCCTTGCGTCGAAAAAGTGGTTGCAAGCTGTCTGGAAGTCAGCCCAGAGCTTATCGCCAAGTTTATGGGGTACCATGCCGATAGTTTTCCATTCCTTCTGCAGAGCAATGAGCTTGTCGGCTGTAGAGTGCCAGTCGGTAGAGTCGGTGAGAGCCTGAGCCTGCTCTACGAGGGCGCGCTTCTTCTCGGCGTTCTCGGCAAACTGAGCCTTCATCTTCTTGAAGAATTCGGCCTTACGGGTGAAGAAGTCGTCGCATGCAGCGCGGAACCGCTCAAATATCTTCACGTTCATCTTCTGCGGTGCGAATCCTATCGTCTTCCATTCTTTCTGTATGGCGATGATCTCCTGGGTCCGCTTGTCCCATTCCGATGAGCTCTTGTTTTCCTGTTTTGCTATATCCTCAACCTTCTCGCAGAGCTCAGTCTTCCTCTTGAGGTTATCTTCCTCCTTGGCCCTGAGCTCATCGAAGTGCTGTTGGTGCTTCTTGTTGATGACGGTGCTGGCAGCCTTGAAGCGGGCCCAAATCTGCTCTCTGAGCTCCTTGGCTACCGGTCCTATCTCGCGGTACTGCTGATGGAGGTCCTGAAGCTGGTGGAAGGCGCTGATGACATCGGGCTCGTCGGCAAGTTTCTCCGCAGCCTCGCAGAGTTTTTCCTTTGCCTCGAGGTTCTTCTTGAAGTCATATTCGCGCGCCTCACGGTTCAGGTTCAGCATGTCGTAGAACTGCTCGACGTGCAGCTGATAGTTGTGCCACAGCTCGTTAGCCTTCTCGGCGGGAACGTTTTTTATTGTTTTCCACTCCTGCTGCAGGGCCTTGAAGTCGTTGTACGACTTGTTGGCCTCTTCCGGCGTAGCCGACATCTGCTTTATTTTCTCTAATATCTCTTCCTTTCTCTTGAGGTTTTTCTGTTTTTCCTCCTCAAGGGCGAGGAACGCTTTCTGTCGTTTCTCCTTGATAACACTCATCTCGGCCTTGAACACTTCCTCGTCCTCGTCGGGTGTGATCTGATATTTCTCCGGGTCACCACCGGCCTCGAGGTATTCTTTCTGCTTCTTGTCGCGTTCGGTGAAGTGCAGTTTGTAGAAAGTCGTTTTCAGGTGGTCAACCTCAGCCTTGTCGGGTGTCTCGTCGCTGGCGACGATGTCCTTCAGTCTTTCGATGACCTCTTTCTTCGAGTTGTAAACCTTCTTTGCAGGGCCGTCAGCATCAGCCGTCGGAGCCTCCTCGGGCTTTTCCGGTGCAGTCTCGCTGCCCCCGGCGGTCTCAGCGGTCGCCGTTGCGGGAGTCTCCTCTTTGGCAGTGGCGTCTGCGGTCTCTGTCTTCACCTCAGCATTTGCTGTCTCCTCGGTTTGGTTTTCAACTTGTTCTGTCTGCTTCACTTCTTCAGTGCCCTTGTCCAGGGTGTTGTCTTGAGAGTCCATAATTTACTGTTTAGTTTATGGGAATAGTATTCACTTGTCCGCTTCAGCACTTACGGGCATGAGGCGAAACAAAATTCACGAATTAAATAATTCGGTGCAAACTTAGTGAAAAAGTTTCTTAAATCCTAATTTTTTTGTGATTTTTTTAATATTATTGTCAAATCAAGCGTTTATGGCGCAGTATCATCCACGTAGCAATGGACACTACAATACTTATAATCATCGCTATCGGGAATCCCCACGGACTGTTTTCGAGTCCGTTGATGAGGTTCATGCCGAACGCAGACGTTATGAGTGTTGGCAGCATCATGATTATCGACACCGACGTGAGAGTACGCATCACCGTGTTCATGTTGTTGTTGATGATGCTCGAATAGGTGTCCATCGTCGATTCCAGGATGTCGGAATAGATATTTGTCGTCTCCCTGGCCTGGTTCATCTCGATGTTCACATCTTCTATAAGGTCAGTGTCGAGCTCGTCGACCTGCAACTTGAATTTCAGCTTTTGCAGCAGATTCTCGTTGCCACGGATTGATGTGATGAAATATGTCAGCGAGTCCTGCAGCCTCGACAGTCCTATAAGACTTTCGTTGTTGACCTCCTTGTCGAGATTCCGCTTGGCTTTCTCGATGAGGGTGTTTATCTGTTTGAGTCGTTTCAGGTACCATACGGCCGACGAGAGGAAAAGCCGGAAAATCATGTCGACATAGTCGGTGAATCCCACATTCCTCTTCTGCTGGTAGCTTACGAAGTCGATCATCATGTTTGTCTCGAAGTTACACACCGTGATAGTGACGTCGCGCTTGTGTATGATACCCAACGGCACGGTAGTATATGGAGTCCGCGAGCGAATTTCCTTGACGTAGGGGATACGCAGGATGATGAGCATCCATCCGTCGTCGTATTCGTATCGGGCCCGCTCGTCGGTATCGGCGATATCGCCGAGGAAGTAGTCGGGAATGTGATAGGTGTCCTCAAGTTCCTGCTGTTCCTGCTCCGTAGGACATGTAACCTGTATCCAGCAGTTAGGTTGCCATTCGTTGATGGCATTTAAGCTTCCGCTTATATTCCAAAAAGTCTTCATTGCGCTAATCTCCAATGTTTTGGCAAACAATTATTTCAGTGGGGATCAGCCTTTTAGGGGGTAATCCTCACGCTAAAAATTCAAGTCTGCCGCGTGATAATCGTCCATTTTCTAAATAATTTTTTGGTTTACGGGTGCAAAGGTAATATTTTAAGTTTGAACTGCAAAACAATAGATTTAAAATATTTATTACAATGTCAGGCTGTCTCCCGTCAGCCGTTGCCGTTTGGCTCCCGGTCGTTGTGCGGGTAGGGTGGGGCTGTTCCGGGTTCCGACAGCCAGCCGCCGGTAGGCCGGTGCACCCTCCACGGCTCTTTAAAGTTGGCGTGGAGAGGGCAGTGCGCCGGCCGGCCTTTGACGGCATGTCTTACTTTTCGGGTACCTGTTCGAGTACGGCCGTGAGCAGATTCCAGAAAGGCTCTGCCGTGGCAATCTCGAAACGCTCGTTCGTCGTGTGCGGGCTGCGCAGCGTCGGACCTAACGACACCACGTCGAGGTTAGGATACTTGCCGAGAATTACGGAGCATTCGAGTCCGGCATGGTCGACAACTACCGTCGCGTCCTTGCCGTTCTGCTCCTTGTACACCTTGCGCAGCAGGGCTAAGAGCTCACTGTCGGGATTCGGGTCCCAGCCGCCGTAGCTGCCGCTGAAGACGGTTTTCATTCCCGCCATGTTGAAACAGCTCTCGAGCTGCTCGGCAACATACATCTTCATATCCTCGCGGCTGGAGCGTGCGAGAATCTTTATCGATGCCTCGCCGCCTCCGATGTGGATTATGGCCAGATTCGACGAAGTCTCGACGACGTTCGGTTTGACCGGTATCATGCGCACCACACCGTTGTGGCAGGCGTAGATAGCGTCGATGAGATTGTCTTGAATCTCCTGTGGCACGAGCGTTGCGGGTTTCTCGATGTCCTCGACGAAGAACTCCACATCGTGCTCGATGGTCTTGAATTCGTCCTCGATGGCGGCTTTCTGGTCAGCGACCATCTTCTTCAGAGGCTCCACCTGTGCTGCTGGCAGGGCGAGCACGACCTCAGCCTTGAACGGAATGGCATTGCGCATGTTGCCGCCTTCCCATCCTGCGAGACGCGCGCCGAGACCGGCCACGGCCTTGCGCACGAGCCTTACCATCTCCTTGTTGGCGTTGGCGCGCCCCTCGTTGATTTCGAGTCCGGAGTGTCCGCCGCGCAGACCTTTCAGCGTTACGCGGACGGCAGCCTCCTGGTCGTTTTCCACCTCTTTATATTGTAGTGTGGCAGTGATGTCGATACCTCCTGCCGAACCGATGGTGAAGTTGCCCCATGTCTCGGAGTCGAGGTTCAGATACATGTCGGCCTGCAGCTCACCCTCGGGCAGTTCGTTGGCACCGAACATGCCTGTCTCCTCGTCGCGGGTGATGAGAGCCTCCACGGGACCGTGCTTGAGGTCGTTGTCCTCCATGATTCCCATGATGGCTGCCACACCGATACCGTCGTCGGAACCGAGCGTAGTGCCCTTGGCGTGCACCCATCCGTCCTCGATGTAGGTTTCTATCGGGTCGGTCTCGAAGTTATGACTGCTGTCGGGAGCCTTCTGCGGCACCATGTCCATGTGGGCTTGGAGCAGCATGGTCTTGCGGTTCTCATAGCCTGGCGTGGCTTTTTTGCGCATGACGATGTTGCCACCGGCATCCTTGAAGGCCTCCACGCCGACGCGCATAGCGAAGTCGAGGAGGAACTGCTGTACTTTCTCCAAATGTCCTGAAGGACGAGGCACTTGTGTCAGTGCGTCAAAGTTGCGCCAAATCTGCGCGGGTTTAAGATTTGCAATTTCACTCATAATAGATCCGTTGATAATATTCTTGATTAATTTTTCTTTCTCTCTGTGGCCGTCGCCGCTGCTGTCGCGTCTGTCGTTCCGGCTGCGGTCTTGTCGGCAGGGCTAATGAACGCTAACCTTATCCAAGCGTAAATGCCCATGACAACGATGAGCAGGGTCTGCACCGTGTGGACGATGAGCACGAAATACAGGGCGTTGGTGGCCGCCACACCGTAGAGGGCGAGCATCGTCTTTACGGAGAAATGCCACGGACCGGCCCCGTTTGGCGTCGGCACGATGACGGCTATCGTTCCCACGACGAAGCAGACCGTGGCGCAGGTTATTCCCAAGTGCGACGTGAAGTCGAAACAGAAGAATGTCAGATAGAAGTGCAGAAAGTAGCACACCCATATCCCGATGCTGTAGAACAGGAACAGCGGCACGCTGTCGACATCCTTTATCGATATTATTCCGAGCCATATATTGTGTACGGCCTCCTTAATGCGGTTGTAGAACGACAGCTGGCGGAGCAGGATATATATCAGTGCCACGGCCGCGATACCGCAGACGATGGTCACTATCCATCCCGTTGTCGAGAACGTATTGAGGATATCGTCGAGGCGCGTTCCCGTTTTTGAGAAGAACGAGCCGAACACTTTCACCTGCAGGAGCAGTGCCGCGGCGGTCATTATGAGCATCAGCACCATGTCGACGGCCCTCTCGGTGACTACCGTGCCGAGGGCTTTGGCAAAGTCGGTATGCTCGTGCTTGGTGAGCACTCCGCAGCGCGCAAACTCGCCTACGCGCGGTATAATGAGGCTCACGGCGTATGACAGAAAAATGGAGTTGACGCACACCGATGCCCTGGCGTCCTCGCCGACGGGGCGGAGCGTCTGCCGCCACCGCAGGCCACGGAACACCATGGCCAGGATTCCGAAGGGGAAGGACAGTATCATCCATGTCCAGTCCATATCGTGGAGCAGTACATCGGAAATGCTCGAGAAATCGAAGTCGCGGTACATCCAATAGAGGATAGCGCCGCCGAGAATCAGTGGCAGCGCAATCTTCAGGCTGTTGCGTACTGTTTTCTTTGTATTCATTGTCGTTATAATTATGCAAAAGTAATGGAATTAAAAGAAAAAACAAAATATTTTCCGCTTTTTCCTCACCTTGTCAGTCAATATTGTACTTTTTTCTTTGCCGTCTCGCTCCTTTGAACTATCTTTGCAAAAAATAAGACTGATATGGTAAAACGAGTACGACCGAAAAAGAATCTTGGACAACATTTCCTCACCGACCTCGACATTGCGCGCCGCATAGCCGACACCGTTGATGCCTGCCCCTCCATTCCCGTCCTGGAGATTGGCCCCGGCATGGGTGTGCTGACGCAGTATCTTGTGGAGAAGCCGCGCGAAGTGAAGGCTGTGGAGATCGACCGCGAGAGTGTGGCCTACCTCCAGGAGCACTTTCCCAAGCTCCGCGACAATATCCTTGGCGAGGATTTCCTCCAGATGGACCTCACGCAGGTCTTTGGCGGTCGTCAGTTTGTTCTCACGGGCAACTACCCTTACGACATATCGAGTCAGATTTTCTTCAAGATGCTCGACAATAAGGACCTCATTCCCTGCTGCACGGGAATGATTCAGCGTGAGGTGGCCCAGCGTATCGCCGCCGAGCCCGGCAGCAAGACTTATGGCATCCTGTCGATTCTCATTCAGGCCTGGTATGATGTGGAGTATCTCTTCACCGTCGACGAGAATGTCTTCAATCCGCCTCCAAAGGTTAAGAGTGCCGTCATCCGCATGACGCGCAATGCCACCACCGACCTCGGCTGCGACTGGCCGCTGTTCCGTCGGCTCGTCAAGACGGTCTTCAACCAGCGGCGGAAGATGCTGCGTGTGAGCATCCGCCAGATGTTCTCGGCCGACCATCAGCCCTCAGCCGGATTCTACGAGCAGGAAATTATGACGCGGCGCCCCGAGCAGCTGACCATTGCACAGTTCGTAGAGCTCGCCAACCAGATTGCGGCAGTAATTCTTTGAGGACTGCGGCTTGATGGGGCCGCATAGGCTTTGGTAGGAATCGATAAGGTAAAATAGGCTATTATAGGCTTTGACAGGGCGGTATAGGATTTATGGACGGTGAGAGTTCATATTGGGAGAAACTACGGGCGCTTACAATCTGTTACCTTACGTTTGCGTTATGAACATTGCACACAGCCGATGTGTTGTGCGCAATAATCGGAAATTCTTAGTAAAAGGTTGTTAAAAAACGACTTGCACATGTTGCTCCGCTAATATAAAATGGTTATATTTGCATGTGTATAAAGATTAGATGTTATGGAGCAGAGAATTATTATTTCGCGGAATTTTGAGACAGAACTGGCTACGGCGCTCACCGAATGTGAGCACGACCGCATATTCGTCATTGCCGACACAACCACAACGGAGAAGTGCTGGCCCAAGGTGAAGGATTTCTTCTGCCTTCACGGTGCCCGGCTGATAACTATCGGCGCCACCGACATCAACAAGAATCTCGACTCGCTCGTCAGCGTGTGGAAGCTGTTGCAGGAGGGTGGTGCCACGCGTCATTCCTGCATCATCAACCTCGGTGGCGGCATGGTCACCGACCTCGGTGGTTTCGCTGCGTCGACATTCAAGCGCGGACTGAACTTTATCAATGTGCCGACGACCCTCCTGGCGATGGTCGATGCCAGTGTCGGCGGGAAGACCGGCATCAACTTCGGCGGACTGAAGAACGAGATTGGCGTTTTCAACGATGCCAACTACGTCATTCTGAACACACAGTTTCTCAAGACCCTCGACGATAAGAACATCCGGTCGGGTTATGCCGAGATGCTCAAGCATGGTCTTATCTCCGACGAGAAACACTGGGCTGAGCTCGTCAACTTCGATATCAGTCGTCCCGACCTCCACAAACTCGCCGCCATGCTCGGCCAGAGCGTGAAGGTGAAGGAGCGTATCGTCGGCGAGGACCCCCGCGAGAAAGGCATCCGCAAGGCCCTTAACCTCGGTCACACCTTCGGACATGCCTTCGAGAGTTTCTCTCTCGCGACGCCCGAACCGTTGCTCCATGGCTATGCCGTGGCCTTCGGACTCATCCCGGAGCTCTACCTCAGTGCCGTCAGGGAGGGGTTCCCACAGGACAAACTCCGCCAGACGGTGACGTATATCCGCGAGAACTATGGACGGTTTGCCATAACCTGCGACGACTATCCGCGGCTCATCGAGCTCATGCACCACGACAAGAAGAACACGGGTAACGAGATTAATGTCACTCTCCTTTCCGGTGTTGGCGATATACGCATCGACCAGACCATCAGCGAGGAGGAGGTCAAGGAGGCTCTCGACTTCTTTCGCGAGGGCTGATTTATCATTACAAAAGGTCGGCTGAGAATCGCGCACAATTCTTCGGGTGGCTACCGGGAGTGAAATACGCAATTTTCAGTCGATTTGCTAAGTTGTTGTTGCTCAGTGACTTGCCGCTTTTCTTATTTTCGTCGGCCCCAAAAACCATCCCGAAAGGCCGTTCTGGGGCTTGCAAAAGAGGCCGTTTCGCATTATGAAACGGTAGGTTTCGCATCCTGAAACGGACTGAATCATCTTCCGAAACGGACTGTTTCGCATTTCGTTCTCGTTTTTACCCCTGTCTGATACCATTTCCGTCGCTTTTTGCAATCTAAAAGACCGTGTTTGAAAGACATAAAAATACATGAAAGATTATTACATATTTGGCTATGCTCTTTCCCCCTCGCTATGGCCAACAATTAGTGATAGAAATGTGGAATGTGTTATATGGATGTGATTTTCGTTGCAGCCGTGAAATGAATTCGGTTTGCATCCGCCGGTTTTCGCATCGTCAGCCCTTCATTCCCGCGGTTCCAATGCCCTGATAGGCAATGCCTTCCACGCGGAATTCTGAATTGTCCTATAATCTCCGACCGGTCCAAAGAAAAACTGCTTCCTGAAGAATATTTTCTTCGATTGATGCTCATTTCATCGAAAAAAAGTCGTACCTTTGGGACATGTAAGTTCAATCAAACATAATTGTGAGGATGGAAGATAATCGCAGCTTATCGAATGGCAACATAAAGGAGTTTGTCGATGAAATACGGGGGATTATTGATCAGGCCCGGAATCATGCAGCCCGAAGTATCGATAATACCCGTGTGCTCATGTACTGGAATATCGGAAAGCGAATATTCGAGAAGGAACAGCAGGGAAAAGACCGTGCCGATTATGGCTCGTTCCTTTTGCGGACATTGTCAAAGAATCTCGCACCAGCTTATGGAAGTGGGTTCTCGGTGAGACAATTGGAAATGTGCCGCCAATTTTATCGTACTTACCCAATTGCGAATACACTGTGTTCGCAATTGAACTGGTCTCAGTATAAACTGCTTATCGCTATTCCGGATAAGGATAAAAGGGAATATTATCAGCTTGAAGCTGTCAATGAGGGTTGGTCTAAACGCCAGCTGGAGCGGCAAATCAACTCGATGCTGTATGAGCGGCTGCTGATGAGTAATGACAAGGAGAGCGTCTTGGCTGTGGCGCGGAAGGAGCGCACGCCAGAGTCTCCACTGGAGATAATCAAGGACCCCATGGTCTTGGAGTTTCTCGGACTGGAGAAGAATCCGGCTTATTATGAGAAGGACCTGGAGGGCGCGCTCATCTCACATATAGCTGATTTCCTCCTTGAGTTGGGTAAAGGATTTTCATTTGTCGCACGACAGAAAAGACTGCTTATCGAGGATGATGAGTATTTCGCGGACCTCGTGTTTTATAACCGGTTGTTGCGATCCTTCGTCGTTGTAGAATTGAAGACTCACAAGCTGACACATCAGGACTTGGGGCAGTTGCAACTATATGTCAATTATTACGACCGCTACGAGAAGCAACCCGACGAGAATCCTACCATCGGAATACTGTTGTGCACAGACAAGAACGATACGGCTGTGCGGCTTTCGCTACCCGAAAATAATAAGAAAATCCTTGCAAGTAAGTACCAGTTGTATCTTCCTACGTCCGACCAGCTCATCGAGCAGATTAATAAGGTCAAGAGATTGGCCGACAATCAGGAAAAATAGCCTCCGACCGTCGCCCGTGAACGATGCGCTGTCGTGATGTGGACCGGAATGGAGATAGCGGAACATTGTTTCTGATGCTGTGGAGGCGAAAACGAGGAACTTATGAGGAAGGAATTAACCAATAAAAGCCCTATGGTCAGTTGCTGTCCGATATGGTCGCATTACCGCATCCTTTTGCAGGCGTCAGACGATGATGTCAGGGAGTGGTATGCAAAGGAAGCCTTTGGGCAGAGATGTGGCGTGAGTACATTGTTGAATTGTAACTTTGCATCGTAAATAAAAAGGAGACAGGAATATGAGAGAACTGAAATGCCCTAACTGTGGCAAGACTTTTACCGTTGATGAGGCTGGATATGCTGCTATCCTCAGCCAGGTAAAGAACAAGGAGTTTGACCGTGAACTCGAGAAAAGACTTCACGATATGGCCGTGACGCAGAAAGCCCAGCAGGAGGCCGAAGGACTGAAAGCTGAGCAGACTTTCCAGAGTAAGCTTGCGGCAAAGGATGTCAGTCTCGGCAAGAAGGACGCTGAGATAGCCCGGCTGACGGAGCAGCTGAACGGTATGAGCCAGAAGGCTGCCGTGGAATATGGTAAGCAACTGAACTCGAAAGACCAGACTATTGCTGAGTTGAGGGCACAGATAGACAGGAACGACAGCGACAGGAAGGTTGCCATCCTCCAGGAACAGAATCGCGCCAAGGACGAACTGCAACAGAAGGATAACGATATTGCACGGCTCAAGGCAAAGATTGAATCCGACAAGACAGAGGCTCTTATGCGGGCTAACAGCCTGAAGGACAGTTACGAACTGAGGTTAAAGCAGGCCCGGGAGCAGGTGGAATATTATAAGGACATGAAGGTCCGCATGACAACAAAGATGATTGGCGAGTCGCTGGAGCAGCATTGCTGGACACTCTACAACACCAATCTGAGGAGTGCCTACCCTTCGGCGTCGTTCGAGAAGGACAATGATGCCTCGGAGGGCTCAAAGGGTGACTTTATCTTCCGGGATACGGCGGATGGGATAGAGTACATCTCAATAATGTTCGAGATGAAAAACGAACTGGAAAACGGCGGCAAGAAACACAAGAACGAGGACTTCTTCAAGAAACTTGATGACGACCGCAACAAGAAACACTGTGAGTATGCCGTCCTCGTGTCAATGCTCGAACCCGATAACGAGCTCTATAACAACGGAATAGTCGACGTGAGCTACCGCTATCCGAAGATGTATGTCATCCGTCCTCAGTTCTTTATCCCCATCATCACGCTGTTGGTAAGTACGTCAAAGAAAAGCGTCGATTATCAGCGTCAGCTCCAGATAGCACGCAGCCAGAGTGTAGATGTGACCAATTTTGAGGCAAAATTAGAAACTTTCAAAGGTAAATTCCTCGGTCATTACCAGATGGCTGCGAAGAAATATCAGGCTGCCATCGACGATATCGATGCCACAATCAAGAAGTTGCAGAAGGTGCGCGACGAGCTCGTCAGTTCAGAGAACAACCTGCGCCTCGCCAATAAGGACACCGATGAGCTTACCATCCGCAAGCTCACCTACAAGAATCCGACTATGAAGGCGAAGTTTGAGGAGGCAAGAAAGTCGTCTGGCAATACCGATAATGACGAAGAATAAAACTTGCGAATAATTCGTGTTTAATTCGTGATGATTCGTGTTTAAGGAGCAACGATTAATAATGGTTTCGCCTCTTTTTACGCGAATTTCCACGAATTGTGCACGAATTATTTATGAATTGATTCGTGAATTAGGATGGCTCGGGAAAAGGAGTGGAATCCAGTTGTCTATTATTCCTGTATGCTGTCGTAGATTTCCAAACTTTCTTTTAATATTTTGTGGTAATCGTTTGCACATATTAAGATTGGGTTGCTATATTAAATAAAGTGAAACATAGACACTTTTCATTTCTTTTTGTTACCTTTGCATGGTAAAACAAGTTGGTAAAAAGAAATGAATATTTTAGAGCTTAGTGAGCAAGAGATTGGCCGCCGCCAAAGTTTACAGGCACTGCGTGATATGGGCATCAACCCGTATCCAGCCGATGAATTCCCCGTCAACGCATGGAGCGATGACATTAAAGCCAAATTCAATGAGAACGAGAAGCGCGAGGTAGTCGTCGCCGGTCGTCTTATGGGCAAGCGAATCATGGGCAAGGCCTCATTTGCCGAGCTTCAGGACAGCAAAGGACGTATTCAACTATATATCAGCCGTGACGATCTGTGCCCCGGCGAGGATAAGGACCTGTACAACAAGGTGTTCAAGAAACTCCTCGACATCGGTGACATTGTCGGTGTGAAGGGCTATGTCTTCCGCACTCAGATGGGCGAAATATCTGTCCACGTCGAGGATATCAAGCTTCTCTCCAAGAGCTTAAAGCCGCTGCCTATCGTCAAATACAAGGACGGAGTGGCCTACGATAAGTTCGACGACCCCGAGCAGCGGGCCCGTCAGCGCTACGTCGACCTCATCGTCAACGATGGCGTGAAGGATACCTTCCTCAAGCGTGCCGTCGTCCTTCGTACTATGCGTAAGTTCTTCGACGACCGCGGCTATACCGAGGTAGAGACTCCTATACTGCAGAATATCCCAGGCGGAGCAAGCGCAAAGCCGTTCATCACGCACTTCAACGCGCTGAACATCGACATGTACATGCGTATCGCCACTGAGCTCTACCTCAAACGCCTTATCGTAGGCGGTTTTGAGGGCGTTTATGAGATTGGCAAGAACTTCCGCAACGAGGGAATGGACCGTTTCCACAACCCGGAATTTACTTGCCTCGAGCTGTATGTGTCGTACAAGGACTACAACTGGATGATGACGTTCACCGAGCAGCTCCTTGAGACTATCTGCACGGCCGTAAACGGAAAACCGGAGGTGGAATATCCTGACGGAAAGGTCATTAGCTTTAAGGCCCCGTTCCGCCGTCTGCCGATTCTCGATGCTATCAAGGAGAAAACCGGTTTCGACCTCGACGGAAAGAGCGAGGACGAGATTCGCGATATCGCCGTGAACAAGCTGAAGATGGAAGGCATCGACGAGACCTTCGGTAAGGGTAAACTCATTGACGAAATCTTCGGCGAGTTCTGTGAGGGCACATTCATCCAGCCCACATTCATCACCGACTATCCTGTCGAGATGAGCCCGCTGACGAAAATGCACCGCTCGAAACCGGGACTCACCGAGCGTTTCGAGCTGATGGTCAACGGTAAGGAGCTTGCCAACGCTTACTCGGAGCTCAACGACCCGATAGACCAGGAGCAGCGCTTCGTCGACCAGATGAAGCTCGCCGACAAGGGCGACGACGAGGCAATGATCATCGACCACGACTTCCTGCGCGCCCTTCAGTATGGCATGCCCCCGACATCGGGAATCGGCATCGGCATCGACCGTCTTGTCATGCTCATGACCGCCAAGGAGAATATCCAGGAGATAATGCTCTTCCCGCAGCTCAAGCCGGAGGTGAAGATTCCGCAGAGCAGCATCAAGGAATGGGCTGCCATTGGTGTGCCTGAAAACTGGGCTTACGTCATGCGCAAGGCCGGTTTCAACCTCGTTGCCGACATCAGGGACCAGAAAGCCCAGGGCCTGCAGCAGAAGATTGGCGAGATAAACAAGAAGTACAAGCTCGGCTACGATAAGCCGTCGCTCGACGAGATTGACAGCTGGATAAAGGCTTCGGCCGCTACAGTGGAATAAGCAATACGTAGAAGAATGTTTGACGTTGGTAAGATAGCAGTAATTGGCGGAGGCAGCTGGGCCACGGCGATAGCCAAGATTATCGTCAGCCACACGCATCACATCGGGTGGTACATCCGCCGCGACGACCGAATCGACGATTTCCGTCGCCTCGGCCATAATCCGGCATATCTTACCTCCGTCAGGTTCAATATCGACGAGATAAATTTCTCATCCGATATCAACCGCATCGTCGAGGGTTACGACACGCTCGTCTTCGTGACGCCGTCGCCATACCTGAAGAATCATCTCCGCCGTCTGCGCACCCGCATAAAGGATAAGTTCATCGTTACGGCCATTAAAGGTATCGTTCCTGACGAAAATCTCTGCTGCTCAGAGTATTTCCATCAGGTTTATGACGTGCCGTTGGAAAATCTCGCATGCATCGGCGGACCGAGTCATGCCGAGGAGGTGGCCATGGAGCGGCTGAGCTATCTCACCGTGGGCTGTTCCGACCACGACAAGGCGAAGGCGTTCACCGAGGTGCTGGCCAATACGTTCATCAAGACCAAGACCTCAACCGATGTCCTTGGCATCGAGTATGCGTCGGTGCTGAAGAATGTCTATGCCATAGCTGCCGGTATATGCTACGGGCTGAACTATGGCGACAACTTCCAGGCCGTTCTGATGTCGAACGCAGTGCAGGAGATGGCACGGTTCCTGAAGACCATCCATCCCATCGACCGCAATATCATCGACTCGGTGTACCTCGGCGACCTGCTCGTCACCGGATACTCCAACTTCAGCCGTAACCGTACTTTCGGTACGATGATAGGAAAAGGATACTCCGTGAAATCGGCCCAGATAGAGATGGAGATGATAGCCGAAGGATATTTCGGAACAAAGTGCATGAAGGAGATTAACCGCCGTCTGCACGTCAATATGCCGATACTCGACGCTGTTTACAACATCCTCTACGAACGCATCTCACCTCAGATAGAGATAAAATTACTAACTGATAGTTTTAGATAAAAAAATGAAGAACATTTCATTAGACATTACAAAAGCTGAGCAGTTTCTCAATCCGGGAACTCTCGCAGCGTATGAACCAAAAGTAGTGGCAGCAAGTGCAAGCCTCGAAAACGGCACTTGCCCTGGCAACGATTTCCTCGGATGGCTCCATCTGCCGTCGAGCATCACCCCGGAATTCCTCGATGAGGTACAGGCCACTGCCAATACCCTGCGCGAGAAGTGCGAGGTTGTGGTCGTCGCCGGTATCGGCGGCTCCTATCTCGGTGCGCGCGCTGTCATCGAGGCCCTCGGCAACAGCTTTGCTTGGCTCATTCAGGATAAGAAGAATCCGATAATCACTTTCGCCGGAAATAATATCGGTGAGGATTATCTGGCTGAGCTCACCGAATATCTGAAAACTAAGAAGTTCGGTGTTATCAATATCTCAAAGTCGGGAACGACCACCGAGACCGCTCTTACATTCCGTCTGCTGAAGAAGCAGTGCGAGGCTCAGCGCGGAAAGGCTGAGGCTAAGGATGTTATCGTAGCTGTCACCGACGCTCATAAGGGTGCCGCCCGCGCTGCTGCCGATAAGGAAGGCTACAAGACTTTCGTCATTCCAGACAATGTCGGTGGCCGTTTCTCAGTGCTCACCCCGGTGGGTCTGCTGCCTATCGCTGTAGCCGGATTCGACATCAAGCAGCTCGTCAAGGGTGCTGCCGACATGGAGAAGGCTACCGCAAGCGACGTTCCTTTCAGTGAGAATATCTCAGCACGCTATGCTGCTGTGCGTCAGGCTCTTTACGCTCAGGCCGGAAAGAAGATTGAGATTATCGCCAACTTCCAGCCTAAGCTCCACTACATCGCAGAGTGGTGGAAGCAGCTCTACGGCGAGAGTGAGGGTAAGGACCACAAGGGAATCTTCCCTGCCGGCTGCGATTTCACTACCGACCTGCACTCTATGGGTCAGTGGATTCAGGACGGCGAACGCTCTATCTTTGAGACAGTTATCTCGGTGGAGAAACCTAACCGTGAGCTCGATTTCCCGTACGACGAGGAGAATCTCGACGGACTGAACTTCCTCGCCGGCAAGCGCGTCGATGAGGTGAACAAGATGGCTGAGCTCGGCACGCGTCTGGCACATGTCGACGGTGGCGTTCCAAACATCCGTGTGAGCATGCCGGAGCTTAATGAGTACTATCTCGGACAGCTCATCTACTTCTTCGAGAAGGCTTGCGGCATCTCCGGTAATATCGAGGGCGTCAATGCCTTCAACCAGCCGGGTGTTGAGGCTTACAAGAAGAATATGTTCGCACTGCTCAACAAGCCGGGTTATGAGGCTGAGAGCAAGGCTATTCAGGAGCGTCTGGCCAAGGAAAAATAATATTGCAACCCGCGACGGTGATGCGATGGCACGATGGCTGTAATGACGACCACCGATGGTCGCGTCGCGTCGACGGAAATACGAATAACTGAAATATCCACAATCGTCCTTCTGCTGACTACATGGGGAGGATTGTGGATATTTGTTTTGATGTTATGGAAAAGAAGAAAACCAATAATTCGCCGTGCAGCAGTGCTTACGGCATAAGTAATATTGCCGACAGGATACCCACCTTTAAGGCCGTTCTCTTCGATATGGACGGTATTCTCTACAACAGCATGCCCAATCATGCTGTGGCATGGGTGCGGGCCATGAAGGACTTTGGCATGCATTTCACTCCTGAGGACAGTTATGCCACTGAGGGCGCGCGCGGTGTTGACACCATCCGCGTGTTCGCAAAAAAACAACTCGGCAAAGACCTCACGGAGGAGGAAGCACAGAAAATCTACGACGTTAAAACCCGCTACTTCCATGAGCTGCCGGTGGCCCCAATCTTCGATGGTGTCGTCGACCTGATGCGGAAGATAAAGTCAGCAGGCCTACAGATATGTATCGTCACTGGCAGTGGACAGCGTCCTCTCTTCAAGCGCCTTGTCGATGACTTCGGTGAGTTTATCGACGAGGAGCATATTGTGACAGCCTACGACGTGAAACGTGGCAAGCCCAATCCCGATCCTTATCTCATGGGACTGAAAAAGTGTGGCGGTATAAAGCCCGCCGAGGGTGTCGTTGTCGAGAATGCACCATTGGGAGTGCGTGCTGGTGTGGCTGCCGGCTGCTGTACATTGGCTGTCAACTCTGGACCACTGCCCGATGAGGTCCTGCTTGTCGAGCATCCCGACGCTCTTTTCTCTTCGATTAGGGAGTTGAACGACAGCCTGTAGGCGAAACCAAGAATAAGGTTCTTCCATCAGCCGACATTGTATCGGATAAAACATGGAACGATAAGAGAGTAACGGGATGTAAAAATAATTCACATTGTCTTGTGTTTTTCACTGTCTCTGTACTACGCTGATAATCAACGGGTTGCTAATACATGCCATTTTGCGTTCTAAAACGACCCGTTTTAGGACGCAAAACGGTCCGTTTCGCGAGCTGAAACGGCCTGTTTTGCAAGCCGAAATGGACCGTTTGGGGATGATGTAAATATATTTCAGTGTTGACCAATTGTTGCATTGTCTTTTCCGGGCTGTAAGGATGATACCGAAAGCAGCATACTATTGATTCGTCGCTGCAACCATATAATCCGCTAAGAGACCTTTAATTTTAGGGATAAATAGATGGTTATAGGCTACATTCGTCATGGGATTGAGTAGTATGTTGGCCGTTTGCTATCAGTGTTTTATTGTGAGTAGATCTTCTGCGGAAAAGCTGCGGTCTCGACGTTGTTATGCCATGTCAGCCCAAACTTAACTGAAGGAGCCATAAACCAAGAAGAAAAAATACGGTGAAAAATTTGGAATCGGTTTCAAAACTTACTATCTTTGTAAGCGAGTTCCAGATAAAGAGAGAAACGGGAATGGTTTTGGACGTTCTCGATTTAGTGAAATTTAGAGGTGGAAATCAGTAATCTGTCCTTATCGGTAAGCTTTATGCACGGCAGAGACGATTCGTTGTCGGCTCGTTTGGGCATGTCTGGCATTTACCGTTGGTAGGGAGCGATGGAATTTTATGGATTGTAACCAGCTTTATTCTTCGATGTAAGATGAACGCGCGCAGGAAAGTTAAATTTTGGATGTGGAGCCTCTTTCGACGTGTTATGCGCCATAAGCGGCCGGCAATCATTGTCGGCGATGTCATGCTCGTGCTCCTGCTTGCCTGGCAGCTGATGCCTGTATCGCATCGCGAGGTAGTCCGCGACAAGGTCGACATGAGGATAGAAACCTACTACGAGGTTACCGCTGACGGTCATCCGGTATTCTTCTTTGCCGACATCAACGATACTTTGGAGGCCTCGGGAGGGTCGGTGTGTGCTGATACCATCACCACTCATAAGATTGACGCTCCCGGTTTCTGGGTCAATAAGATTCCTCTCGTCCCCTCGTGTATGGGACATATCGTCACCTTTGCGCCTCCAAAGCCGAAGAGTATCGTAAAGATGGACAGTGCGCAGCTGCGCCGTTTTGTCATTATGCAGATGATTCGCTCCGACAATCGGCTGGCCGGACTGCAGCGAATGCGTAACGAACTGCATTACTATGTGCGCAAACACGACATCGCCGACTATGGCTACGGACAGATAGCCAAGTTCTCGAGCGTCATCGACAAGCAAGTCGACTCGCTTGAGAGAATCGTCGACACCCTGCAGAACATCAGCCCGAAGGCAAGGATAGGCATCCGTTTCGTCACGCGCTATGCCGCACTTAAAACCGCCGACGGCCACGATACCATCAACCGCCGATGCCGTATCGTGGAGGATTATAATGGGCAGTTCTGTCTCGTTCGCACACTGAGCGGTACCTCTCCGCTGTTTGTCGCTCCTCGGATGAGCATCACCCGCGGTATGGAGGAACTGCTGAAACTTCCGGCTCCTGCCGAAAAACGGCCGACGAAAACATCGCGAAAGGGCACTGTCGACAAGATGGTCATCGACTCAGTGGGTACGTACGTCGGACAGGTAGCCGCTGATACCGCGCAAAGCGTGAGAAAAAGGGGTAGCGGGGGACTCGTGCCGTCGGGACTCGGAAAGATGTTCTACGACGACGGATCATACTACGAAGGCTATTGGGAACGCGGCATGCGCAACGGATTCGGCTTTTACGTCTCGCCATCCGACTACTTGCAGGCCGGAACGTGGAAGAATAATGTCTTTAAAGGTGAACGACTGACATACAATGCCAACCGTATCTATGGCATAGATTTGTCGAGGCATCAGCATGAGCACGACGGAAAGAAATACGACATCGACTGGAGCCGACTGCGGATAACAAGCCTCGGTAGTGCGGCGAAGGACAATGTCCGTGGAAAAGTCGACTACCCGGTGTCGTTCATTTATATAAAGTCGACTGAAGGGTGCACGGTGCTGAACAGCTATTACTATGCCGATTATGCCATGGCGCGGAGCAAGGGCGTGCGCGTGGGGTCGTACCATTTCTTCTCGACCACCTCGTCGGGCTACGACCAGGCCATGGCCTTCCTGAGGAAGAGCCGTTTCAGCGATGGCGACCTGACCCCGGTCCTCGACGTCGAGCCCACCGACGCTCAGGTGGAGAAGATGGGCGGCAGTGGGGTGCTGCTCAGCAATGTCGCGAGATGGCTCGAAACGGTATATAAACACACCGGACAACGGCCTATATTATATGTAGGACAGACCTTCGCCCATAAGTATCTGCATGATGCCACGGCCATTACGGGCAATTATCTCGTGTGGGTGGCGCGCTACAGCGAGTATATGCCGACACTGAAACTGGCCATGTGGCAACTTGCTCCCGACGGCCGTGTCGACGGCATTCATGGCAATGTCGACATCAATGTGTTCAGCGGCTACCGCCAGGAGTACGACGACTTCCTGCGGAGTCATACAATAAGGAAATAACACAAATAAGGGCAAGGAGAAATCCCTGCCCTTTTCTTACATCGTTATCTCACCGCTGCCGTAGCATTTGTGGTGGTCCTCGTCGTAAATGACGCAGAACTGGCCGGGAGCGACGCCGTGGATACTCTCGTCGGAGAGGATGATGAACTGCGCCTGACGGTCTGCGGTGTTGACGGCCTCTACCGTCGCGCGATGGTATTCGGGTGTGTGGCGAATCTTGAATGTCACGCGGTGGGGCAGATTGTCGATGCCCTCGGTGAGGAAATCGAAACCGTGGATGCGGAAGTCTTTCTTGTATGCCGTGGCGGGATCGTAGCCGTGGCTGACATAGAGGATATTGTTCTCGACGTCCTTCTTGACGACGAACCACGGGCCTCCGCCGAGACCGAGTCCCTTGCGCTGTCCGATGGTGTGGAACCACAGTCCTTTGTGCTCGCCAATCTTGCGGCCAGTCTCAAGTTCAATGATGTCGCCGGGGGCCTCGCCGAGATAGCGGCGTACGTACTCGTTGTAGTCGATATTGCCGAGAAAGCATATTCCCTGCGAGTCCTTGCGGCGGGCGTTGATGAGATGCTCGCGGAGGGCAATCTCGCGAACTTCCTCTTTCATGTAGTGGCCAATGGGGAATATGGCCTTCTTCAGCTGCCACTGGTATATCTGGGCGAGAAAGTCGGTCTGGTCCTTCACCGGGTCGGGACTCGTCGTGAGCCATTTCCGTCCGTCAATCCATTCTGTCTGGGCGTAATGACCTGTGGCTATGAGGTCGTAGTCGTGACCGCATTTGGCATCGAAAGCACCGAACTTGATCAGCCGGTTGCACATGACATCGGGATTGGGAGTGAATCCCGCCCGTACCTTTTCCATAGTGTACTTCGTCACCTGGTTCCAGTATTCCTTATGACAGTCGACGACTTCGAGGTGGCAACCGTATTTCCGGGCTACCGATGTGGCCATCTCGAGGTCCTCCTCAGAGTTGCAGTCCCATTCCTCCTTTTCCTCGGGACCAATCTTTATGTAGAAACAGTCGGGATGAAGACCACGCTGCGCCAGTTCGTGAACGACGACGGAGCTGTCGACACCACCCGAAAGGAGTACGGCGATACGGGCTTTCGTGAGGTCGTCGCCCTCAGTGACGGGGGCTGACGATGTGGCGGGAGCATTGCTGCTCATATCCTTATGGTTGTATATATCAGGCATTTATGTTCCTTCCTTTACTTTTGGTTCATTCTCGTTTATTCTTGTCGGCTGCCGAAAAACGGCGATGCGCAGCCTTCAACGGACAGAAACGTTATTTCTTCTCCTCCATTTTCACGCGTCGCGGCAGGTGTTTCAGCTTGTCGAAGCCCATGCCGTAGACACCGCTGACGGCGCTCTGGCTGACGAAAGCCTTTGGGTCGATGTCGTTGACAACCTCGAAGATGCCCCTCGATTCCGACCGTCGGGCGATGACGAAGAGCATGCCGACGGGCTTGCCGGTATAGAATCCGCGTGCATCGATGACGGTACAGCCGCGGTCGACGTCGGTGTTGATGGCCTGACCAATCTCCTCCCATTTCTCCGAGATGATGAAAAACTGCACCGACGAGCGCACACCGTTGGCCACATAGTCGACGAGATAGCTCATGACGAAAAGCACGATATATCCGTAGATGACCTTCTCCCAGGACCCGAGGACGAGATAGCTTGACGTGATGACGCACAGGTCGCAGGCTAAGATGACGTGTCCTAAGGAGTAGTCGCGGTACTTATGCACCATGGCGGCAATGACGTCGGAACCGCCGGAGCTTGCTCCAAGCTGCAAGGCTACTCCCATGCCGCCACCCATGAGCACTCCACCCATGACACAGGCTAAGAATGGCTGGTCGGCAAAGATGACATTGCCACCGAAAACATCCTGAAAGAACGATGTGCTGAGGGTGAAAACGATGACGGCCCAGATGGTCCTGATGCAGAAATTCCAGCCAAGGACAACAAGGGCGGCTGAAAGAAGCAGGAAGTTCAGGGCGAAATAAGTGTACTGGACGGGTATGCCGAGGCCCCACAGAACGACGGAGGCGATACCTGCTACGCCACCGATGGTGATGTGATGGGGCAGGAGAAAGGCACACCAGCCAAGGGAACCCGCAATCATTGCGAGACTAATGATAATGTAGTCGCGGACAACGCGAAACTTGTTTTTCTTTCTTCGGTTTGACATCATGGTGCAAAGGTAATAAAAGTTTTGGGTTCTTCAGTCGTCATGTTCATAAGATTTTTATTACCTTTGCATTTCAGAACAAAGAGCTAATCATAATAATCCCCAAACCTACTGATTGATATAATCTCGGGGCGAATAACTTATAACATAATATTATGGAACAGATCAAAAACGACAAGCTCGTGCTGACAGTGTCGGAACACGGAGCTGAACTCCAGTCCATTAAGGATGAGAACGGAAAAGAGTACCTTTGGGATGGTGATGAGAAGTATTGGAACCGTCATTCTCCTATTCTCTTCCCGTTAGTATGCGGACTGTGGAAAGACACTTACCGCTGCGAGGGTCACACCTATCATCTTAGCCGTCACGGCTTTGCGCGCGACACCGACTTCCAGCTCATAGCCAAGGGTGCCGACCGCATTACCTTCGCCCTCACTGAATCGGAGGAAACACTGAAGGTTTATCCTTATCACTTCAATCTTGCTGTGACCTACCGTCTCGACGGAAATAAGATTCACGTCGTATGGCATGTCGAGAACACCGATGTGCGCCCAATCTATTTCCAGATTGGCGGACACCCCGCATTCCTCGTTCCGGGCGCAAAGAAAGGCGAACATTTGCAGGGCCGTCTGCGCTTCGACAACCCGGCACCGCAGCGTCTCTACGGTAATACGGGCGGATGCATAACGAACGGTCACTTCCCGGTGAAGACCGACAACGGCGTGTGGGCTTTCACAGAGGAGAGCTTCAACGACGATGCCGTTATCTTTGACAAGAGTCAGCTGCACCATGTGGAGATTCTCGGCAACGACGACAAGCCTGTTATCACCCTCGACTTTAAGACTCCGGCTGTAGGAATATGGAGTCCGGCAGGAAAGCATGCTCCTTTCGTTTGCGTCGAGCCTTGGTACGGCATTCACGACTGGGCCGAATACGACGGCGAGTTCAAGGATAAGTATCTGATGAACAAGCTTCTGCCGGGTGCAAGCTTTATGAGTGAGTATACCATTACGATAAAGTAACGGCTCTGAAATATACTGTTGGCAACGGGGACAGCCCCTGCCTGTCAATCCAAAACCTCCGACCGCGGAATCATTATGTCCGTAGTCGGAGGTTTTCTGTTATTACACATTAATTTAGTAGGGTCATGGAGCAACAAGAGAATACCGGCAACAAGTTGTTAAGATAATTCATATTATTTCATCTTTCGTGTCGTCTTCGTATACCGTTGATTATCAGTGGGTTGCTAATACATGCCATTTTGCGTTCTAAAACGGTCCTTTTCAGGATGCAAAACGGTCCGTTTCGCAAGCTGAAACGGGCCGTTTGGGAAGCCGAAATGATATGTTTGGGAATGGTGTAAAGATATTTCGAAATTGATTTATTGTTGCGTTGTCCTTTCAGGGCTGTAAGTATGATAGGGAAAGCACTCTGCTATTGGTTAATCTCTGCACCCCATAGAATTCACAGCTTTAATGAAAGAGCCGTAATTATAGACCCGGTAAACATATTATATAGACGGAGTATCATTATATTATGACCTCTATAAACGTATGATATGCCATTTGTTTTCAATCTTTAAGATTCTTCCGCTTTTCGTGGACAAAGAGAATTAAATTTGTTATCTTTGCATTCGATATGGAAGAAAGGAAAAGAATAGCAATATTTGCCAGCGGCAACGGAACGAACTGTGAGAATATTATACGGTATTTCCAGGCAAAGGGCGATGCCGAAATAGCCTTTGTGCTCAGCAACAGGGCTGACGCTTATGCACTTGTGAGGGCCCGTCGGTTGGGCGTTAAGACTGTTGTCATGACGCGAGACACGTTCAATGACGAGTCGGCGGTGATGGAACTGATGAGGCGCGAGCATGTCGGCTTCATCGTCCTTGCCGGATTCCTGTTGCTCGTTCCGCCGTTTCTCATCGATGCCTTCGACCACCGCATGGTGAATATCCATCCTGCTCTCCTGCCCAAATACGGTGGAAAGGGGATGTACGGCCGCCATGTCCATGAGGCTGTGAAGGCCGCCGGAGAGAGCGAGACGGGAATGACCGTCCACTGGGTGACCCGCGAGTACGACTCCGGGGCGATTATTGCTCAATATAAAACGGCAATATCGCCCACTGATACCGTTGACGATATTGCCGCTAAGGAGCATGAGCTCGAGATGAAATATTTCCCTGAGGTTATTGATCGTATCGTTTCGGGTCTTTAACCTCTTCTTCACGTTATTTTTGTTTGGCCATTTTGCAAGCCCCGGCTGAGGGCTTGCATGATTTGGCGTGGTCGGGATGATGGTGGATTAGAATCCTCCGAATCCTCCCATCGGCCCTCCGTGGCCTCCTCCTGGTGGCGGTCCCATCGGTCTGTCGCCACGTCCTCCCGGTGGTGGTCCCATGGTTCCGAATCTCCGGTCGCGCTCCTGGCGCATTTTGTCGCGTGCTTGCTTTCCACCGAAGAGGTTCAGCCGGTAGCTGGCATGGAACATAATGTAGCTGTTGATGGAGTTATACTCTGTATCAGTGCGGCTCATGGCGTTGATGGACCGTGTCAGGTTGCTCTGCTGGTGGAGGATGTCGTAGAACTGGACGCTGAGTGTCAGCGCATTACCACGGAGCATCGACTGCGATATCTGGGCATTCCACAGCAGCTCGTTGGTGTTGAGCGAGGCGTCGCTGTAGCCACGGCGGCTCTGCTCGTGGAGGTCGGTTGAGATGCTCATGTTCCACGGCAGCGTCACATTTACGTTCGCACCGTAAGCAAACTGCCACGTATTGAGGTTGTTGGCAGCCTGGAGGTTGTTCTTCGTATGGGTGTAGTTGGCCGATCCGTCGAGCTCCACCTCAAGCCAGTTGTTGCGGTAGCTTGCCGAGAGCCGCTCTCCGATGGTCGAGCTGTTGGTGATATTCTTCTCCATAGCCTCCATATTCTTTAGCTGGAGATAGCTGGCATAGCGGTTGTAGCTGCCGGTAGTGAAGGTGTTGATATTCCATATACCGGCCGAGTCGAGACTCGTATTGAACATCAGGGCGGCGTTGGCATTCCAGTTTCCGTTGACATTGACGGGCTTGACGGTGCGCGCTCCGGTTACCGAGTTGTAATAGACGCTGTTGCCAATGCCATTGCGCGTGGTCGAAAAGTTGACGAACGTCATGAGACTCTGGTAGTATTTCTGCTTGTAAGTGTTGTAGAAGAACCTGAAGTTATTGGTGAACGACGGTTTCAAACCCGGGTTACCGACCGACACATTCTGCGGGTCGGTGTTATCGGTAATATCGAGCAGCTGGCTCATTGAGGGCTGTGAGGCCGTTCCACGGTAATTGATGCGGAGGTTACTTCTGTTGTTGAACTTATACCGGAAGTCGAGAGTAGGACTCCAGTTCATCACGTTTCGTGTCGTGTCGACGTGTATTCCGAGGTAGTCCTGCATATAGCTTGAGTGCTGGGGCTGTAGCATCGCTCCTACGTTGAGGCGCCATTTCGTGCGGTTCATGCGCAGCATGAGCTGGATGTTCTGCGTGTAATTCTTGTACTCGGAGTATCTGCTGAGGTCCTGGTCGAAATAGTTGTCTATCTGATTAGGGAGCAACGACAGATAATTGTTCCACGAACGGTAGGCCGGTGTGATTCCGGCGAATGTTCCCGCGGGCAGTTCCGAGAAGTCGTATGTGGCCCTGTCGCTCTTCGTGAAGGCATATTTCCACTGATAGGAGAACTGAAGATACGTCCTGAAGGCTATAGGCTCGCTGTACGTAGCCTGCAGAGCGTAGTTCCACGACTTCGTAGGCATGGTGTTGTAGCGGTAGGCCCGGTATGTGGAGTCGTCGCCGAGGGCGTTGGCGAGCTGGAAGAACTGCAGGTCCTGGGTAGAGAATGTCTTTGAATCCTCGTCGTCATAACCTGCGTCGACGCGTGCCGTGATATTCCGTCCGCCATGTCCGAGCTTACGGTTTATCTGCAACATACCATTGAGTTTGGTCGCATCGCCGTATGTGATATTCGTTGTGCGCTGCGTGTTGACCATCAGTCCCTTCTCGTCGAGCTTGGCAATCTCCTCCTCGTCGAGCGGTGATGAGGTGTAATCGTACGGATCCTCATTGTACGAAGCCGACGTGCGGACCGTGTTTCCGTCGCTTTTGGTGAGAGTGATGTTCGGTCGGAACATCACATCCCAGTTGCTGTCGGGAGTCCATTCCAGCCTGAACCGTCCGTCCCAGGAGTTCGACCGTGTGTAGGCCTGCGACAGACTGGCCCCGTAGGAGCCCTGTGTGGCGACGAAATTCTCTGTCGACACCTTTGTGCGCTGGTCGCCGTCGGAGTGGTTCCAGCGCAGTGAGCCGTCCCACTGCAGCGTCTTGCCGTTATTGTAGTTGAGGTTCAGACCGAGCATCTTTGTGGCGTTGAGGCCCTGGCGCATAGCTCCGAAGCCGCCGCGCGGTCCGCCTCCGAATCCCATGTCGTTGACATTGTTGGCATTGCCGAACATCATCATCCTGAACTTGTCGTTGAAGTAGGCTGCCATACCCCGCTCGGCATACCTTCCTTTGGTGCCGATGCCGAGGTCGATGTTCGAGAAGAGTCCCTTGTTCATGCCTTTCTTCACTCCGAAATCGAGTACCGTCTGCTCCTCACCGTCGTCGATGCCCGTGACGCGGCTGAGATCGCTCTGCTGGTCGTAGGCCTTGACGGTGTTGACGATGGATGTCGGCAGGTTCTTCATGGCCGTTTTCGTGTCGCCGGTCATGAATTCCTTACCGTCGATGAGTATCTTCTTTACTTGTTTTCCATTGATTTTTATTGTTCCGTCGTCGCTGACCTCAGCACCGGGGAGCTTCTTCACGAGGGCCTCTAAGGTGGAACCCTCCGGCACCCGGTAAGCCGCGGCGTTGTACTGGAAGGTGTCGTTCTTCACGACAACCTTCGGGGGAGTGGCCGTTACGGTCACCTCCTTCAGTGTGTGGCTGTCGCTGACGAACTCCAACGTCCCGATTTTCACATTCTGATTGTTTGAAACGGTGACGTTCTGCACTATCGTCTTGTAGCCCACATAGCTTGCGCGGACGAGATAACGTCCGTTGGCCGGTGCTACGAGTGCGAACTGACCTTTCTCGTCGGTCGTCACTCCCGTGACATAAGTCGAGTCGGCGTTGTCCTTCAGGAGCTGTACCGCGGCATAAGGAACGGCCTCCTTCAACTCTCCGTCGTAAAGACTTCCGCTGATGGTGCGCGTCTGGGCTTTCGCACCCATCATCACAGACAGCAGGAAGAATAAAAGTAGATATTTTCTCATTCGTTTACTGATTTTGCTGCAAAGGTACTGGTTTTTTGTGGCGTAGCCTATTTTTTTCAGCAAACACTCATTATTCTTCAATAAATACACCCTTCGGGGAACTGCCGGGTAAATTAATTTATCATAAAAAGTGTGGATTTGTTGTAAGTTAGGAAATAAATGCCTAAATTTGCCTATCGCAACGCTGAATAGTGGAAAAAGACTATAAACAATAGAACATAAACAATAAAAACACAGACTATGTTAGACGTAAAAGCAACACTGAAAGACGCTGAGACACGAATGGACAAGTCGGCAAACTATCTTGAGACTGAGCTCTCGCGTATCCGTGCCGGCAGGGCCAATGTGGCTATCCTCGACCAGGTCCGCGTCAACTCCTACGGACAGATGGTTCCACTGAACCAGGTAGCAACAATCAGCACTCCCGATGCCCGTACCATTGCCATCCGCCCTTGGGACAAGAAGGCAATCCGCGACATCGAGAAGGGTATCATGGACAGCGATGTGGGCATCACGCCTGAGAACAACGGCGAAGTGGTCCGTCTGGCCATTCCTCAGCCTACCCAGGAGCGCCGTAAGGAACTCGTCAAGCAGTGTAACAAGATTGGCGAGAAGGTGAAGGTGGAGGTGCGCAACGCCCGTGCCGAGACCAAGGACAAGCTCAAGAAAGCCATCAAGGACGGCCTCTCGGAGGATAACGAGAAGGACGCTGAGGCAGAGCTCCAGAAGATTCACGACAAGACAATAAAGAAAATCGACCTCCTCTTAGCCGACAAGCAGAAGGAGATTATGACTGTTTAAACGAACAATAATGGGTGGGGGAAGACGCCGTACCATCAGCACAAAGGCTGCCGGAGGCGTCCGTCCTCACTTCTTTGTATCCATAATCTATGCACGGATTAGTAATCAAGAACACCGGAAGCTGGTACACCGTCAAGACCGACGACGGCGAGATGGTGGAATGCAAGATTAAAGGCAACTTCCGCCTCAAGGGCATCAGGAGCACAAACCCCGTGGCCGTCGGCGACAAGGTGAGCATTGTGCGCAACAACGAGGGTACGGCGCTCATCACCGACATCGACGACAGGAAGAACTATATCATCAGAAAGTCGCCGAACCTGTCGAAGCAGAGCAGCATCCTCGCTGCCAATATCGACCAGGCTTTTCTCATCGTCACCGTTGCCCATCCCGAAACCTCCACGACATTCATCGACCGCTTCCTTGCCGGAGCCGAGGCTTACCGGGTGCCGGTGACGCTGGTGTTCAACAAGACCGACCTCCTCGACGATGACGAGCTGAGATATCAGAAGATGATGATCAACCTCTATGACTCCATTGGCTATAAATGCATAGAGACAAGTCTTGCACCCGCGACCACCGCAGGACCGTCGGCGACCGCCGATGACGACCGCCTCAGGGCCTTCGAAGCAGGTATCGCTACGATAAGCAAGGACATTGAAGGCAAGGTGACGCTCCTTTCGGGCAACAGCGGGGTGGGGAAGTCGACACTCATCAACCGCCTTATACCCGGTGCCGGGCGCAAGACCGCCGAGATAAGCGACGCCCACGACACGGGAATGCACACGACAACCTTCAGCGAGATGCTCGAGTTGCCTTCAGGGGGATATATCATCGACACACCGGGAATAAAGGGTTTCGGAACCTTCGACATTGAGAGGACGGAGCTCACGAGCTACTTCCGTGAGATTTTCAAGTTCTCGGCCGACTGCCGTTTCTCCAACTGCACACATACCAACGAGCCCGGTTGCGCTGTGAAGAAAGCCGTGGCCGACCATTACATTGCCGAGAGCCGCTACAACTCCTATCTCTCCATGCTCGACGACAAGGACGAAAGCAAGTACCGCGAGGCCTTCTGATCCCCGTGGATTACTTAATCCTGTGTGCACCAAAATGGCAAGTGGCAATGGTCGAACTTGTAAAGAGGTGCGCGTAACACCTTGATAACTAATGTGTTGTGCGCATTCGTTGTGGGGCGAGGTCTATCAGCGTTCTCGTAGTAGCAGGATTTTTCTTTAAAAAACTTGTCAGTTGCTGGCAGGACGGGGATAAATCCTGTCTCTACGGCGGTAGAATGCTGCAAACGCCTAATTATCAATGGTTTGCAAGAGATTCCTTTTTCTATCACAATAGTGCCGACAATCTTGGCTGTACGCAGTCCGACGGTAGCACTATCTCGTAACTTCAGCCCTTGGATAATGACGATTCTTAATTATCCACTCCACAGTCTCAAATATGTGAAATATCTTTACACCATTTCAATACATGCCGTTTTGGCTTGCGAAACGGTCCATTTCGTCGTCTAAAACGGTCCGTTTCGCGAGCTGAAACGGGCTGTTTCGCAACGCAAAAAGACATGATTTGTAAGTCGTTGATAATCAGACGGTAGCGGAGGCGTACTTGAATTGTGCGTTTGCTGAAATACTTTTACATTCTGATAGTGTTCCAATGCCCTTGCTTCGTCGTTGTGTCGCTCATTGTTTACGACATAGCAACGTAAGACATAGAACATAGATAATCTTGCTATTTCCTCTTTGATAAAACGGCAAAGGGTGGCAAAGAATTCTTCTTTACCACCCTTTGGTAGAATGAAAATATCCGTAAATGATTGATAATCAAACTCGATGATTAATTCAAACAGAGCTTGCCGGTGTCAGAACTTATTCCGAAGGAAATGCAGCATAACCATAGTCGACATTATTCTTCCTTGATTTCCTTGGCTTGGTTCCATCCGAATGCAGCCTTATAGGCATCGCCCGAGCCCTTGGGAACCCACAGCGTGATTTTGTCGGAGATGCGGAAGCGCGACAGAACTGGCGGCACAGGCCATTTGACGTGGATGTTCTTTGCCGCCACATTGCCAAGGATACCGTTATTCTCGACTACCTCCAATGAGGCCGGAAAGGTGATGGTGTTGAGTCCTGAGCCTGTGGCGAGGGCATAAACGCCAAGGCTTTTCAGAGCCGAATTTTCCGGAATGCGTATTTCTTTCATGCCAGTGCAGTTTTGGAAGGCATAGCTTCCGATGGTTGTCACGGTTGCTGGAATGTCGATGTAAGACAGGTTCCCGCACATTCTGAAGGCATCGTGGCCAATCTCGGTGAGGCTCTTGGGCAGGACGATGCTGTCGAGCTTGCATCCAGCCACGAGGAACGCGCGGTCGCCCAGGACGTTCCGCCTCTGCACGTAGCTCCTGTCGACATCCTCGATGCACTCTTCGACGGCCGTGTCGCCATCCTCGACTAATTCGCAGTCGCCCATATCCAACTGCCGCAGGTTCATCGTCGAGGCCGTACTTATCTCCACCTTGCCGCCATTGGCATCGCGGTAGGTGGTCATCGACCTTACGCTGCGCTTGAGGAGGAGGCGCAGTGTGCGCATGTCGGCCGTGTTGAGCTGTCCCGTGAGCTTCAGCGATGTGAGGTTTGACCACGCTGCCACGTTCCCGCCCATGAGTACAGGCAGCTGACCGGGGTGCCCGACATTGATGGTCTCGGATGATTTGAGGTTGCGCGGCCACTGGTGCAGCGTGACCTTCACGGGCTTGCCCAAGTGCAGACCACCGTCCTTATAATAGTTAAAGGTGATGGTGGCCTCGCGACCCAATCCTTCGTTCTTGTCGACGTCGAGAACATAAACCATGTCGTAATAGCCTCTGTATACGGCCCTTGACCTTTTGGCATCAGCAGATTGCGGGCTCTCTCCCCTCATTTTATGGCTCTCCTCCTTCACCCACGCTGCGTCGACCGACAGCTTTGGACCTTGCGGTAAGCCGTAGAGCGTGGAATAGACTTTTATAAAGACGTAGGCTTTGCCTCCTTCGGCCTCGATGTCGACGTGGGGAGTCTCGGCTATCACCTTCTGATTTACGGTATCGGTTTCCTCCGTCGGCTTGTCGGGTGTTACGGGCGTGTCCTCACTGTCCTTGCATGAAGCCAATGACAGGAGTGTGAGGAGAGTGGCAAAAAGGCAGGCGGCAGTGCGGCCTTTGCTGAATACAGCGATATGTTTCATGTTTCCTTAATTTTTAGTTTAAGTTTGCGTCTCGTTGTTAATATCTTTTGTAAGTTTCTGAGAAATAAAGAGTTACTCAGGTTTCATCGGTCTTTGGGCTTTGTGCCGACTTCATGGTGCCTGACCAAAAGGATGTACAATCCACAATGACAAGACAAAGGTAGCAATAAATGCTGATAATAGTATTGTCGATGCTGGATTTTTTTATTATTTGAATGGTGATTGCTCCAAACATGTTGCTATCTTGCGCCAACAGAACAGCGGTTGCGGCGCTGGAGGCTCGCAGCATGTGTGCCTTCGGCGCTTTCTTGCGGGTGATTCCGGTGTGAAGATTTGATTTCTCAGAATTCGTATTGATATTTCCCCATCGACCGGTATCGTTCGGTGCATATTTGCCTTTTATAAAAGAAGAAATGAAGATTTCGCCGGATTTTATCTTCTATAGAAGAAATTCTTTGTATATTTGCACGGTTTATTAATTATAGAAGATATGGGGAATATCATAAGGAAACCTTATCTTGACAAGATAGAGCAGGCTTTTGGTAAGGACACCATTATCGTCCTTGTAGGTCAGAGGCGTATTGGTAAGAGCTATCTGCTCAGACAACTGAGGGATGAAAAGGCCAAAGATGGTTCCAACAACATCATCTTTGTAGATAAGGAGAAGAAGGATTTTGACGCCATCAGAAACTATCGGGATCTGAACGCCTTCATTGATGAACATCGTGTGGAGGGTAAGACAAACTATATCCTTGTGGACGAAATTCAGGATATAGAGGAGTTTGAACGTACTGTGCGCAGCTATCGTGAGGAACCCGACACGGAAATTGTCATCACGGGTTCTAACAGCCTTATGCTCAGCAGTGAACTGACAACGTTGATAGGCGGCCGGTATAAAGAGATATATATTCAGGCGCTGAGTTATAACGAGTTTCTGACTTTCCATCAGCTGCCCGACAACGACGAGAGTCTGTCAGAGTACATCAATCTCGGCGGGCTGCCGGGATTGCAGAAGATAGGGCTCGACGAGAATGACGCACGGGAATATCAGCAGGATGTGCTGAACACGGTGTTGCTCAAGGATGTCATTATGCGCAACAATATCCGCAATCCTGTCTTTCTCGAGAATCTGGTGCGATTCCTTGCTGACAACACGGGGAAGATTATTTCGGCCAACAGCATCTCAAAGTTTATGAGAGGGCAGGGCCAGAAAATCACCTCTACGGCCGTCATCAACTATATCAAGGCTCTGTGTGAGACATACGTTATCCATAAAGTCAGCCGTTATGACATCCATGGCAAACGGCTCTTTGAGACTAACGACAAATACTACTTTGAGGATAACGGCATCCGTAACTGCTTGGGAGGCGGCAACCGTGAGGGCGATATTGAGAAGGTGATGGAAAATGTAGTATATAACCATCTCGTACGCTTAGGCTATGAGGTGACCGTAGGACAGCTGCAGGCATCAGAGATAGATTTCGTCTGCTCGAAACCAACCGGAGAGCGCGTTTACGTGCAGGTGGCATATATCATTGCCGACGATGCTACACGGCAACGGGAGTTTGGCAATCTGCGTGCCATCAATGACAATTATCCCAAATACGTCATTTCCATGACACCACTTGTGACCCGTAACGACGATAACGGCATAATACATCTGAACCTGAGAAAGTTCCTGACGGAGGGACTGGTATAAGAGCGGCAGCTCAGGTTAGGTGTCATGTACGGAATTGTTATTTCCAAGATGCCTTTCCCCTATGGCTGCGGAGTGAAGAAAGAGGACCGGAAGAGACTGTCTGGGGTGGTTTCAGGCCAAGGGTGTAGACGTGATAACGAATTATTTGCAGGCAAATTCAAGCATTAGAAAATAATTTCATACCTTTGCATATTGAAAAATAAAAACGACGACTATGCGCCCGATCATCACTCATTTTACTGACGACGACCTTTATAAGTTTACTATGTGTTGCGCCGTGATAGACAATTATCCGCGTGCGCAAGTGAAGTATGTGTTCAACGACCGCGACAATACCGTCTATCCCGACGGCTTTGCAGCGATGGTCATGGAGCAGGTGGGCTATCTCGAAGAGCTGCGCATCACCGATGAGGAGGTGGCCTTCATGAAGCGGAAATGCTACTACCTGCCCGACTGGTTCTATATCTACCTGCGCGGATTCAGATATAAGCGCGAGTGGGTAAAGGCCTGGCAGGACGACGAAGGACACCTGCATATAGAATTTGAGGGCCAGTGGGCCGAGGTTATACTCCTCGAAGTGAAGGTGCTCGCCATCGTTTCCGAGCTCTACTATATCGTTACCGGTCAGGACGGAAAATTCGACTATGACAGCTATTACGCCAAGGCGCAGAAGAAAGCCGAGCGGCTCATCGCTGCCGGCTGCAAGTTCTCCGACTTCGGCACGCGCCGCCGGGCGTCGTTCCGGACCGAGGATGTGGTGGTGAGGGCCATGAAGGACGCTCGCCAGGGACCGGGACTGTTTGTCGGGACAAGCAATGTCTACCTCGCCATGAAGCACGACCTCACCCCTGTCGGTACGATGGCCCATGAGTTCATTGCCGCCATCGGCGGAATGTACGGGCCCCAGATGGCCAACCATATAGCCATGAACGCATGGCGCCACACTTTCAGCGGTGCTCTCGGCACGTTTCTCTACGATACCTTCGGGTGGAGTATCTTCGCGCTGAATTTCTCGGAGGACTTTGCCAACCTGTTCAAAGGCCTGCGCGTCGACTCCGGTGACAATATGGACCAGTTGCGGAAAATCTGTGCAAAATATGAGTCGTTAGGTATCGATCCGAAAACGAAGCAGGTGATATTCTCCAATGCCCTCGACACCGATTCGGTGATCGACCTGCAGAAGAAGGCCGAAACGATGGTGCAACCGTCGTTCGGCATAGGAACGAATTTCACCAACGACTACGACGGCATCCACCCCATGAACATCGTTATCAAACTTGTGGCGGTGAAGATTACGGAGTCGTGGCCTTTCTACAACGATACGTGCAAGATTAGTGAGGACGACGGCAAGCACACGGGTAAGCCCGAGGTGATCCGCCGGTTTATGGATTCCATACACCTGAAATAACCTGGCGGAGCCGGAAAACGGCTGCGCTGGCAGCAGGAAAACAAAAAAACGGGATTCCTCCTCCGTGTGTTACCCGTCGGCAATGGATTTGCCGGCAGATACAACACGGAGGGGGAATCCCGTTTTTAGGTGTTAATCAGAAGGTTTACTTCATCTGCAGGACGACGATCGACAGTGCCGGCAGAGTGGCAGTAACGCTGCCTTTCTTCATCTTGAAGTTCTTGAAAGGAGTTTCCTTGATTCTGTCGGGATGCTGGAAGTCGTTATATGCGGTGAGCGCCGGGGTCGTCAGCTGCGAACCGCTGACGCTGCGTACGCTGCCGTTGTCGAGGCTGACGGTGACCGTCTGCTTCTTGTCGAGCGAAGTATTGGCCAGGGCTACGACGATGCTGCCGTCCTTGGCCTTTGCCGTCGATACCGATACGTCAGGAATCTTGCCGTCGACCATGCTGGCCATGTGGCCACCCTCAACAGTCATCGAGTCGGTATGGACATCGGCCGGGAGGTAGGTGGCATCCTGGAACGGACGGTACATGTGGAAGACGTGGTAGGTAGGTGTGAGTACCATGTGGCCCTTTCCGATGGTGTCGGTGAGAATCATCGACTGCAGGACGTTGACCACCTGAGCGATGTTTGCCATCTTGATGCGGTCGGTGTGGCGCTGGAAGATGTTCAGCGACAGTGCGGCGACCATGGCATCGCGCATGGTGTTCTGCTGATAGAGGTGGCCGCGGATGGTGCCAGGCTCCTCATCCCACCATGTACCCCACTCGTCGACCATCAGCCCTACTTTCTTCTGCGGGTCTTTCTGGTCCATGATAGCGGTGTGCTTCTTTATTACGTCCTCTATCTGCATGCTCTTGCCGATGGTCCAGTAGTACTCTTGTGGTGTGAACTCGGTGGAGGCACCCTTCGATCCGCTCCATCCCTTCACGGTGTAGTAGTGGAGCGAGATGCCGTTCATGCGGTTGCCGACGCGGTCCATGAGCACTTTTGTCCAGTTGTAGTCGTAGTCGCTGGCACCGGAGGCAATCTTGAAGAGGTGATGGTGGTCGTAGTTGCGGCAGTAGGTGGAATAGCGGCGATAGAGGTCGGCATAGTATTCTGGTCGCATGTTGCCGCCACAGCCCCAGCTCTCGTTGCCCACACCGAGGTATTTGACGTTCCATGAGTGCTGGCGTCCGTTCTTCCTGCGGAGGTTAGCCATCGGTGTATCGCCGTCGCTGGTCATATACTCTACCCATTTGGCCAGTTCCTCAACGGAGCCCGAGCCTACGTTGCCGCTGATGTAAGGCTCGCAGCCGAGGAGCTCGCAGAGGTTCAGAAATTCGTGTGTGCCGAAGGAGTTGTCCTCGATGGTGCCACCCCAGTTGTTGTTCTGCATCTTCGGACGTTGTGAGCGCGGTCCTATGCCGTCGCGCCAGTGATATTCGTCGGCGAAACATCCGCCGGGCCACCGCAGCACGGGCACCTTGAGGTCCTTGAGGGCGTTGAGCACGTCGGTGCGGTAGCCCTCGGTGTTGGGGATGTTGGAATGAGGTCCTACCCACAGTCCACCATAGATGCACGAGCCTAAGTGCTCGGCGAACTGTCCGTAGATTTCCTTTGGAATGATTGTCTTGCCCTCACCGGTATGAATGGTGACGGTGGTCTCTTGCGCCTGCAACCCTGTTGCGGCCACAAGTGAAAGAAGTGTCAGTTTGAATTTCATCTGTCAATAGTTATGTTTTTTATTAAAAAGTTTGGTTACATTATTCTTCAACGATTACGCCTCCCATTGCCGGGATGGTTACTCTGAGTTTTCCGCTTGCCGGTATGCGCACCTTGCGCATGTGGGTATGGCGTGCTCCGTCCTCATAGTAGAGTGCCGACTTCTTTCCGGCGAGCATTGGCAACTCGAGGGTTCGTGTCATACTCTTGTTGGTACCGTTGATGCCTCCTACGAACCACCGTCCGGTATTGCCGTCCTTGCGTGCCACGACAGCGTAGCGGGTGGGGTAGCCGTCGATGAATTTCACGTCGGTCCACTCTACGGGTATGCGGTGGAGGAAGTCTTTCTCGAGGAAGTTCAGGTTGTCGACCACATTCGGCGTTATGGCCACGCAGTTCACGCTTGTCTGGTTGGTGATGGTCGTGGCGAGCTCGAAGAGCCGACTTGTATAACGGCGATGACGGCTCTTGTTGTCGCGGCTCATATAGTCGTTCATGATCACTCCGCCCCAGTCGAAGCTGCCCACGGCGTTGCGTGCGAAAGGATGCATCGACATCTCGAAGCCCTCCTGCTGTGCGTGGTGCTCATCGAAGAATATATTCTCACTGGCCAGGGCTGCCTCAGAGGCGATGTAGTTGGGGTACATCCGCTCCCATCCCCGTGGCAGCGTACAGCCGTGGAAGATTACAGCGAGTCCGTAGTCGTTGGCATCGCTGAGGATGGCCTCATAGAGCCGCATCGTTTCCTGCTTGTCGCCACCGAAGAAGTCAACTTTTATTCCGCTGACACCAATGTGCTGGAGCCATTTCATCTCCTGCTTGCGGGCTATGGGGTCGTTCATTATGCCGCGAGGAGTCTGGGGAGCATCGTTCTCGGCACCATTGGAATTGTACCATAGCATGAGCCGGATGTTCTTATATTTGGCGTAACGTGCGAGCCGCTCTATGCTGTCGCGGCCGATATTCTGGTCCCAGTTGTCGTCGACGAGCACGTACTCATAGCCGAAATGATTGGCGAGGTCGATGAACTGACGCTGGTCGTCGTAGTTGATAGATGGGTCCTGCCATACGAGCCAACTCCAGGTGTAACGTCCTGGCTTATAGTCGGTCGTCGGCTCATATTTGGGTTCGAGGAGATCGAAGGGAATGGTGGTCTCGACTATAGGGCTGAGGGTAGTGCCGAGGGTTATGGTGCGCCATGGCGTGACGGCGGGAAGGGCGACGGCAGCGTATGGCGATCCGTTGCCGTTGTTCTCGCCGGTCTGCGGAAAGGCGATGGTATAGCCGTTGTCGCGGCTGTAGTCGGAGAGGCGTGAGCCTACATAATTGCCGTCGACACCTGTCTCGCTGACGAGAGCCCAGCCGCGGTCGCCGACGTGGAAAAGGCAGGGGAAAGTGTAGCCTACGCCGTAGAGCGATGTGGTGTCCATAGGTGCGTCGGCGGTATACTCCTCCTCATACGATGGCTTGGTGCGCTGCCATCCGCTCATGGGCTTGGCCTGCGGACAGAGGAATGTTGTAGTAATGGAGTCGGGAAAGTTGAAACTGCTTGCCTCCGAGAAGATTGTTGCAGCCTTAGGGTTGTCGTTCTTCTGCCGTGGCAGTGAATAGCGGAAGGCAATGTCGTTGTTGGCTACGACGAAGGTAACGGTCATCGTGTTGCCCCGTGAGCTGACAACGCTGATGTCGGCAGCGTTGGCGTGGAAGTCGACGTGGGCTTTCTTCGTCCGAGTCATGTCGTAACTACGGTCGACACGGTAGTCGCGTGAGGCTTTGATGGCGAGTCCAGTGGTGAGGTCGCCAAAGTCAGCCTTAAGACCGAGACGCGACGGCTTGAGCATGCGTTGTCCGTCGTAGTCGACGGAGTAGGTGAGGAGCCCTGCTGAGTCGCTGACGTTGACCATGAGCTTACCGTCGGGCGATGTTATTGTCTTGTTGCCCGCCCATGCTCCGGTTGCCGTGAGCATAATGGTGAGGGCAAATAGCGTTGTTCTTTTCATATTCTTTCTTGTTTATTATCCGGTATAAGTATTCTTACTGAATTCCAGATGTTTATTTCATTGGTTTGATGGTGAAGCTGAAGGTCTTGCTGCCGTAGTGCACACGGTACTTTTCGAGAGGCCATGCACCCCATGAGTTGGTACCGCCGACACCGTAGTGCTCGCCATCGAGGAAGAGGTTGGTGTACTTCGACTTCGGTACCTGATAGCTGTGGCGCTGGTGCTTCTCGAGTCCTTCGTCGAGGTCGCTGATATTATAGTGCAGTGCCGAAGCGTAGAATGGTCCATCGTACGATGATACAGTCAGTCCGTAGCCATTGCCGTTGGACTGCATCCACCACTGCATGTCGCTCTTTGTGCCTGTTTCCTGCGGACGGATGTAGGGGAAGAACTGCTCGTCGGCGGTCTGGCGGTAGAGTCCCATGCGCATGCAGGCCTTTCGGTCGGCATAGTTCTCTATCGGTCCGCGGCCGTAATACTCGCTGACATCCATATCGTATGGCAGGTTGACGACAACGCCGAAGCGGAACATATCGCTGACCTTTGCGGTGTCGTTAGCCTCGAGGCACTCGGTGATGTTCATTGCGCCCTCGGCATCGGTGATATCGTAGGTCATCGTGAGACGGGCACTGACCTGCGGCATGTCGTAAACGGCATTAACAGTGACGAGATGTGTGTTCTTGTCCTTGTCGTAGGTGAGGCTGACGAGTTTCATCTCGGGATCTTTCCACACGCGGAAACGCTTGTGGAGACGGGCTCCCATGTCGTTGTCGGTCGGCGCACGCCAGAAGTTGGGCTTTAGGGTACCGCCTTCGGCAAGGATGTTGCGACCGTTAACCTTATATGCGGTGAGCAGTCCGGTGGCACGTGAGAATGAAATGACGGCATAGTCGTCGACCTTTCCCACCTTTGATGTTATGGTTATTTCGGGGTTGTCCTTCTTGTCGATGACAGTAATCTTGTATTTTGCATCAAGGAATGCTGAGTCGACGACACACTCTTCGCTGACGGGTATCTGCGCATAGGCTACGGTCTGGCCCTTGTCCATGAGAGGCTCGGGGTTCTTGAGCTTGAAGTCGATATTGAGATAGTCGCCCCACTCCCGCGAGACGATGTGGTAGGTGCCCACCTGCTGAGGCTTGACGTTGAGGTCGACGACGACGCCGCTGTCGACGGGCTCGCCTTCTCTGAGCACCGTCCAGTGCATGGCGTAGTTGGACAGGTCGCGGAAGTAATATTCGTTCTTGACTTTCACGTCGGCGCTCGTTCCGTCGAAGTTGTCGGCTCCTGCCCAGATGTTCTGATACTGGTAGGCCAGTTCGTAAGCGTGGGGGTTGAGCTGGCGGTCGGGACCTATTATTCCGTTGCAGTTGAAGTTGTTGTCGGACGGGTCGTAGCTGTTGTAGTCGCCACCGTAGCAGTATTCCTCGTCGTTGCCTGTGCCCGGCTGTAGAGATGCCGCCTTCTTGTCGAGTGCAGCAATGGCTTGTGGATTGGGATCGAGATAGCCATTGCCACCAGCGTTTACGGCAGTGATATTGATATTCTTATGCAGTGCCTGGTCGACGAAGTCCCAGTCGAAACCTCCCTGGAACTTGGCCAGCCCTCCTGTTCTTCCGGGTGTCGTGGGGTTGGTTCCGCGGATAAGGTCCCAGTAGTCCTGAAGGTTGCCGCCTGAGTTGCCCATAGTGTGGTTGTATTCGCACTGGATGAGCGGTTTGGTGAACGACGTGTCGTTAGCGTATTTGGCGCAGTCCTTGACACTGAAGTACATAGGACAGAAAATGTCAGTGGCGTGGCCGCGCTTTCCGGCTTGCTCATACTGGATTGGGCGGCTGGTGTCCTGGGTGCGTATCCAGTCGTAGGCGTCATCGAAATTCTTCGAGTATTTGGTCTCGTTGCCCAAGCTCCATATTATCACGCTGGGGTGGTTATAGTTCAGGGCGACGTTATGCTGGTTTCGCTGCATAATCTGTTTGGCAAAGAGTGGAGTGCCGGAGATGGCTTTCGGACCATAACCGAAACCGTGACTCTCCTGGTTGGCCTCGGCGACGAGGTAGAGACCGTACTTGTCGCAGAGGTCGTACCAGCGCGGATCATCGGGATAATGACTTGTGCGTACGGCATTGATATTGAGGCGCTTCATAATTTTAATGTCCTGAATCATACGCTCGAGGGATACGTTGTAACCACCGTCGGGATCCATTTCGTGGCGGTCGGCGCCCTTGATGAGTATTGGCTGTCCGTTGACAAGCAGTTGGGATTTTTTAATCTCGACTTTGCGGAATCCTACCTTCACGGGAACGGTCTCGTAGACGGGCACACGATAGTTGCCGCGACTGCGGTCGCGTGACGAGAGAATGCCGAGGACATTAATCTTGAGTGTGTAGAGATAGGGTGTTTCAGCTGTCCACTTGTTGACACAGGGGACGGTGATGGTCGTAGCTACGGTACCCTTGCTGTCTGGAACGCCACCCGCCTGTGCCACGAGTTTGCCGTTCTCGTCGGTAAGTTCCATTTCGAGGACCACATCGCCCTTGAGCTGTGTGATCACATTGAGTGTGCCGTTGGTATAGTCGTCGGTGAGGTCGGGGACGACTCTGACATCCTCTATCTGTGCTTTCTGAGGCTTGGCGTAGAGATAGCTCGGACGGGCCACACCCGAAAGACGCCAGAAATCCTGGTCCTCATCCCACGAGCCGTCGCACCAGCGGAATGTCTCGAAAGCGAAAGTGTTATGTCCCGGATGGACAAATTTTGTGATATCGAATTCGCCAGCGACCTTGGAATCTTCGGAATAGCCAACAAAATGGCCGTTGACCCAAAGATAGATATTCGACGTGACAGATCCGAAGTGAGCAATAATCTGCTTGCCAGTCCACGCCGTTGGAATGTCGATGATACGCCGGTAGGAGCCTACGTGGTTGTCCTTTACGGGCACTGCCGGTGGTTGCTCGTCAAAATGGCCGCGCCATGCAAACCCGATATTGACATATTCGGGCTGACCGTAGCCGTTGACTTCCCATATTCCGGGTACGGACATCGTCTTCCACGCTGAGTCGTCGTAGTCGACTGTCCAGAACTTATCTGGACGCTCGTCGGCATTGGCCACCCAGTGGAACTTCCATTTCCCGTCGAGACTGAGATAGTTTTTCGACTTGAAGCGGTTGCCGCTGTTTACGACCGTGGAGTCGTCGTCGGACGAAAAGGCGAAGAAATCGGTGTGCAGCCGGTATCGGTTGATATCGTTGACTTCGAGGTCGTGCCACTCGGTAAAGGTGGGGGCTGCGGTATGCACAGCCTGTTTCGGCTGTCCGCTGACCGACAGAGTCAGTCCGGCTAACAATGGTAGGAGCACTGTCCGCTTGCTCATAATCTTTGGAAATGGTAGTTTGTTGGTCATTTTAATGAGGTTTAAGTTGAGAAGATTCTCTTATTGTTCTTGCAAAATTACAAAAAAATATAATCTGTGCAGGAATCAATAAGAGAATTTTTGGAATAAAAACCGTTAAAGACGGCCTTTAGGATTTGTACTTCACTGCGGCTTTCTCGATTTCCAGGCCTTTCTTGTAGTTCTGGATATACTTCTCGAAGCCTTTCACATCGGCCGGATCAGGCTTTACTTCTGTTCCTGTGTTGCCGGCAAAGACGTTGTTGTCGAGATAATCGGCAAGATTCTCGCCCCTCCTGTTGACAAGGTAAGATGCGAGGATGGCCATTCCCCATGGCCCTCCTTCGCCTGCAGTCTTCATTACCGATATCGGCAGGTTGAGAGCTGCTGCCAACACGCGCTGTCCGACGACGGGGGTGGTGAAGAATCCGCCATGACCCGTAATCCTGTCGACACTCACTTTCTCGTCTTTCAGCAGGATGTCGTTGCCTATCTTCAGCACTGCCACGGCTCCATAAAGGCTTGCCCGCATGAAGTTGGCAAGTGTGAAGTTGTCGTTGGCACCGCGGACGACTATCGGACGGCCCTCGGCAAGACCCGTGACGGGCTCACCGGAGATGTAGTTATAGGTTACGAGACCACCACAGTCGGCGTCGCCTTTCAAGGCAACATTGAACAGACTGGTGAACAGCTGGTTGGCATCAAGGTCCTTGCCGTTGATGCTTGCGAAGTCGCCGAAGAGCTTTGCCCATGCATTTATGTCGCTGGTACAGTTGTTACAGTGTACCATTGCTACAGGACTGCCGTCAGGAGTCGTGACGATATCGATGCTCTGATAAGGCTTTGACAGATTGTGCTCAAGGACAATCATCGAGAACGATGAAGTTCCGGCAGATACGTTTCCTGTGCGCTGTTTGACGGCGTTGGTGGCTGTCATACCGGTACCGGCATCGCCTTCTGGCGGACATAGAGGTACACCGGCACGCAGATGCCCTGACGGGTCGATGCGGTGAGCGCCTTCGTCGGTGAGAGTTCCGGCCTTTTCGCCTGCCATAAGGACGCGGGGAAGGATTTCCTCTATGTCCCAAGGGAAGTTATAGTGGGCGATGGTGTCACGGAATTTCCGCAGCATCGTCTTGTCGTAATTCTTCGTTTCGGGGTCGATAGGCAGCATGCCTGATGCGTCGCCGATGCCAAGAACTTTCTCACCCGTCAGCTGCCAGTGGATGTATCCGGCGAGGGTGGTGATGAAGGTAATATCATTCACGTGTGGCTCACCGTTGAGAATGGCCTGATAGAGGTGGGAAATGCTCCAACGCAGTGGTATGTTGAAATTGAACAATTCTGAAAGTTCGGCAGCCGCTTTCCCGGTATTGGTGTTACGCCATGTGCGGAACGGCACGAGCAGGTCGCCGGCAGCATTGAACGGCATGTAGCCATGCATCATCGCACTCACGCCCATTGCCGCTAAGTTCTCTATCTCAACGCCGTACTTCGTCTGCACGTCAGCACGGAGCTGAGCATAGCAGTCCTGAAGTCCTGACCATATATCGTCGATGCTGTATGTCCACAGACCGTCTACGAGCTGGTTCTCCCAGGTGTGGCTGCCCTGTGCAATAGGGTTGTGGTCCTCGTCGATGAGGACACCCTTGATGCGGGTAGAGCCAAACTCGATGCCGAGGATGGCCTTGCCCGACTGTATAGTTTCCTTTGCTGTCATGATTATCTCAGTGATTTGTTTAGCATATAGTAGACCTCGTTCCAGCGGAGCTCCTTGCGGAACTGCTCATAGTCGGTGTCCTTGTTGATAATACATGCCTCGACGTCGGCAATCTCGGCGAAGTCGCGCCAGTACTCGTCGCTGAGGGCAAAGGAGAAGCATGAGTGGTGGGTACCGCCGGCATTCATCCAGCAACCCACTCCCACTTCGAAGGTAGGCTCTGGAATCCACAGTGCGGATGCTACCGGAAGCTTTGGCAGAGGTTTCGACTTGATGAGGTTGACATCGTTGGCAATGAGACGGAAACGGTTGCCGAGGTCGACGACAGTGGCTGTGATGCCGCGTCCCTGCTTAGTGGTGAAGACGAGGCGTGCGGTTTGGCTCTTGCGGATTCCAATACCGAGGAAATGGACCTCAAGGCGGGGTTTTTCTTCCTCCGAGATGTCAGGATTGACCTCAAGCATGTGGCTCTCAAGGATGGATGTCTTGTCGCCGTCGAAGTTCAGGGTGTAGTCCTCGAGGAATGAGGTGCCGCCCTCGATGCCCTGGCTCATGAACCATGTTGTGCGATAGAGGCATGCGCTCTTCCAGTCGCCCTCAGCACCGAAACCGTAGCCGTCGTGCATAAGGCGCTGAGAGGCCAGACCTGGAATCTGGTCGAAACCGCGGCCAGTCTTCTCGACATTGGCATCGCCGAGATCGTCGAAGTTTGTGGTGAAGCCCTTGGCACCGAAGTCCTCAAGGACGGCACGGATGGTGAGCTCAGCCTTGGCCGAATTCCATATCTTACGGTAGCCTTCACTCTTCTCGTCCTTCAGGTCGTCCTTCACGGTGTACTGCTTGAAGTAGACATCGTGAACGAGGGCTGTGACATCCTCGTCCTTGACCTTGTCGAAATATGTCATGACGGTGGAGAAAGGACAGTAGTCGACGTGATAGCCGAATACCTGCTCAAAGGCCACCTTGTCGCCATCTGTGACAGCAACGTTGTTCATCTGATCGCCGAAACGCAGGATGAGACAGTCGTGGGCGTCGGCCCAACCGGCACAGACGCGCTCCCATACGGCGATGTGCTCCTGAGTCTTGGCATCCTTCCAGTATCCGATGACTGTCTTGCGAGGCTTGCGCAGACGGGTGAGGATATGCGCATATTCGCGGTCGCCGTGGGCACTCTGGTTCAGATTCATGAAGTCCATATCCATTGTGTCGTAAGGAATGGTCTTGTTATACTGTGTGTGGAGGTGGAGCAGAGGTTTCTGGAGCTTCTGCAGACCGTGTATCCACATCTTGGCAGGCGAGAAAGTGTGCATCCATGTGATGACGCCGATACAGTGCTTATCGGCGTTGGCAGCCACCATAATGTCCTCAACCTCATGGGTGTTGTTGGCTGTACCTTTATATATAACCTTCACGGGCAGGTTGCCTGAGTTGTTAAGTCCGTCGACCATCTCCTTGGAGTGACCGTCAACTTGCTTCACGGCGTCGCCTCCATAGAGGAGCTGTGCTCCCGTTACAAACCATACTTCGTAATTTTCGAATGCTTTAATCATAGTTTTAAGTTTATGAGTTTTGTTAGATTGTTATTATGTTGGGGGTGATGGCGGCTGAAAATTGCCGCCGCCACATTATTTTTTCTTTTGTCCGTAATAAGCGTTTGGTCCATGCTTGCGTGAGAAATGCTTCTCAACGAGCAGTGGATTCATCGTCGTGTTGGGATTGACGGAGAATGATATGAATGCCATCTTTGCTACCTGCTCGGCCACAACGGCATGATAGACGGCCTCGTCGGGGTCTTTTCCCCAGGTGAACGGCCCGTGGTTCTTCACGAGAACACCAGGTGTGTGGACGGGGTTGATATTGTCTTTCTTAAATCTGTTGATGATGACGACACCGGTATTGTACTCGTATTCGTCCATCATCTCGGCTGTCATGTCATCGGTGCAGGGAATGGCATCATGGAAATAATCAGCGTGAGTGGTTCCGATATTCGGGATGTCAAGACCGGCCTGAGCCCACGCTGTGGCAAAGGTGGAATGGGTGTGGACCACTCCTCCGACCTCGGGGAAGTTGCGGTAGATGACAAGGTGGGTGGGGGTGTCGGACGATGGGTTGAGGTCTCCCTCGACAACCTTTCCTGTCTGGAGGTCGACGACGACCATATCTTCCGGCCGCATAGTGTCGTAGCTCACTCCCGACGGCTTGATGATGACGAGTCCTTTCTCGCGGTCGATGCCGCTGACATTACCCCATGTGAATATAACGAGATTGTGTTTTACCAGGTCGAGGTTGGCCTGCCATACTTTTTGTTTCAGTTCTTCAAGCATTGTTGATTGTCTTTTAGAGTTTGAATGTTGGGTCTTCTGCATACTTTTCGCGGTCGAAGCGATAGAGTCTGGCCCCGGAGCGCGATGTAGTGCGGTCGATTTTCTCTGTCTGCTGAATGAAGTCGATCTGCTTCACCCTCTTGCGGAAGTTGCGTTTGTCAATCTCCTCGCCTAATACGGCCTCAAAGACGTGCTGCAACTGGGTTAGGGTGAAAAATTCAGGCAGCAGATTGAAGCTCAGCGGTTGGGTGTTTATGCGCCTGCGCAACTGCATGATGGCGTTGTGGATCATCTTCCTGTGGTCGGAATAAAGAGCAGGCAGTTCGTCGAGGGTCACCCATTCGAGACCGTATTTCTCGCGCAGACTGTCGTCGTAGTCCTTTACATTGATAAGTGCGCAGTAGGCTATCGAGATGACACGGTCGCCGGGGTCGCGGTCGACGGCACCGAAGGCTCCCACCTGCCGCATGTAGAGGTTGTCCATACCCGTGAGGTCGTGGACTACGCGGCGGGCAGCATCATCAAGACTTTCGTTGTCCTCAACGAATCCGCCGTATAGCGACCATTCTCCACGTCCGGGGTCCATCTGGCGTCGGCCGATAAGAACTTCAAGCTTGTTGCTGTCGAAACCGAGGATGATACAGTCGACAGAGACGTAAAACTTGGAATGTTGGCTGTAGAATTCTGTCATTGATTCGCATTGTTAAAACCGGCCGGGCATTTATCCCAGCCGGTTCCGTGACCTAAGTTTAGAAGAAGTACCAATAGAAAGCACCGCAGAGGGCGATAACGCCAAGCGATCCTGCAACGTCGCGCCAGTCCCAGCTCTCGCGAATCTGGCTGCGGTAGTCGGACGTGAACGTGATTGCTGCAATCTGATCGGCACTCGCCTTCTTAGTAAATGCGGAGATGACGAACATCATTACAATGATGAACACGAGCAGCCAGCACTCGAAGACGAGCCAGTTGGTCTGCCAGAACCATGATGTGCAGTCCCAGAAAGCACCGCTCATAGGATCGTTGCCGTTTTTGGTAATGATGTTTGTGAGCAGGCGGAGCATACCGATGACGAAACCGCCAATGAGTCCCCATTCACCGGCCTTCGGCGTAATGCGCTTCGAGAAGATTCCCAATGCGAACACGGCGACCATTGCCGGAGCCAAGAGCGACTGTATATTCTGCAGATAGCTGTAGAGGGTGTCCATACTCATCATCACTGGCATCCAGAGAAGTCCGAGGATGACGACAGCCACCGTGGCCATTCGTCCGGCGAAGACGTAGTGCTTCTCGCTCTTTCCCGGGCGCAGAGGCTTATAGAAGTCCTCCGTGAAGAGTGTTGCGCAGGAGTTGAAAAATGCTGCGAGCGATGTGACGAGAGCGCATACGAAACCTACGGTGACAAGACCTTTGACACCTGCTGGCAGCACATCTTTCACCATCAGGGCAAATGCGGCATCAGTCTGGTCGGCCCCCATGTGGAATCCGTATTTGGCCGGGTCAGCGGCAAGTGCTGCGGCAATCATTCCCGGAATGAGGAACATAAATACCGGCAGGAGCTTGAAGTAGCCGGCGCAGATCGTTCCGCGGCGGGCACGCTTCATAACCTCACGGTTGTCCTCTCCCTTGCGCTGTCCGAGGACACGCTGGACGATATGCTGGTCGGTGCACCAATACCAGAAACCGATGATGGAAGCACCGAGGAACACTACGAAACCTGGGTAGTCGTGATACATCGGGTCGCCTTCCTCCCAGTGGAACATGTGTGTCGTTCCGTAGCCGTTATGCAGTTTTCCGCAGAACTCCATCATGCTCGACCATCCCTGGGTGATGCTTCCGTCGCCGAGGGTGGCCAGTCCGAGGAAGAGGACAAGGAAAGAACCTATAATAAGAATAGGTGTCTGAATGGCCGACATGGTCATCACACCCTTCATGCCACCGAAAATGGTGAAGACAGCTGTGATGAGAATCAGACCTAAAGCACCATACCAGAATGGGATACCGAGCAGAAACTCAAAGAATATACCACCGGTGAATGCCGTGACACTGACCTTCGTCAGGATATAGGCTATGAGCGTGATGACCGACAGCCATGTTCCCGTGCGCTTGGTGTAGCGGAACTTCAGGAACTCCGGCATAGTGATGATGCGTCCGAGCTTATTGTTAAGCAACTGATAGAAAGGCACAAAGAGCCAGCCGAGGATAAGAATCATCCATCCTTGCATCTCCCAGTGAGCCATGCCCACACCGTCTTTCGCACCGGTACCTGCCAGGCCGACAAGGTGCTCGGAACCAATATTTGCGGCGAAGATGGCGGCTCCGATGACCCACCAAGGCTCACCTTTTCCAAAAAGATAATCCTGACTGTCGGCACCCTTCATCTTCCGCTTGTCGCGGACGATACTAATGTATACGGCACAGATGACGGCAATGATGCCAAGGGTCAGAACGGCCCAGTCGAGCCAGATAAATTCGTGTGATGACCAATTCATTTTAGTAATAAAGTTTTTATGAGGTTGTTATTAGATTTCTGTCGCTTTGCGGTGATTTTACTTCTTTACGGAGAACTTGTAAGCTAAATGGCTATAGTATTTCTGGCCGGGCTTGACGTAAGGATTTGATACTTCCCAGCCCGGAACCTTTGCCGTGAACTTCGTGGGTGAATCAGGATACTTCTGACTCTCGAAGCAAACGCTGACGTGCTTCGGATATTTTATTCCGTGCTTGCAGGCAATCCCCGTTCCCTGGAAGTTGCCGGTGTACATCTGCAGACCCGGCTCGTTGGTGTAAACCTCAAGCATGATGCCGGTTACGGGCGAATACAGACTTGCGGCGACGGTCTTGTCGTCGCCCTTACCGTTCTTGAATGTGTTCAGGCACCAGTTGTGGTCATATCCTGTAGCATTCTTAATCTGGTCGTACGAGAAATCGTTGATATGGTCGGCCAGAGCGTGTGGCTTGCGGAAATCCATCGGCGTGCCTTCGACAGACCTTATCTCGCCAGTCGGAATATACAGACTGTCGGCGGGAGTGAACTTGTCAGCGTTGATATATGCAACCATGTTGTCACCAGGTTTCGACGGATCGCCGTTGAGGTTGAAGTATGAATGGTTGGTCATATTGATGACAGTCTCCTTGTCGGTGGTACCCTCGAAGACGATGTCGAGAGTGTTGTCGCTTTTGACGGTGTACTTGGCTGTGGCCGAAACGGTACCAGGGAAACCATTGTCACCGTCGGGTGAGGTGATGGCGAATACTACTGATGAATCTGTCAACTCCTTGATATCGTAAACTTTATGCATCCATCCGGTGTTGCCACCGCCGTGCAGGCAGTTGCCGTTGTCGTTGGCGCGGAGGTTGTAAGTCTTTCCGGCCACGGTGAGCTTGGCATTCTTGATGCGGTTGGCGTAGCGGCCGACCGATGAGCCGTAGTCCGACGGTGAGTTGAGGGTGTCGGCATACTGGTGGATATTGTCGTAACTGCATACCACATCAGTCATCTTCCCGTTCTTGTCGGGAACGCTGATCGACACCACACGGCCGCCATAGTTTGTCAGACACACCTCCATGCCCTTGCTGTTCTTGATGGTCACGAGCTGAGTCTGCTTGCCGTTGATTGTTGAATCGAAGTCGGCTGGATTGAGACCTGAAACGGTCTGCTGAGTCGAATTACCACTTCCGCATGCGGCCAACAGCATAGCTGCTGCCCCTGCGCACAAGATTTTAGTATTCAGGTTTTTCATTCGAGTTTTAGTTAGTTATGTTCTACGGGTGTAAAATTACACCATTAATTTGAGATACGTATAAATACGCTCTTAAATTTTATTCTTATTGGTGTATTTTAACACTCCTAAAGAGTTCTCCTCCCCATGTTGTCAAGTCATGGCCCCACATGTTTCTCAAGGTATTGTTGTGCGTACAGCATTATGGCTGATGTCACTATCGAACCGGAAGTTGATGAGCAGCAACGCAATATAAAGTCATGCTCGGCGGCACATCAGTCCTATGGCTTGAAACAAGAATCACCCTGTCTGCAAATCAGCCATGAACTTGGTTGTAATAGCGTGGTGTGCATCTTTATGAACTGCCCACTACTTTCAGCGGATTTACGATTGATATTTTGTGTTCTTCAAGATTTCTTAATGCAAAGATACAAAATTTTTAAGCCGAATGCAAGTTTTTCGACGATTATTTTTTCTGTTTGTTTCTAACGGTCTGAGGCAATGATAGATACAGTCGAGCCAAAAATGTTGACGGATGGTCAAAACCGCGTTATTTTAATTTTATAAAAGTAATCGCCGCCATAGGTCATTGAACCGGAGAAGCAAAGGGCTCCTTTCAACTCCATGTGGAAATTGAAAGGAGCCACCCTTATAGGTGTAAGTTTAGCGTATCGGGATTAGCAGGACTATTAAAGCGAGATCTTGCGAGTCGTATTACCAATACGAACAACATAGAATCCTTTTGGCAGTTGTATCTCCACGCTGTCTGTCATTCTGCCTGTCCATACCGCTGAACCGCTGATGCTGTAGACTCTGACTGTTACGGATTTGCCATTGCCGCTGCCGTCAGCCTCGATATGCAGTGTGCCGTTTTCTCCGTAGACCTTGTACGAACCTGACGGCATCACCATTTTATTGATTGCCGTTGGCCATTGCCATTCCTCCAACTCCACAATATTCTTGAACCCAGAGAACACCTCCGATGCCCGGTAGGCTTCGGCTGAACCTTCTAATCTTGTAAATTGAGATTCACGGGCCAATTCTATGGTTTATTTTATCATTAATACTTATAAATTGAAAGCTCGCTGACTTTTTAAAGTGGACTCATGATTGTTTATTTAACCGTTTTTGTTCAAGGGGGTACTGCCAATGTGTCATCCCAAATCATCATAGATAAACCATAATAATCTGATAATCAAAGTAGAGATTTATGTTTTATTGAAAAGTGATGAAGTTAGGTGTCGGTTTGATGAGCTCGAGGTATTAGTAGTGAGGAGGGTAGGGGGAATCCTTCCCGTTGTCCGCAGGTGTCACGGGCTTGGCCGTAACCGCCACAATGATGGCCTTGGGGGACAGCGGGAAGGATTTTCAGTTATTGTGCTTTTGGCTAATTACTCCTTGGTCTCGGCAGGCTGTGCGGCCTCGTCGTCGCGGTCAGCGATATTGTCGCCTTCGGTCTGCGACATGCTTTCCTCGAAGTCGGTGATGCCGGCAGCAACGAGGATGTTGTACCACTGAAGGAGTTTCTTAATGTCGGAGTTGTGTACACGGTCGCGGTCGAAATCAGGAACCACACTTGCGAAATAGTCCTGGAGTTCCTTTGCCGATGCCTTGCGCCAGTTAATGGAGGCCTTCTTGGCACCTTCCTTGTCGCGGACGCGTGCGAGGATTGTTCCTAATGGCAGGTCCTCGCTTTCGGTGAACATTGTTATGTCGGCAAGCGATGTCACCCTGTCGGTGGCGAATGCCGGTATGCGTTTGTGGGTATCGTCGAGAGCCTCGACGATGAGGTTCATCTTACCTCTGCTGACGAGCTTGTAAAGTCCTGGTTTCCCAGCTATTGCTAAAATTGTCTGTTGCATTGATATATTAAAATGATAATTTTTCTCTTAATAAGGATATTAATTGTTGTCCTACATCGGCCCTACCGTCGTTGACTATCTCGTAGTCGGAACGTCTGACGACCTCATCTTGCGGCAGTTGGCGGCCGATCCATTCGAGGGCTTTCGCCCGTGATATGCCGTCGCGGTGCATAATCCGGGCTATTCTCACCTCCTGCGGTGCCGTGACGCATACGACCTTGTCGACATGCACGCGGCGGTCGAAGCCGCTGTCGAAGAATATTGCGCTCTCGAGCCAGTCGAGGCCGCTGCGTTGAAAGTCGGCGGCTACAGCCGGATGGATGATGTCGTCAATGCGTTGGGCATTGTCGTTGCTAAGGAGGATATACTCGGCGAGAATGCGTTTCTGCAGTATACCATTATTATATAGGTCACGGCCGACGACAGCCATCAGCTTTTCCTGCAACTCCGTCGACGACCGCAGAAGGCGCTTGGCCCCGTCGTCGCAGTCGTAGACTTTGATGCCGAAATCGCGTAACTGCCTGCATACGAACGACTTTCCGCTTCCTATTCCTCCCGTGATGGCTACTTTCATCTCGTTTCAATAAGATAATCGACCTCGTCAGTCACTGGGCGTGCGTTACGTACGTTAGCCGGCGAGGCTCCAACATAGATGTGGCAGCGGTCGCCACCCTTTGTTTCAATCTCCTTATAGTCGACTATCACCTTGAACCCTTTGGGCAGCAAGGCTTTAGTAACCTCATCCTTAGGCATGGCCCTCAGTTGGTTGACACCTACGACGAACTTCACCCCTATCTTCGGCGGGAATATCCGCAACACCTTGTCCTTAGGGACGTTGATGGGTTCGATGGGCACTTCCACCACCTCCTCGGTAAGCACATCGGGGAAGAGGCGTACCGTCACGACATCGGGCTCAAATTTTGCCCCCTTGATTTTGCGCAAAGCCATCCGCATGGTGCGCGGCGATGACAGGCCGTTGATATTCTGTCTGACGGTGTAGGCCGCCCGGATATTGTCGAGTTCGCCCGGCGCGGCATAAACAGTCACGCTGTCAGGGGTGAACTGCGTCTGCGCAAGGTAGTACGTGCTGCCGGGATTGACATTTCCCAACAGCCGCACCGGAACCCTCTTCCGCTCACCATAGTTATAATAGAACTCTATGTTGTCCGACTTTACCGAGACGAGCTTTGTCGAGCCGTAGAGCTGTTGGTTGATATACTTCTGGATGTCGGCCACGGGAATCGTGCCGTGCCCCTTTCCGTCGGCGTACTGCTGGAAGTTCAACCTTATGGGTGTGAAGTGGTTACCGTATAGATAAGTGGCTATCATATAGCCCTTGTCGCGCACCACGGCGTGGATGGTGTCGCTCACATCGGTGGTGATGACAGCATTGCGCGGTACGTTGGCAAGCTCTATCCTTAATGTCACCTCACGCTCATAGGTCTCGTTGAGCGTTATTATCAGCCAGAAACTGCCGCTGAGGAACAGGAAAAACAAAAATACGAGGAATTCTCGGCTGATTATTCTCCGTAAGAATCTCCTGCATACATCATATACTTCCGACAGCCTGAAGCCCATAACTGATTACTTGTTAGCGGGCTGCACGTTGTCGGCCGGGCTCTGGAATACGTAGCCCTTGTCGACGGTGATGGTTACACCGCGTGCGATCTCGATGTCGATAGTATTGTCGGTGAGGTTGATGCGCTTCACTGTTCCGAAGACGCCACCGCCGGTGACGACGCGGTCGCCTTCCTTCAGTGAGTTCTGGAACTTTCTGATTTCCTTCTGCTTTTTCTGCTGAGGACGAATCATGAAGAGCCACATGATGGCGAAAACAGCCACCATCATTATGATCATTGGCCATGCGCTGCCCTGCTGCTGAGCCTGCTGGGCTGCGAGTAAGAATGCTGTGTTCATTATTTACTACTGTTCTTAGTTTTTAAATTGTCTTTTGTTATTGTCTTTGTTCGGTCCCTGCTTGCGCTGCGCCATGGGCTTGAAAATCTTGCCCGTCTCGTTGAGATAGCGTGCTATGGCATCGAGCATACCGTTGATGAAGCGTCCGCTCTTCGGTGTGCTGTAGAGCTTTGCCAGTTCCACAAACTCGTTGATGGTCACGTTCACCGGGATATTCGGGAAGTTGATCATCTCGGCAATGGCAATCTGCATGATGATGACATCCATGTAGGCCAGACGTGAGAAATCCCAGTTGCGGGCTGCGTCGCTCATATAGCGCTGATAGGTATCGGCATTGAGGATAGTGGCACGGAAGAGCTTGATGGCAAACTCGCGGTCCTCCTCGTCCTTATATTCGGGCAGGAGTTCCTGATCGGCCCCTTCCTTGGGATCGAAACGCTTGATGGTCTTAATGGCGAATGTGTCGACAATCTCCTTGTCGTCGTTCCAGTACAGGCTCTTATCCTCCAGTACAGCGTCGAGATCGGCGTTCTCCTGAATGAGCGTGCGGTAAATCTTCCGCCAGATCTCGCGGTCGGCATCATAGCTGTCGTCGTCGGCATCCATATACTCCTTATAGAAGGTGCTCTGCTCTATCTGGTCGCAGATTTTCCTGACGGCCTCAATGTCGTTATCCCATGTCAGATTCTTATCTTCGATGAAACTGTTGAGCTGCTTGTTGTTCTCAAGCTGCAAGGCAAACTTGTTGTTGATGAATTTCTCTGAGGGAGCCTCCGTTCCCTCGCGCGCTGCCCTCTGCTTTGCGATTGCAATGCGGTGCCTCTCTTCGTTGGTGACAGCCACGATGAGCTCCAACAGGTAGTTGTAGAGGTCATAGGCCTTCGACAGGCTGAAGAGCAGTTCCTTCTCAGCCTTGTCAATGTTGCCGTCGCCGTTCTGATAGTATGCATAGGTTAACTGGACTATCTTGACGCGAATTAATTCTCTGTTGATCATTATAATTTACGTTGATGTATATTTTCTTTCGCTTAGAATATGCAAATGTATGAGTTTTTAGTCACATTTGCAAGAAATGGCCGGCATTTTTTTGTTTGTTCACAAAAAAACACTACCTTTGCACCCGCTTTATTGCTTAGCACTCTCGTGTGATGGTGAATTAAGGCACTAATTATTCAAATCTTAATTTTAGAGTAACACAAAATGAAAGAGATTACAGTTTCAGGTCAGAAGCGCACAGACCTTGGAAAGAAAGCTTCGAAGGCCCTCCGCAAGCAGGGCATGGTTCCTTGCAACATCTATGGTGAGAAGAAGGACGAGAACGGCAAGCCGGTAGCATTGGCTTTCGCCTCTCCTATGAGCGAGCTCCGCAAGCTTGTCTACACTCCCCACATCTACGTTGTGAACCTTAACATCGACGGTGAGAGCCATCCAGCCATCCTCAAGGAGCTGCAGTTCCACCCCGTTACCGATGCTCTGCTCCACGTCGACTTCTACGAGGTCAACGACGAGAAGCCTATCACCATCGGCGTTCCTGTTAAGCTCAACGGCCTTGCACAGGGTGTTCGCGACGGTGGTCGTATGAACCTCTCTATCCGTAAGATTGACGTTACCGCTCCTTATCAGAGCATTCCTGAGCACCTCGACATCGATGTCACCTCTCTTCGCCTTGGCAAGAGCATCAAGGTCGGCGACCTGTCGTTCGAGGGTCTTGAGCTCTCTACTCCTAAGGAGGTTGTCGTTTGCTCCGTGAAGATGACTCGTCAGGCTGTCGATTCTTCAGCTGCCGCTGATGATACAGAGGCTGCTGACGGCGAGACCGCTGATGCAGCTGCTGAGGAGAGCAAGTAATTAATAAGCATTAAGAAGGTAAAAAAGTGGAAAAGTCCGCACCGGGGCAGTATGTGCCGGCAGGACTCTCCACTTTTTTACCTTTTTATTTTTTACCTTTATTCAAGTGGACAAGTATTTGATTTGTGGATTAGGCAATCCCGGCAGCGAGTACGCCGGAACGCGCCACAACACAGGATTTATGGTTCTCGATGCCTTTGCTGAGGCCTCCGGTGCCGTCTTCGACGACCGCCGCTATGGTTTCGTGGCCGAGACGTCGATAAAAGGCCGGAAGGTATTCCTGCTGAAGCCCACCACCTTCATGAATCTCAGCGGCAATGCCGTGCGCTACTGGCTAAACAAGGAGAATATCGACCAGAAACGGCTGTTGGTCATCTCCGACGATGTGGCCCTGCCGTTGGGACAGTTCCGGCTCAAGGGCAGCGGTTCCAACGGTGGTCATAACGGCTTAGGGCATATCATCCAGCTCATTGGACAGAATTTTTCACGGCTGCGCATAGGTATCGGCAACGACTACCCGCGTGGCGGACAGATCGACTGGGTGCTCGGTCACTACAGCCCCGAGGACATGAAAACGCTTCAGCCCACCATCGACACCGCCGTCGACATCATCCGCAGCTTTGTCCTTCAGGGCATCGACGTGACCATGAATCAGTTCAATGTCAAGGGCAAGAAGGCCAAATAGGGCCTGCGGCCCATAACTACAGAAAGGAGATTATATGGCAGAGAAAACACTGCGGATGCCCAAGGCCGGCGAGTCGGCACGCCTCGACAAATGGCTATGGGCTGCACGCATATTCAAGACACGCAGCATGGCCGCCGATGCCTGCAAGAACGGACGTGTCACCATCGACGGCGTCACGCTGAAACCGAGCCACAATATCAAGGCCGGCGAGGTTGTCAACGTCCGCAAACCGCCGATAACGTATTCCTTCAAGGTGTTGGCATGCATCGAACAGCGTGTCGGCGCCAAGCTCATCCCGTCGGTCTACGAGAACGTTACGGACAAAAAACAGTATGAGATTTTAGAGATGAGTCGCATCAGTGGATTCGTCGACCGTGCCCGTGGCACCGGCCGTCCCACGAAGAAGGAGCGTCGGCAGATGGATGCTTTCGGCGAGGCCGCCATGTTCGGCTTCGACGATGATGACGATTGGGACGACGATATGTAGCCCCGACCCCCTCAGCAGCACTGCCGCACAGTCCTGACTTCATAACTTGTCATTAATAGATTAAGACCAAAACCAATAAAACCCTGTTGTCAGCGCCAAGGGCTTTCGCCCTTTGCCAGGCAGATCCTCCTCCGTCGGATCTTGGCGCTGACACAAAGGAAAACCTTCAAAACAGGCTAACGCCACAAAGATTCGGTCTTACGACCGACCGGACGGCCATAAAGGTCGCCCCTGCAACTGCACTGTGCCGCTTGTCCGAAGATAGAGGACGGCCATAAAGGCTGTTTCTGCAAGTGTTTAAGTGCAGTTCGTAATCTCTTTCTCGCTAAGCCGCCAAGACCGCAATGATTCCGCGAAGGATTTTTCATGTTCTTTGGCATATCCTTTGCGGTCTTTGCGGCTTTGCGAGGGTGTTCTTCTCTCTGGTCACTACCAGCCCCATCGGGGCTTTCCGTTGCAATGAGAAACCACAGAATATAATCAATGAACGGAAATGTGTCTGCATGTTGCAGATGGCTACAATGCCGCCCCATGCAAACGACCATCGCTCATGCCCGATGTTTTTCGATATATCGGTCATGTATTAATGATTCTTTTGCAGGGTGTGGGTAGACAGAGTTAGGTATCGTCCACTACCATATCGTATTTGTCAGTAGCGAGGCCGCGGTCAGTGTCTGTAGACCGCAGGAAAGTGATTTAGATGTAAAGATAATTCAAATTACAACTTGGGAAGTACCACCTCTGTGACTAATTGATTATCAAAGGATTACAAAGTTGGTCATTTTGGCTTCTAAAACGGGCCGTTTTGGAGTGCGAAACGGACCGTTTTAGGACACGAAATGGGCCGTTTCGCAAGGCCAAACGGTATGTATTGAAATCGTGTAAAGATTATTCTGAATTTTCTGGCAGTCGTGGCCTCTGCCAATCTTAACCTTGTGAACGGTCATAAGCCTGCCTATCCGCACCCTGCGAACGACCATCGTTTTATGCCCGTTGACGGTGGACGGTCCCTAACCTTGCCTTTCCGCGCTCTGCAAAGGGATCACGTTGACAATGTGTTTGTGATGTAATGATCACGTTGGTAATACATTGATAATTAATGTGTTGCACGCATCCGCCGTAGGGATGGGGTTTATTCCCGTCCTCGCAGCTGCGTGATATTTGCTTTGTATCTTGCCCGCTGCTGGTAGTACGGGGATAACCCCCATCCCAACGGCGGTCAGGTGCTGTAAGCGTCTAAGTATCAGTGGCTTGAATGGAATTTTGAAGGCCTTAATTATTGTTCTATCAGCAAGGAGCGGGTAGGTATGGTTAGTGATAGTTCGAAAAAAGAGATTCGGTGTTACGACCGATCGGATGGCCCAAAGCCTGCCTATCCGCACTCTGCAAAGGGATCACGTTGACAATGTGTTTGTGATGTAATGATCACGTCGACAACACGTTGATAATTAATGTGTTGCACGCATCCGCCGTAGGGATGGGGTTTATTCCCGTCCTCGCAGCTGCGTGATATTTGCTTTGTATCTTGCCCGCTGGTGGTAGGACGGGGATGAATCCCGCCCCTACGGCGGTCAAGTGCTGTAAGCGCCTAAGTATCAGTGATTTGAATGGGATTTTGAAGTCCTTGATTATTGTTTTATCAGCAAGGAGCGGGTAGGTATGGTTAGTGACAGTTCGAAAAAAGAGGATTCGGTTGCGGAGCGGCCCTTCGGCGATGGCTTTTCCGCAGGTGCGTTGGGCAAAGGGGGCTATAAACGGCGAATCGCAGCCCCAAACAATTGGAACTGCGATCCTTACTTAACCTTAATGTTATCTGAATGACTTAACCAATAATTTTACCCTTGTTTCACGCTTGAAACCAATAAATAGCTTAAACCTATGAAAAAACCTTTTCTTACCGAGCGCAAAGTTACAACGGTTTCGTTCAATATGGAACAATTTTTCTTCAAAAAGTAATTTTTTCCATAGCAAACGATTGCACAACTCGTGACCGCCTGTTACATCTTGTCGATGGTCTGGAGCACTGCCACGGCACTGTCAACACTCGTGATGTTGCCGACGAGCATCTGCCGCTTGCCGTTCTTCTCGCGCAGGGTGCAGTTGCGGACGTTGGTCTGTATGTAGTCGATAATCTTTCCGAAGGCCTTGCTCTTGTAGAACGCACTGTTCGGGTTGCTTACAAACTGCATCTGCATGCGTCCCTGTCGAAGGATAATCTTCTCGCAGCCCAGTCGCCGTCCGAGGCGGCGCAGCTCTACGACGTGCATGAGCTCCTCACCCTCGTGGGGCACCGGACCGAAACGGTCCTCGAGGCGGTGGCGGTAGGCTGTTAGGTCGTCGGCGTTGTCGATATTGTCGAGCTCGCGGTAGAGGAGCATACGCTCCGAGCTGCCGGGTACGTAGCTGTCGGGGAAGTACATCTCGAGGTCGCTGTCGATGGAGCAGTCGTCGACGAAGTCGTCGCCGGTGATGGTCTCTCCACGGTCCATCTGCTCCTGATACATGTCCTGGAACTCGTCGTTCTTCAGTTCGGTGACGGCCTGCGAGAGGATTTTCTGATATGTCTCATAGCCGAGGTCCTCCATGAATCCGCTCTGCTCGGCACCCAAGAGATTGCCTGCGCCACGGATGTCGAGGTCCTGCATGGCGAGGGTAAATCCGCTGCCGAGACCCGAGAATGTCTCGAGGGCCTCCAGACGGCGGCGCGCATCGGCGTTGAGGGTGGCCAGTGGTGGTGCGAGGAGATAGCAGAAGGCCTTCTTGTTCGACCGTCCCACACGGCCCCGCATCTGATGGAGGTCGGAGAGGCCGAAACGGTGGGCGTCGTTGATGATGATGGTATTGGCGTTGGAGATGTCGACACCATTCTCGACGATGGTCGTCGAGAGCAGCACGTCGTAGTCGTAGTTCATGAATCCCATGATAATCTTCTCCAGTTCGTCGGGGTCCATCTGCCCGTGACCGATGGCCACACGGCAGTCGGGCACATACTTATGTATGAGTTCGGCAATGGCTCCGAGGTTGCTGATGCGGTCGTTGACGAAGAACACCTGTCCGTTGCGGCTCATCTCAAAGTTTATGGCATCGGCGATGACCTCATGGTTGAATGTCGAGATGGTGGTCTGGATGGGGTAGCGGTTGGGTGGGGGAGTGCGCATGATACTCATGTCGCGGGCTCCCATGAGCGAGAACTGCAGCGTACGCGGTATAGGGGTGGCACTCATCGTCAGCGTATCGACATTTGTCTTCAGCTGCCGCAGCTTCTCCTTCGTCGACACTCCGAATTTCTGTTCCTCGTCGATGATAAGGAGTCCGAGGTCGTGCCATTTCACCCTCTTACCTATTAATATATGTGTGCCTACGATGATGTCCACCTTTCCGGCCTCGAGGTCGGCGAGCACCTCTCGCGTCTGCTTTGCCGTGCGGGCCCTCGAGAGGTATTCCACCCTCACGGGCATATCGCGGAGCCGGTCCTTGAATGTCTGATAGTGTTGGAAGGCGAGCACCGTCGTCGGTACGAGCACTGCCACCTGCTTACCGTCGCAGGCAGCCTTGAAAGCGGCACGGATGGCCACCTCTGTCTTGCCGAAGCCCACATCACCGCAGACGAGGCGGTCCATGGGCTTGGCCATCTCCATGTCGTGCTTCACGTCCTGGGTGGCCTTGCTCTGGTCGGGGGTGTTCTCATATAGGAACGAGGCCTCGAGCTCATGCTGCATATAGCCGTCGGGACTGAAGGCGAACCCTTTCTCGCGGCGCCGTTTGGCATAGAGTTTTATGAGGTCGCGGGCAATGTCCTTGATGCGTTTCTTGGCTTTCTCCTTCATCCGGTCCCAGGCACCGCTGCCCAAGACCGACAGCTGCGGGGCCTCACCGGCACTGCCACTGCGGTATTTGCTTATCTTGTAGAGCGAGTGGATGCTCACGTCGACGATATCGCCGTGCTGATAGACGATACGTATCATCTCCTGATAGCCCTGACCGCCGTCGCCGGCCTTTGGCTGCGGTACGCGGACGAGTCCTGCAAACTTGCCGATGCCGTAGTCGACGTGTACGAGGTAGTCGCCGGGCTCGAGCTCCTGGAGCTCCTTCATCGTCAGGGCCATCTTGCCGGCACGGGCCTTGTCCGACTTCAGATTGTACTTATGATAGCGGTCGAAAATCTGATGGTCGGTGAAACAGCATATATGCAGCGTCTTGTCGACGAATCCCTCGTGGAGCGTTTTGTTCACCGGCTCGAAGGCGATGTCCTTGCCCTGGTCGCTGAAGATGTCGGCCAGGCGCTTCGTCTGCTTGGCGCTGTCGGCGAGGATGAACAGCTTATACTGCTGTAGTAGATAGTCCTCAAGACTGCGCTCGAGGAGTTCAAAATTCTTATGGTATAGAGGTTGTGGCTCAATATCGAAGGTCAGTTTCGCTGCCGGGGTGCCCGTGGGCTCACTGCCGAATTCTATGCGCGTGAACCGCGAGGCATCGTCGGTAAACTGGCTGCCGGTGATGAGCTGCGACTCGCGCCGGAGCTCGGAGCGTATCTCGGCCTGCTCCACCTCGGTGTGGCCCTCAAGCTGCTCGGTGATGGCCTGCGAGGAGAATCCGTCGTCGTAGACGCGCTGGATGGTGTCGTGGACGTAGAGGTAGTTTTTCATCACGAGGATGGAACCCTCGGGGAGAAACTGCAGGAACGGTACTTTCTCCTCGGTGAGCGTGGCGAGCTCGGGGACGACGGAGATGGCGTCGAGCTTGTCGTGCGACAACTGGCTCTCGACCTCGAAAGTGCGGATGGTGTCGATGTCATTGCCGAAAAAATCAACACGGAACGGCAGTTCGGAGCTGAACGAATAGACATCGAGGATGCTTCCGCGCACCGCAAACTGGCCCGGTTCGTATACGTAATCGGTCTGGGTGAAGCCGAAATCGCGCAGCGTCTTTTCTATGTCGATGATGTCGGCCGTTTGTCCCACCTTCAGCGTTAGGGTGCGTGAGTCGAGGCGTTTCTTGCTCACCACGAGCTCGGCGATGGCCGACGGCTCGCTGACAACGAACAGTGAGCCTTTCGGTCCGCGGCCGTCACGGCCGAAACTGCCCAGACGGGAGAGCGTCTCGGTGCGCAGAATCTCGTTGGCAGCATCGCGCTGGCCGTACTTCACGGCGCGGCGGTAGCCCGAAGGGTAGAAGAGTACGTTGTCGTCGCCGGCAATCTGCGTGAGGTCGTGGTAGAAATAACCGGCCTCGTCGGCATCCTGGAGGATGAAAATCATAGGTGCCTTCACCTTACGTTGTATGGCGGCGAAGAACAGCGATGGTGAGGACGCAAAAAGTCCCTGCAGGAAAATGGTCGTCACCGACTTTTTCTCCAGGAACTTCGTCAATGCCTTCGCCTGAGGCGTTGAGGCATATATATCAACAATGTTTTTTATGTCCATAGACGGTTATTATAGACATGGCATCGCGGTGCTGCCGCGGTGGATTCCTGCGGCGGCACGACGCGGTCTGTCCTTAGTCTTTCGGCATGGCCGGATACTTCTTGAACCAGCCGTCCCAGCGCAGCCGCATAACCCCGAAGAGGGCCTCGGAGAAGATACCTCCGCTCATCTTGCTCGTACCTTCGCGCCGGTTGACGAAGACCACCGGCACCTCCTTGATTTTGAAACCAATCTTATAGGCGGTGAACTTCATCTCTATCTGGAAGGCATAGCCCTTGAAGCGGATGTCGTCGAGGTTGATGGTCTCCAACACGCGGCGTTTGTAGCACACGAAACCGGCCGTAGTGTCGCGTACGGGAATTCCCGTGACGAAGTTGACATAGCGGGAGGCGAAGTAGCTCATGAGCACACGGCCCATAGGCCAGTTCACTACGTTGACGCCGGTGAGATAGCGCGACCCTATGGCTACGTCGTTGCCCTCGTCGTGGGTGGCCGCATAGAGGCGCGGAAGGTCGTTTGGGTTGTGGCTGAAGTCGGCGTCCATCTCGAAGATGTAGTCGTACTTATGCTCTAAAGCCCACTTGAAACCGGTGATATAGGCCGTACCGAGCCCGAGTTTCCCACTGCGCTCAATGATAAAGAGCCGGCCTGCAAACTCATTGGCCATGAGGCCTTTGACAATATTCCCTGTGCCGTCGGGACTTCCGTCGTCGATGATAAGGATGTGGAAAGGCTTTGCGAGCCCAAGCACAGCCCGGATAATCTTCTCAACGTTCTCCTTCTCGTTGTAGGTCGGGATAATGACTATACTGTCGCTTTCGTTCATTAGTCTTGTCTTTTTCGTTTCTTTGTTGCAAAGGTATTACTTTTTTCCCAAAACGTGCAGAATACCGCCTTACATTATATTATTTTTTTTAGTTCTTACACTTTTCTTGCTTTTGGAGTGCCATTTTATGGCTTTTGGCTTTGTATGCTCCACGACAGAGACAGCTTTCGGGAAAGCGAATTTCATGCAAAAAATAACTTTTCGATAAGTGATTTTCCGTCGTCCGCAGTCCTATACCCCTTTCTACCCCTCGTTCTACCCCTCTTTCTATCCCCCTGAAATTTGGAATCGGGAAAAATATGTTGTACCTTTGCACCGGAATAAAAACCAATCGCAGTCAGCATGATTATGACTGACCTTATATAATATCCCGTTCAGCCGTTTCGGACTGTCACGCGTGTCTGTTGTTGCCACTAAGGACGACAGATGTCGTTTCGACGGATAAGAATCTCCGAGGCCGTCAGCGGCAAGGATTATCGCAGAGCCAAATACACAGTATCGGTAAGCCATTCGTAATGAGATGGTAACATAAAGGATACAATCGGGCAGTGGGTTTGAATTATATTCACATCCAACGACCTTTAACAATGGCTCTTCGTGAGCAAGAAGCGGAACTGTCTTTTTCTCCACACAAGATGACCGAAAATACTGATTGATGGGTAGTTTTTACCGTATATTGTGATTTTTTATGATATTTGCCGTAATTATTGCTATTAATTTCGTACTTTTGCGGCATTATTTGAGGATAATAATTTGATTCATATATCATTTTATAATATGTTTATAATTAACTGCATTAATTTATGAAGAAATTCGGCGCAGGGGGATTTTTCCGTGGATGTCCCTGCACTCGCCTAACTAAAATATAGTGAAACAGCGTTGCTGATGTCGGGAAACTATGTTACCTTTGCAGCATGGCAAAGAAACTATCGACATTC